>ERZ1030923.143-NODE-143-length-12170-cov-5.563516_pt1 | contig 12170 bp, 5 predicted proteins | sample MGYA00518601_ERZ1030923 | MGnify/ENA primary metagenome ERZ1030923 (study PRJEB33718, sample SAMN03159691) | human skin metagenome | collected 2014-05-20 | study: EMG produced TPA metagenomics assembly of the PRJNA266117 data set (Human skin bacterial metagenome... | reverse complement strand
TACACCTAAGCCTTCGTCGGCAGCGTCAGATGTGTATAAGAGACAGGTGAAGGATCAGGACAAATCTTTGTGTGTCGGAGTCGTACGCAGCAAACCAAGGCGGCTGACCGTTGGCAGCGTCTGGCACACGAGGCCGCAGTGACTCCAGTACATCGCCTGCGAACGACAGGAGTGTAATGTGTGGCTCTTCGTGCACAACGGCCGCAAACAATGGCGCATACGGAGACGCCGAAGAGCCAGAAGATGTCTGGTTCGAGCCCAAAGGGAGAAATCCCATCCGCAAGCAGTCCATGTCCCGAGCAGTGCGTTCAAGTGCTGCACGCAGCCGGTCTACAGTCGTTTGTGCGTGCATGACACGGAAGAGCCAGTAGCGTGTCGAATCAAGATGGGACTCGAGAAGCATGCCCTGCTGAAGCGATGTAGCCGGCTGCACATGAGCATGCGGCACATTGAGCGTGCTCGCATACGCGTGCTTCCAGGCTGCGTACCAGGCATGTCGACACTCGTGCGGATCGACATGCGCACGTTCCGAGTATGCACGTATCAGCTTAGAGAGGGAGTCGTGTCGCGCCAGATCGGCAGCACTCACATGAAAACCTGCTTCGACAAGCTTAGCCGACAGCGCCATGGCACGCACCGAATTGATGCCGAGCATCGTAAAACGCACGCTAGGAGAGATTTGTTCACAAGGCACACAACCAATTCGGGGCAAGATTGAACACAATCGCACTGCGAGTGGGTGGGTCATGATATGCTGTGCATCGGCATCGTGCCCAGCGCCCTGTTCATCACCGACTCGGGCCTCCCATGCAGCCAGGTCCAGCGCTTCATAGGCGGCACGAACAGCGCGCCGATCAATCTTGGCACTCGACGTGCGCGGAAAGGAGGATAAAATCACAAAGTGGAACGGCACCATGTATGAGGGCAGCAGAGCCTGTGTCCCTAAGCGCAACGTACGCGCCACCGTAACGGCATCGTCATCTGTTCGAAGAAACGCAGGCGCCGACTCGCATCTGGCCAGTGACGAGCTATGATCATGCGAGCTGACTTTGTCCACGTCTGGTGGTGTGGGGCACACGGCAAATGCAACGATTCGCGGCGGCTCATTTGGGTCCAGACCCGGCAGCGCGACCGTATCGGCATCACGCACGTGCTTTGACACGGACTTGACGGCCGCATTGATTTCCAGCAGCTCGATACGTACGCCATTGATCTTGACTTGGTCGTCGTTGCGTCCAAGGTACTCGAATTGGCCATCCCACAACTGCCTGGCAAGGTCGCCTGTGTGGTACAAACGACCAAACGTCGGGTGCATCACAAACTTTTCATGCGTCTTTTCGTCGTCACCGATATAGCCACGCGCCAGCTGCGGACCTCCAAGCATGAGCTCACCAATGCAACCACGCGGCACAACCTGCCCCTTGCCATCCATTAGTACACAAAGCGCATCGTCAAATGCCGTTCCGATATTGTGTGCCTTGACCTCATCATCAGGTACGACTTCCCGCATCGTCAAGGACAGAGTCGCCTCAGCAGGCCCATAGATGTTCACGACGCGACAGTCTTGTGACCAGTTATCAGCCACCGCTTGAGACAGTTTTTCACCGCCATTGATCATGACGCGCATCGTCGGTACAGCGTGTCGTGGCACCATCGCCGACACAGCGGGCGTAAATAGCGTGTGTGTGACTTGCAGTGCATTGGCGACGTCAACCAGGCGAGACAAAAGCATGTTGAGGGGCGCAAAGCACACGGTGCCGCCATGACCCCATGTATAAAATATATCAAAGATGGATAGGTCAAAAACGTATGCAGCAAACTGCAAGTACCGCAGTGAACCGGGTCGCACTGGAACGTCAAGCGCAGTTGGCACAGCCACTTGTAACGCACGCATGCCCTGAACGGCGGCGACGTGCTCAACACCCACAGCCTTCGGCAAGCCGGTGGTGCCACTGGTCCAGATCTTATAGGCAAGGTGCGTCGCATGTGCACGTTCCGGCGTGCGTTCAAGCATACTTGCAGCATCCATTGGACGGTCAAGACGCACCATTTGAATATGCTGGGGACACACGTCCTCAAGGATACGCGCATCGTCGTCGCCAGTTGTCAGGGCAAGTCTTGCACCAGACTTGATCAGGAGTGCTGCCTGCCGAGACGGCGGCCATCCCGTATCAATTGGACACCAAGCAGCCCCAGCCTTCAGAACGCCCAAAATCGAAGCGTACATGTCCATGCACTTGGACATGCACAGTACGACCACTTGGTCCTCGTGTGCAGGCACAGACGACGTACTCGCAGCGTATCCAACGCCACGCGACCACACCAACTTGGCAATGTCATCGGAGCGCTTGTTCAACTCTTCATACGTCCAAGTTACAAATGATGGGGGCGACACAGATGTGCAACATGTAAGCGCTGGGATATGAGGGGTTTCTTGTGCGCGACGAAGAAACTGGTCTTCGAGGCGCTCGTATTCAATACCACCCGGCATATCGCTCGACATGAAAATAGGATGGGGGTTTACGAGACTCATAAGTTCGGTTGGGATGGACTTCGTTGGATTAAGCCGGTGCACAAGAGCATGCAACACATGCTCAACTTGCGCGAGTTGGGTCATGGCTGAGCCATGAATGTGAACACTTGGTGATGCCAGAAGTGTGAGCGCCACAGGATGCGACGACGATGAGGATGTCGATGTATGTGCCTGATGAGCGATGAAAACAAGAGATAGAGACGAGTTGGTGCGTGAGAGCGTGGATTCAGCCAGAGACAAAGCACTCTGCGTATCCTGATCAGGTGCAGAGACGAAGAGGACAGGCCCATGTATCGGTACGTGACGGTCGGAGAGCCACGCCTTCTCGCTAAGCTGCACCATTGATATCGGATCCCCCCATCGACATAGAGATGGTCCAAAGGATATGGCGACGCAAGTATCGCCATCGACGGCATCGAACGCTACATTATCACATTCATGCGCAACGTACAAGTAAAGCACATAGCCCCAGGCTGCTGAAATGATAGCTCTGGGAGACACGCCAAAATCCTGAGCAGCCTCGTGCAGGTCCTTCCATGTGATATTTGTCGCATTCATCGAGGCATGGCCTAGGGATGCCATGCCATCGCCAGCGAAACTCGTGCGTGAGGGAGCACGAAGACGCCGACCCGTCACGTCAGGAAACGGAACGCGTGACATCGAGAACACGCTAACAAAAAAAGAGAAGACGAAAGGGAAACCGGAGGTGGCTGCCTATGGAAGCGACAAGAGACGTCGTCCCCAGATCAACTGCGTTAGTTCCCTACCAGATAGGAAGATGTTGTGCGCGTGCTGAGAATGAAAATGTAGCTGACGCAGGGGAAATTGACATGGAGGATGCATAGTTGATCTGCACATCGAACCAATCAGGACACAGTGATAGAATAGATGGCATCTGATTATATCGCGCCCAATAGCAAGGGCGAACGCGTGGCTCCAGGACATACGTCGCTTGTTTCACGCCCAACTCTGGGAAACCAAAATAAAAAGGCAGAGAAACCTTTAAAGGCTTTCACGACGCGACACGACACATAGCTTGGCTTTGCTTTTGCTTCATCCACCTGTCGCCGCGACATACCATGTCCGACGGGCATGTGGATGAGAGCATAGATTCCAGACGCCAGTCATCATGGCAGCGGCGTCTCTCGAGTTTGACGCCGTCAATGAAGTATGTGGATCTCTTCAGAGGACTCCAGCCTGTGGAAGGCCTCCTCCTATTTGTTGGTACACTGGCTTCTATAGCTGCTGGGGTTCCATTGCCGATCATTGGTCTTTTGTTCGGCAAAATGGTCGATGGGTTCAATCGGCAGGCATGCGCGTCACGAAGTGGCATGCCGACTGATCCCGCCGAGCGCGACGACTTTCTTCACCAGGTATCGAATCATGTTGTTCAGATCATCATTGTTGCTGCCATTAATTTTGTGCTCATCTGGATCTACACATGCAGCTGGTCTCTCTTGGGAGAACGCATCGTGCGTCGACTACGTGAACAGTACGTCCGTGCTATTCTATCGCAAGACATGGCATTCTTCGACGTCCTGCCGCCTGGAGAAATCAGTACGCGTCTTAGCGAGAATCTCATTACCGTGCAAAATGGAACGAGCGAAAAAGTCGGCATCTTTCTCTCGTCGGTCTCCTATTTTCTTACCAGCTACATCATTGCATTTGTATTGCTACCTGCTTTGGCAGGTGAGCTCGTATCGCTAATCCCAGCTTTTCTCATCGTTTCATTAGTTGGTGCGCACTTTGTCTCGAAATTTTCTGCCCAAATGTCATCGCATCTTGGTAATGCCTCTGGCATTGCGACTGAATCGCTCAACAATGTACGTGCTGTCCAAGCCTTCGAGGCCCAGAAGCCTCTCTGCAAACTGTACAACTCGCACCTGCATCTTGTCCGAAGAAGTGGACTTTTTCGTGCTTTGTCTGCAGCTACGATGCTTGGGTGTCTGTTTTTTGTTGCATACTCGGCGAATGCGCTTGCTTTTCATTCAGGCAGCCGTATGGTGACGGACCGAATGCGCTCGAACCCAAATGATGCGTCAAGTACTGTCGGTTCTGTCTACACTGTGATTTTTCTTCTCCTTGATGCTTCGTTTGTTGTCGGACAAATAGCGCCGTATTTGCAGACGTTTTCTGCGGCCGGCGGGGCGGGCAGCCAACTGCTAACGACGATCAGCCAAGAGTCGCCCATTAACGCGCTGAGTGACACGGGCACGATGCCGCCTCTCTCCAGCGAGGCTCTCGGCTTCCACCTACGGAATGTGACTCTTGCGTATCCAGCACGACCTGAAGCCAAGGTGTTGGATAATGTCGACCTTGACATTGAGCCTGGGACACGCGTGGGGATTTGTGGATTTAGTGGGAGTGGAAAGAGCACCATTGTCGCTCTTTTGCATCGCTATTACATGCCATTAGAAGGGCAGGTCACTTTGCATGATGATACCCCTATCGATGAGCTCAATGTGGGCTGGCTTCGATCACAGATGGGGCTGGTCGGCCAGGAGCCCGTGCTGTTTGACTGCACGGTACTCGAAAGCATCGCCCATGGCCTGCTTGGAAGCTCATCACACAACGACGTCCAGGATGCGATTCGATGGCTCTCTCGCTATGCATTTGACCATGCAGTGATACCCAAGGACTGGAGCCAGCATTGCCCGTCTGACTTGCGGTCTGGACTCCAGCGCTTACAGGCGCTGTGTGAAGAGGCTGCGCAACTTGCGCATGCCCACGAATTTATTCTGCAGCTGCCCCATGGATATCTCTCGCGTGTAGGTGACGCTGGTCGTTGCCTCTCGGGTGGCCAAAAACAGCGTATCGCACTCGCACGCGCGATTGTGAAAAAGCCACGGATTTTGATTCTTGATGAAGCGACGGCCGCACTCGACTCACAGAGCGAAATGGCTGTTCAGACAGCTTTTGATCGAGTGTCGCAGAACCGCACGACCATCGCAATTGCTCATCGTCTCTCGACTATCAAGCATTATGACAAGATCGTCGTCATGGCGCATGGTAAGGTCATGGAGCAGGGTACTCATGCTGAGCTGCTGGCGCTCAATGCACATTATGCAAGTCTTGTACGTGCACAAAGCGATCACGGTGAGAATGACGTGGTGCAGGTCTCCACGACGGAATCGACAGGGGAACAAAAAGTTGCGGCTGTCGAAGACGACTGCCAAGAAGATGATGACAAACAAGATGTGGTCGATCCAGCACCCTTGACAAGCATGGCGTTGCCATTGCCGACGCAGCCAGTCGTGCCTCCAGCGACAATAAGTGATGTCGAGGGCATTCACCCGCAGGAGCCGGAGCCAATGTCCGTGCTAAAAACAGAACCTGACCAAATGAAAAGCCGTCGACTGTCGTACTCACGGTCGCTCGTGCGGCTGATGCGCTGGGCGCTAATGAAGTGGCCATTTGCTGTAGCAGGCTTCCTTGCCTCGGCTGTGATTGGCGGCGCGTTCTCTGGCGAGGCTGTTTTGTTTGGTCATGTTATTGAAGCGCTGAATCCATGCAAGCCGGCGAGAGAAGTGGAGCATCAGTCAGACCTCTTTGCACTGTACTTTTTTGTACTGGCGATCATCGAGCTGTTTTGCTACTTTGTCAGTGGGGCGGCATTTGGTTTTGTGTCGGAATGGTTGCTTTTGCGGATCCGCAAAATCATGTTTCGTGCGCTAGTGACGCAGCCGCTCGCTTGGTATGAGAAAAAAGACTTGTCGCCGGCGACCATGATTGCCAACCTGAGCGCAGACACGAGCAATCTCGGTGGACTCACTGGGACGGTGGTCGGAACTATCTTTAGTATTCTGGTCAACTTTGTGGCTGGTATCACGCTGGCCCATATTGTGGCGTGGCGTATTGCCGTTGTGATTTTAGCGACAGTACCGATTCTTGTGACGGCCGGCTACATGCGTCTAAAGGTGATTGCCGATTTTCAGAAGCGGCATGAAACCGCATACGCCAGGTCGACAGCCATTGCTGTCGAGGCGGCATCGTGCATACGCACTGTAGCGGCTCTGGGACGGGAGCGGGATGTGATTCAGCTCTTTTCTTACAGTCTCGAGAGGCCGTACCGCGAGAGCATGCGACATATCTTGATGGGCAATGCGTGTCTTGCGATATCGCTGAGCATTTCTTACTTTATTTATGGGTTTGCGTACTGGTGGGGCTCAAAAAACGTGGCGGAAGAGCGATTTTCGCAGGTTGCCTTCTTCACGGTCTTGCCGGCGCTGTTGTTCTCCGCGCAGTCGTCTGGCCAGCTCTTGGCCTTTGCGCCTGATTTCACAAAGGCACAGGTGTCAGCATCCAATATTTTCTCCATGCTGGACCAAGCAAGACATCCCGTTGACATGCCTGGCTATCAATGGCCTGATCGACGCGAGCGCCGTCGCCTTAGGCAGCAGCGAAAGCACCAGCACTATCTAAAGGACTTGGAGTCCGAGAAATCCCTCGAACCTGTCGGTGCGCATGGCCCACTCGCGGTGTCGTTCGATCATGTATGGTTCACATACCCGGGACGAGATAAGCCTGCACTGCGTGATGTAGTCCTTGATATTCCAGCGGGCTCATTCGCAGCGTTCATTGGATGCAGTGGCTCCGGCAAGTCGACGGCAATGAGTCTGATCGAGGCCTTCTACGAGCCTACCTCAGGCACCGTTCGTGTCGGTGGATGCAGTACAACACATGTACCGACCAAGGCACTCCGGGAGCACATGGCATTGGTGCCGCAGGAAGCGATGCTTTTTCACGGAAGCATCGAATTCAACGTTGCCCTGGGGCTCGCGGACCCACTCTCTGTCGAGGCTGTCATGGAGGAAACGCATGCACACCGCCAAAGGCAGCAGACACTATCACACGCTTGTCACGTGGGCTCACATCAGCAAGCATCTGCAAAGGCTCGTGTCACGCAACCAGATGAACGCATCCTAGCGGCTTGTCGGGCCGCCAAGATTCATGACGCCATTGCTGCTCTGCCCGATCAGTACCGCACGAATATCGGATCAGGAGGTAGTCAATTGAGTGGCGGACAGAAGCAGCGTGTTTCTATCGCTCGTGCCCTTGTCCGTGCACCACGCCTACTCTTGCTGGATGAGTCGACATCTGCGATGGATGCAAGCAGCGAGAAGGCATTCCAAGAGACACTCAGTAAGCTACATTCGTCGCGCTCGTGCACCATTGTGGCCATTGCACATCGTATGCGTACGATTCGTACGGCTGACGTGATCTTTTTGTTTGACCAGGGCCGAATTGTCGCTCGTGGGACGCATGACGAGCTGATCAAGACGTGTTCGCGTTACCAAGCTATGATTTCACACCAGTCGCTGAGTGCGTAGCTGCGCATGGCGCCGAGGTATTCGCTACGTCTCTTATGCCAGCTTATGAGCAGGAATCAATTGGCGATCGACATGTATATATGCCTCTGGATCAGATGGTTCTATGTGAGACAGGGTCGCCTCACATTCTTTTGCAGCTAAGGTCCCTTTCCCATTCCGAATTATGTTCATGTCTGCATGTCCATCTATGTCTTCATGTTACGGGTTATTTGCTAGTAGGAATTGCATGTATATAGGATTTTGTGTTTCTTCGACGTACGCATAATTGAGTTCCTCCAAGAATTGATCAAATTTGGCGCCAGTTTCTGGAGGGACCTGGATGCCAGCCAACACTCGCGCCACGTCACCGCCTTCACAACGATAGTGAAACAGAGAAATATTCCAGCCAGCATCAATGCCGGTCAGGAAGCGCTGCAGAGCGCCAGGTCGTTCTGGGAACTGGAAGCGGAAAAGGCGTTCGTGTGGCACGATGGCACGACCACCAATCAAGTAACGGGAATGCGCTTTGACAAGCTCGTTATGACTCATGTCTTCAGCATGCATGCCGTCTTTTCGGAGTCCCTCAAGAATGCCCTGGATCTCGAGTTCGCGCAAGTTCGATACCGCCACTGGTGGCTTCGTACTGGACACAATCGGATTCTCTTCCGAAGCCGGCACAGTGCCTTTTAAGAGGAATGATGCAAAGATACGCGCTTGTGACGAGCCATTCGAGCGGTATGAAAACTCTGTAATGTCACGCGGATAGATGTGTTTGTTTAGCTGCAAGAAACTTCCAGGCACATCGGGAATCGTTACTGACATGATGGCCTCACGCTGCTCACCAAGTTCCGCACGCTCCGAGACGAAGCGCAAGCGGCTAAAGTTCATGTTCGCACCACTCACTACTGCGACAAAGCGACGACTCGTTGCATCCGCGCCCTGCAATGCAATATACCGTTTCATGCCTGCCACAGCCAAAGCACCTGCTGGCTCAGTGATAGCACGTGTGTCCTCGAATACGTCTTTGATGGCGGCGCAAATCTCATCATTCGATACACGCACCACAGCATCGACGAGCGAGTTGCATACGCGGAAAGTCTCATCGCCAACGAGCCGCACAGCCGTGCCGTCACTAAACAGGCCTGCATCCGCGAGTTCCACGCGCTCACCTTTCTCCATACTTTGTGCCATGGCGTCGGCATCATACGTCTCGACGCCGATCACCTTTACATGTGGCGGTGCAACTCGCTTGATGTAAGCAGCGACGCCACTCAACAGGCCACCGCCGCCAATCGCACAAAACACTGCATCGACTTTCTCCATGTCGGTCTGGCTGCAGATTTCGACGGCCACCGTGCCTTGACCAGCAATCACCTGTGGATGATCAAAGGGGGGGATCATCGTCAAGCCATAAGCCTCAGCAAGGCGCATGGACTCAGCCTTTGCCTCGTCAAAGTTGGCGCCATGAAATACGACCTTCGCACCCAGGCGCTGGACGTTCTCCCACTTGATGCTGGGTGTGCCTCGCGGCATGACAATTGTGCATGGGATCGAAAGATGTGCCCCAGCCATAGCCACACCCTGCGCATGATTTCCAGCACTGCATGCAATCACGCCCTTCCATTTTCGTGTATCTTCGAGCTGCCGCATCATGTTGTAGGCGCCGCGTAGCTTGAAACTAAACACGGGCTGCAAGTCATCGCGCTTCAGCAGAATCTCACATCCCATGCGCTTCGAAAGTTGTGTCGCTGCGACAAGAGGCGTCTGTCGCGCCAGGTCGTACAGGTGTGCGCCGAGAATCATACGCAAGTAGTCGGGTGTGCCATCGTCAAGCCGGTGGTACTTTGGAAGAAGCTCGTATGTGTGCTTGGTGGTATCAGTGACCGTGTATGTTTTGGCTTCACGATGAATGTACAGCGAAGGAGCAGCTGGTGAGTTCATCTCTGTAAAGTGATCGAGAAGGCCTCGTATAAGCTCGTTGCAATTAAAGTATTGCAGGCCCCACTATGCAGCTGCTTCTCTAGTTGGGATCACCCCACCCATGATATGATACGTGGGGGGTGCGCTTTGTACCACGTGACTCATGAGGGCAATGGGTCTAGAGAGCTTCGAGATCGACACCCACGTCTGACTCATACATTTGGCCATGCTTGGCGCTTATTGTACGCCAAGAACGCAAGTGAAAACAAGTTGTGTGTGTGTGTGTGATTTTTTTGTATTTTTCCTCTGATGCGAGCATCACTTCTCGTGCCGCACCGATGTTCATCTCCACATAGACGACCTTTTCATTTCACCATAACGTGAATGGGACGACGTTCGTCTAGTAGCAACAATCGTCGTTCTGCCGAGCAAGCTCGAAGACATGGTGGGAAAGGCGGAAGAAATAAAGGAAATGCACGAGTGGGTCAAGCGCACCTGGATTCCCATGGAGTTCGGATGCAGCAGCCTTTCAAGCGTGGTGGACGTTTGGCGTGCGCCAAGCAGACCAATGCCGATCTTCTTCAGCTTAACATGATGAATGATACCCACGAAGCGGAAGCCGTTGATATGGCAGTGGAAGCAAAGCAGGCAAGTCGAGATGCACGTGCGCGTCTCGCACAAATGACCGACAAGGATCACAGTATCAAGTCTTACATGAAGGAACTACGCAAAGTCCTGGAGCATGCTGATGTACTGCTGGAAGTGTTGGATGTCCGCGATCCTCTAGGATGTCGAGCGTATGCAGTTGAAGAAGAGGCACAGCGCCTCGGGAAGCGGATTGTACTGATTCTCAACAAGATTGATCTCGTGCCACGCTCGAATGCCCAGGCATGGCTCGAGTACTTGCGCCACGAATTTCCGACATTGCCATTTAAAGCATCAACTCAGCAACAACGTAGCAACTTGGCACAGAGTCAGAACATTTCATGGAAAAGCACGGGATCAGGCGACAAGGCAGACGCGCAATGGGCTGGCGGTGCCGAGTCCGCTGGCACACGAGCGATCCTGCAGTTGATCAAGAACTACTCGCGCAACCTGAATCTCAAGACAAGCATCACGGTGGGCACAATAGGCGCGCCGAACGTCGGAAAGAGTAGTCTGATCAATTCGCTGAAGCGCTCGCGTGTGTGTGGCGTGGCATCCACGCCCGGTCATACAAAGGTTGTTCAGGGCATTATGCTTGATCGCCATGTGCGACTGCTCGACAGCCCAGGTATTGTGTTTTCCGATGCAAATGCATCGCCTGGGGCAACGGCTGCCGAGATCACTTCGGCAGCTGAAGCCGCCATGCTACGGAACGTGCTCAAAGTCGAGTCTGTCGAAGACCCTGTAGAGCCTGTGCAGGCGATTCTGAATCGGATTGAACCAAAGTACCTTGCAGACGTGTACGATATTCCTCCTATTACGTCTCGGGATGCGCAAGACTTTCTTTTGCGAGTTGCATACCAAAAAGGCCGGCTTGGACGCGGCGCTCTGCCTGACTTGGACGCTACTGCCCGTTCCGTCTTGCATGACTGGAACACGGGCAAAATTAAATACCACACAGAGCCGCCAGCCAAGCATCCAGACCTGCTTCGCCGTCGTAGTAGCACACAAAGCACAAGACAACCAGGTGCTTTATCATCGTCAAGTGACGATGGAAGCGCTGCGATCCTCACGTCCTTCAGTGAACCATTTGATTTGGCCGGCTTACTAGGCGAGGCTGATGCTGATGTATTGGGCGGCGACGGGGCATACTCGCCACCAGCCTCGGAGTCACAGGCGCAGGAGCAACAGGAAACCCCCACACAAGCTATGCATGATGAGGCTGTTGCAGATGTAACGGATTCGACGCTTGGCAAGCGCGGGCGTCTTGACTCGGACGACGAGTCGGACGACGATGATGTGGACGATTCACGTGCACATCGAAGGCCCAATGCCTGGTCGCTCCTCGATGTGCAGGGGAATGACGATGACGCCGACGCCGACGACGACGACGACGACGACAATGGCATGGACTTGGGACTCCATGCGAACCAAGCCAAAACGTTGTCATCTGCCGAGACCAAGTCGAAGCAAGGCAAGGCATCGATTGATCGACCGATGTTTTCTGCGGCAGAAATCCAGGATATGGCGCCAGCACGAGGAAAGGAGCGACGCAAGGCACGCAAGCTCAAGAAGCGACGTGCCGGTGATGCACTCGTAGATCAAATCGACACGCTCATGGACTTTGGGGATGCGCATGATCAGTCGGCAGACGAGATCGGGGCAGACGGACACAGTGGGTCAGCGGACATGAATGATGTTCGCGGAGCTGAGCGTCTGTCTCTTATACACATCTGACGCTGCCGACGAAGGCTTAGGTGTAG
>ERZ1030923.140-NODE-140-length-12271-cov-44.895874_pt1 | contig 12271 bp, 10 predicted proteins | sample MGYA00518601_ERZ1030923 | MGnify/ENA primary metagenome ERZ1030923 (study PRJEB33718, sample SAMN03159691) | human skin metagenome | collected 2014-05-20 | study: EMG produced TPA metagenomics assembly of the PRJNA266117 data set (Human skin bacterial metagenome... | reverse complement strand
TCCCCACTAGTTGTTGGCAACTGATTTCTCAGTCCAACTAATGGGGAGCAGTTCACTCAGGAGCGTGGACGGGGCGGGTTCGGAGGAAGGACGCCGAGGCCTAGGCCTCTACGGTGCCCTCACCGTTGCCGGAAGCGGTAGCAGCGGATTCGCCGGCCTGCTCCTCTTCCTGCTGTTTGAACTGCTTGCGCAGCATAAACAGCTGGCGGACGGTCTCTTCCTTCACGCCATCGTTCATGGCGTTGAACATCTCGCCGCCCTCCTTCTGGTACTCCACCAGCGGATCGCGCTGCGCCATCGCGCGCAGGCCGATGCCCTCCTTGAGGTAGTCCATCTCATAGAGGTGCTCGCGCCACTTCTGGTCGATGATAGGCAGGATGACCATGCGCTCGGTATTGCGCATCTGCTGCTCGCCGCCAATGGCGGTCACAGACTCTTCGAGCTTGTCGTACTCATTATTGGCGTCCTGCACCAGGGCGTCGCGAAGCTGCTCAGCAGAAAGCTCACCCGGGGAACCATACTCGGAGCCTTCCACCAGCTCCTCATGGGAAATGGTGGGGCCGTAGAGGGAATCCAGCGCATTCCACAGCGCGTCCAAATCCCAGTCCTCCACGTAACCGGTGGCGGTAGCGCCAGCGACATACGCGGACACGGTGTCATCGATCATGCCGCGGATATTGTCCTGAATATCTCCGGCATCAAGGATGTCGTGACGGGTAGCGTAGACCACCTTGCGCTGCTCGTTGAGCACCTCGTCGTACTTGAGGACGTTTTTGCGCATCTCAAAGTTCTGGTTCTCCACCTGCGCCTGGGCACCCTTGATGGAGTTGGAAACCATCTTGGCCTCGATGGGGACATCGTCCGGCACGTTGAGGCGGTTCATCATGTTTTCCATGGACTGGCCCACAAAGCGCACCATCAACTCATCGCGCATGGACAGGTAGAAGCGGGTCTCACCCGGGTCACCCTGGCGGCCGGTACGACCACGCAGCTGGTTATCAATGCGGCGGGACTCGTGACGCTCAGTGCCCAGCACGTAGAGGCCACCGGCCTCGCGCACCTGGTCACCCAGCTTCTTGGAGCGCTCCCTCTCGGAGTCGATTTCTGCTTCCCAGGCCTCTTGGTACTTCTCTTCATCCTCGAATGGATCGAGGCCGCGCTCGCGCAGCTTCTCATCGAGAATGACCTCCGGGTTGCCACCGAGCACAATATCGGTACCACGGCCGGCCATGTTGGTAGCCACGGTGACGGTGCCGGGGCGTCCCGCACGGGCGATGATCTGGCCCTCTTCCTCGTGGTGCTTAGCGTTAAGCACGTTGTGCTTGATGCCGCGCTTAGACAGCAGCTGGGACAGGTACTCGGAGCGCTCCACGGAGGTGGTACCGACCAGAACCGGCTGGCCGGACTCGACGTGCTCGGCAATATCGTCCACTACGGCAGCGAACTTAGCTTCCTGCGTCTTGTAGATGCGGTCAGAGTGGTCGGCACGCTGATTCGGCTTATTGGTAGGAATCGGCACCACATCCAAGTCATAGATGGAGTGCAGCTCGGCGGCCTCGGTTTCTGCCGTACCGGTCATGCCGGAGATCTTCTCGTACAGGCGGAAGTAGTTCTGCAGGGTAACGGTAGCCAGGGTCTGGTTCTCGTTCTTGATCTCCACCTGCTCCTTGGCCTCAATGGCCTGGTGCATGCCCTCGTTGTAGCGGCGGCCGGCCAGCACGCGGCCGGTGAAGCCGTCCACGATCATGACTTCACCATTGCGGACGATGTAGTCCTTATCGCGGGTGAAAAGCTCCTTGGCCTTCAGGGCGTTGTTCAGGTAGGACACCAGCTGGGAGTGCTCGGGGGCGTAGAGGTTATCGATGCCGAGCTGATCCTCGACGTATTCCACGCCCTCTTCCAGCACGCCGATGGTGCGCTTCTTGTGGTCCACCTCGTAGTGGATACCCTCGCGCATGCGCGGGGCCAGCTGCGCGAAGACGCTATAGAACTGGGAGGAACCATCTACCGGGCCGGAGATGATGAGCGGGGTACGGGCTTCATCGATAAGAATCGAGTCGACCTCGTCCACGATGCAGAAGTTGTGGCCGCGCTGGACCACATCGTTGAGGGAGCGGACCATGTTATCGCGCAGGTAGTCAAAGCCCAGCTCGTTATTGGTGCCGTAGGTAATGTCGCAATCGTAGGCGGCCTTGCGCTCTGGCGGGCGCATCTCGGACAGGATGACGCCCACGGACAGGCCAAGCCAGCGGTGGACACGGCCCATCATCTCGGCGTCGCGCTTTGCCAGGTAATCGTTAACGGTGACGATGTGGACGCCCTTGCCGTCAAGGGCATTGAGGTAGGCCGGCAGCAGCGAGGTCAGGGTCTTGCCCTCACCGGTGCGCATCTCGGCGACGTTGCCGAAGTGCAGGGCCGCACCGCCCATGATCTGCACGCGGTAGTGCTTCTGATCGAGGACGCGCCAGGCAGCCTCACGGACGGTGGCAAAGGCCTCGAGCAAGATGTCATTCATCTCTTCGCCGTCTCGCAGGCGAGTCTTGAACTCGTCGGTCTTCGCCTTAAGCTCGTCGTCCGAAAGCTCCGCGTACTTATCCTCAAGGGCAATTACATCGTCTGCCATTTTGCCCAGGCGCTTGACCGTACGGCCCTCGCCCGCGCGCAGCAGCTTGGAAAGTCCAAACACGGTTAGTTAGTCCTTCTAGTCGCGACAATAAAGTTAACTCGTCGCTATTGTACTCACTCGCTTTCACAAAGCATCTCCCGCCTAGCACAAAGGGCAGGCGGACAGCCTCCGTTCAGCCTGTATATCCCCCGCAACCTGCTTGCCGACGCCCCTCCCCTAACCACACATTCGACCCCGCTGCATACTCGCAGCAGGGTCGTTAGCTAAGAGATGTATGAGCTCCTTTAAGCTTCAGCGTCTTCCGACAGGGAGATAATGCCGTAGTCGTAGGCGTGGCGGCGGTAGACCACGGACGGCTTATTGTTCTCCTCGTTGACAAAGAGGAAGAAGTCGTGGCCCACCAGCTCCATCTCGCTCAAGGCATCATCCACGCTCATCGGGGTAGCCGGGTGCTCCTTGGTACGCACGATCTGGCCGGGGCGAACGTCCTCCACGGTCTCAGCATAGGGGTCAACGTAGCGCTCTTCCTTGGCGCGCTCCGCTTCAGCTTGGGCCACCATCTCAGCGGCAATCTCGCCGGTACCCTTTTGTGCACGGTGACCGCCCTTGACGTTTTCGCGGCGCACCTTCACCTTGCGCAGGGAACGCTCCATCTTGCCCAAGGCGGTTTCGAGCGCTGCGTAGAAGGAATCTTCCTTGGCTTCAGCGCGGGCGATATGTCCCTTGCCCGTAGCGGTGATCTGAAGACGCTCCGCTTCGGAGTCACGGCGCGGGTTTGGTTCGTGCTGCAGCTCCACGTGGAAGAAGGTCAGGGTGGGGTCAAGGCGTTCAATCTTGGCCAGCTTGTCATTAACTCGCTCTTGGAAGTGCTCGGGGACCTCGACATTGCGGCCCGTAATCGTTACCTGAGCTTTGTTCGGCTGGGACATTGAGATGCCTCCCTTGAGTAGTGGGGACTAGAATCAATCACAGTAACTATCTCTCTGTGACACTCCTCATGGTAGCACTGGTTATGACCTTTGCGGGAAATTTTTAAGCAACTCCCCTACCTCGAGGGTGGGCGCCACCCCTATCTAGGCATCCGCAAAGACCAATGCCCCGCAGACTTCCACACCCGCGGCCTGCAGGGCGGCGATGCTCGCGGCGAGGGTGGCACCGGTGGTAATGACGTCGTCGGCAAGCAGCGCAGGCGCCTGAGCACTGGGCACGCGCACGCGGACTCGGCCCTGCAGATTTGCCCACCTATCCTGGGCATTGAGCTCGGACTGGTCCGCGGTGGACTGGCCCATAGTAAGCGCCGCGCACACGCCCACGCGCTGGTGCTGCGCCGCGGCGTGACACACAGCGGACACCGGATCTCCGCCGCGTGCCCGCGCCGAACGCGGCCGAGTAGGCGCGGGCACAAGGGTGAACTCGCGCGGGATATCGCCGCGGGCGCTCAGATGGGCCAGCCCGGCCGCGAAGACGGCCCCCACATACTCGCGAACCGGCTGATTGCCTCGCTCCTTCATGCCAATGATGATGCGGCGGCGAATATCGGAATAGGGGCCGAGAGCATAGACGGGCGCGCCGAGCGGCCGGGGCCGCGCCACCATGTAGGGCGGCTGCCGCAAGTGATCGCGGCACTGTGGGCACAAAACCTCGCCCGGCGCGCCGCACCCAGCGCACGCACGCGGAAAAATAAGCTCCCCCAAGCCCATAATCGCCTCTCCCCAGCCGCGCAGGCCCTCTGGCGGCTAATTAGAAACGATAGGGGAAGAACGCCGACCCTGCAGGCCGGAGACCTCGCGCCAATTGGTTTCGTCCATGACGGTGGAAGGAAGCTCCAGCATGGCGTGGGAATCAGTAATAAAGAGCTTGGTAGGCGAGGTTGCCACGGCCACCACGGGGGCGGTGATATTGCCGGTAGGCATGGTCGAGGCCGAGGAACCATCCTGCTCGATGCGCCATACGGGCGACTGGCTCGAAGAAGTGCCGACGATAAGCGAGCCATCCGCATTCCAGTCCAGCGATAGTGCCGAGCCGGATACTTCGGGGCCTACCTCGCGGGCATTGACGATGCGCTTATCGCCGCTGCTGGATTGGGCAACGGCCGCGATGTACACGTGGCCGTCAATAATCATGGCCACGCGCGCACCACTATGGGACAAGCGGATGACGGAGATTTCGCCCTCAATATCGTCGATGCTGCGGGCATCCACTTCGGATTCGGAGATGCGGCCCGTGGTCTTGGAGCGCACCACGCGCACGATGCGATCGCCATCGACCACGGTCCAGGCGGCTTGCCCGTTGTACTCGAAGGTAGGCCGTGCCAGCGTGGGCCCATCCACCGAATCCTGCAGCTGGCCGTCAAGCTCGCCTATCTGCAGCGAGAAGTCATTATTAGACTTGCGGCGCACGGCCGCAACGAGGCCGCTATCGGCAACATCCACAGATTGCACGTCGCCGCTGCTGCCCAGCGTGGACTTGACCGGCTCGGCCACGCCATCGTCTACCTCCAGCAGGTTGCCCTCATTAAGGGCGTAGAGCTTAGACAGTGAGGTGCTGCTTTCCTCCGGGTTATAGTCCGCGAAGTCATCCACGCTCAGGCTATCCATCCCCTCCACGAGGTCACCGCCATCGGCTTTGACCTTAAAGGGGCCGGTATGGCCGGCTTCCGTGAGCGTCCACACTAGCTGGGCTGCAAAGAGCGTGCGATCTTGGGCGTCTAGGTCAGCAAGGCCCTCGAATTGGTAGCCCTGTTCGCGATCGTAGCCGGCGAAGGTGACATTCTCCCCCGCTGCCCGGCGGGTAGCGGGAGCAATGCTAGATGAAGGTCCCTCCATCAACAGCGTAAGGAGCGTCGACTCCGATTGTTCGCCGCCCTTGTACAGCCAGCGGCGGTCTGGAACCAGCACATCGTTGCTCTGCTTAAAGAAGTACAGCGATTGTGGGGTGTAGTGATTGCGCATTTCATTGCGCTCCATTACTACTCCGGCCGGCAAGCCATCGACGCGCCACCTATCGTCTTGCTTCTTCATATAGATGACGGCCTCGTAGCCCTCATTTTCCGGCACGTACGCACCGCCGGATTTAAGGCGGCCGATGATGGTGCCGCGCACCGTGAAGGCGCGCTCATTATCCCTCGAGCTTTGCTTACTAGCGGGCGCGGTAACGATGTCCAAGCTATCGACCACCATCACATCGCCGCTGGCGTCCCAGGCTTCCCGGGCGTTATCGGTCAGAAAGCCGCGCGCGACCTCATGGTCGTTTCCCGGCACGGCGGAAGCCTGGTAGAAATCGCGCAACGTCAAGTCCGGGTCATCGCCGGGTTGCGGTGCAATGACTTCTTCCGGGCCATCCGGTTGCTGCTGGTAGGTACCGACTACTTGCGGACCGGTGTTATTCGGCAGGGTGGAACAACCGCTGACAAAAAGCACGGCCGCTGCGGTGCCGACAACTGCGGTCTTGCGATAGTTCGCTCTCAACACGCTTATTTCCTCCTGCCCTCAAAGTCCGGGGCCTTATAGGCACGCCTGTCCGGGGCGGCCGCGCCGCGGTTAAGTTCGCGTTCCGAAGGCCAGAGGATGCCATCGCCCTCTGCCTCGCCATCGGTGCCCCTGTCACTCTTCTCGACGTGTGGTGAGCTCATGCCGGATGAAATGGCCGGCGTTGCAGAGGCGGGCCCGGCATCCGGCGCGGCGGCGCCAGTGTCCTGTGCTTCTGCAGTTGCAACATCGGGTTCTGGTCGCGATTCTGGCAGCTCACTACCATCCGCAGTGCTGGTGACGGGTGCGCCGGGAATCTCCACAGCGATGGGAGCCTCGCCCACCTCGGTATTCGGGGTGCGTGGAATAATGAGGCGGAAGCGAGAACCAAATCCCTCGTAGCCGGTGGCGTCTAGCGTGCCGCCGTGCAGGACGGCATCCTCGCGGGCGATAGCCAGGCCCAAACCGGTGCCGCCAGAATGGCGTTTGCGGGAAGAATCCGCACGCCAGAAGCGGTTGAATACCAGCTCTTCCTGGCCAGGTTTTAAGCCCACGCCGTGGTCCGTAACGGTAACGCCCACCGCAGTGTCCGTGGCTGCGACGTCCACCGCCACTGGATTGCCCTCCGAGTGGTCAATGGCATTGGCCAGAAGGTTGCGCAAGATGCGCTCAAGACGGCGGGAATCGGCCTCGACTCCGATGCGCTCCTCCGGCAGGTTGAGCTGGACCTCCACGTCGAGCTCGCGGGCCAAATGCTCCACCTGCCCGTAGGCGGCCTCCACACACGAGCGCAGATCAATGGCTGCCGTAGACAAATCCGCCACACCGGCATCGTGGCGAGAAATCTCCAGCAAGTCCGCGAGCAATTCCTCGAAGCGGTCGAGTTCGCTCGACATCAAGCGAGAAGCGCGCTGGGCGCCGTACGGCAGGCTATCGCTTTCAGCCTCAATCATGTCCGCGGCCATGCGCACGGTGGTCAATGGGGTGCGCAGCTCATGGGAGACGTCAGAAGTAAACTGCCGCTGCAAATCGCCGTACTCCTCCAGCTGTGCAATTTGGGAGGAAAGCTTATCGGCCATGTTATTGAAGGACGCGGCCAAGCGACCCATCTCATCATCGCTATCGACGGCCATGCGCTCCTTCAAATGACCCGCCGCCAAGCGCTGCGCAATGCGCGAGGCCGAGCGAATTGGCGTAATTACCTGCTGGGTGGCTAGCCAGGCAATGCCCACCAGCAACACCACGACCACTACGCCGGCCGCCGAGAGCAGGCCGCGCATCAGCGCCATGGTGGATTCTTCCGATTCCATGGACAACGCCAGGTAGACCTGTGTATGGGGAATATCGGTATCGGTAGGCGTGCCTACCAGCAAGGCGTTGTAGTAATCACCATTTTCGCGCGGCGCCGGGAAATACTGCTGCGCAATCTGGCCTTGATCCACCATCTCCCGCAACTGATCCGGCACCGGGAAGTCCTCGGGCGAAGTGGTAACAGAGCCATCCTGGTTTTCCACCACGATGACTGGCTCATAGACCGTCTGGGTATCGCCCTGCTGGGCGGAGAGCTGGCCCAACGCAGCACGCGCAGAGTTGATGCGTACCTGGACGGAGTTAGCAGAACTGGTGGCATCGATCTGCTGTTCCACGGCCGTGCGGGCGCGCTCCAGCTCCTGTTGGGCCACGTCTTCTTTCTGGCTGACCAGGCGTTGGGTAAGCACGGACACCAACGCGTAGGCCAAGATGATCATGACCACCGAGGAGGCGACCAAGATCATGCCAATGACGCGCGCCTGCAAAGAGGTGCGCCACGTTGTAATGAAGGCGTCTCGAATGCGCCTTAGACGCTCAATGATGCCGATGGTCCTTACTCCCCGGCGCCGGCCTTGCCGGTCTTGTATCCCACGCCGCGCACGGTCAGCACAATCTGCGGGTCTTCCGGATCGTGCTCGATCTTGGCACGCAGGCGCTGGACGTGCACATTAACCAGGCGGGTATCAGAAGCATTGCGATAGCCCCACACGGATTCCAACAGCGACTCACGCGTGTGTACCTGGCCGGGGCGGCGCGCCATCTCCAGCAGCAGGTCAAACTCCAGCGGGGTCAGGTTCAGCTCGGTGCCATCGGTGCGGCGCACGGTATGCTCCGGCACATCAATGACAAGGTCCGCAACCTCCAGGATTTCGGACTCCGCGGAATCGGTGCGACGCAGGCGCGCACGGATCCGGGCGATGAGCTCCTTGGGCTTGAATGGCTTGGTGATGTAATCATCCGCGCCGGATTCAAGGCCGAGTACCACATCTACCGTATCGGTCTTGGCGGTCAGCATAACGATGGGCACGGAGGATTCACGGCGGATGGCACGGCAAATATCTACGCCGTTCATGCCCGGAAGCATGAGGTCCAGCAGGATGAGATCCGGCTCGTGCTGCTCAAAGGCAGGCACGGCGTCATTGCCGTCCATGACCGGAATGGGCTTGAGCCCCTCGGACTCGAGCACAATGGTCAGCATCTCTGAGATAGCCGGATCGTCATCGACAACCAAAATCTTGGGCGCCACGTTTTATTCTCCTACAAGGTCTTTTATCGCTGAAATAATAGTATCCGCATCGGCGGTAGCGATCCAGCGTCCACCCCAGCCCGCATCTGCTAGGCGCCGGTAGGCCGCGGCGGTGCGTTCTTGCAACCCGCCATCGCGTTCGTAGCGGTCGCGTTCCCGGCTGGCGTCCGCTTGGGCTCGTGCCTGCGCTCTTTCCGACGCCACCTCTACCGCCGTATCCAAATACACCTGCAGGTCCGCCTGCGGCAGGCTGAGGGTGCCAAATTCCAGATTGTGCACCCACTCCATCACTGCATCGTCTTCGAGCCGCGCCGCCGAATACGCCGCATTGGAGGCCACGTAACGATCTAGGAGCACCACAGTGTCGGATTCCTTGGCGCGCTGCAGCTGGTCCTTGACGCCATAGCGATCCAACGCGAATAGCGTCGCCATGGCATAAGCCGAATCCGTGAGGTCGCCCATCTTTCCATAGAGTGCCTTTTGCGCTAGCTGCGCGTGAATCGAATCTGCATAGCGCGGAAAGGCAATAACCTCTACGGGCCGGTCCAACGACTCCTTGAGTGCGGAGACCAACGTATTTTTACCGGCACCGTCGATTCCTTCAATGCTGATCAGCATAGGTGTGGGCTATCTTCCCTTCTGTTATTTCATCCGCGGGACCGCTGTCTCGCGACCGCTGCCGCGGGCAGCAGGTTCGGCTTAGGACAGGGCCTCAATGAAAGGCTCGAGGTCATATTCTTCCTCGACGTTTTCGAGCACCTCGAGGGCATTTTCCGTCAAGGTCTCGCTGCCAGAGCCCACCAGTTCCCTAATATAGGGGTAGTCTTCGACAACTTCGCCCGCGCTAAAGGGTGCACCAGCCCAAATGGCGGCAATGGTGGCCGCCGCTTGAGCATTCTGTTCCTCTTCTTCGCTGAGTTTTGGCTTGCTGTGTGCGACCTCGCAGGCATCCTCGACGGCGCGGATTACCCCTTCTTCATCGAGGTTTGCCATCTCGTCCAAGAAATCGACGTTAAGGTCCGTGCTGAAAATATTTTCGTCCCAAGTACTCACTTTTTGACTCCTTCGGTGCTTTCAGCGCCATTTATACACGCTTTCTTGGCGAAAGAAAGCAGACGATGAAAAGGTTTGCATGGCCTTCTACGCCCGCGAACTGCCTTTTTGTTTACCTATCACAGAATTGCGACGCCGTCGCAACGTTTCCCAAACATGATAGTCTCGTTACCAACTTGTTACCGGGGCGCTGTATCGCCCTCCCCCTTGGACTGTAACGGCCCGCCTCATAGAAAGGACAGCCACGATGAAGCCAGATTCGCGCCGCGTCTACGTGTTCATTGTGGCCGGACTGATCGCCGCGGTCGTCGTCGGAGTCGCCGTCTGGCGTATGAGCTCGCCGAGCGCCAACTATTCCAATGCCGCGGATCAATCCGCGACCACCTCCGTCTCCCCGACCCACACCGCAGCCGAGGAGACCACCACTTCTTCCACGGACCGTTCCCCTTCAAAGCAGCACTCCACGCGTGCTACGAGTTCCACCGCCTCGTCCGGTGATGCCAAGCACCAGCAGCCTCACAACAACGATCCGTTTCTCGCCCCTAATGCGGTCATGCGCCCACAGGCGGCAACCCAGCCCACCAAGGTCTACCGCCCGGAGAATATTTCCCCTCGAGGAACCGCTTCGCAGGGCAATAGCACTACCCAGGGCGGTCAGGGCACCGGCAAAGGCAATCAGCGTCTAACGCCTGATTACCCAAGCAACCAGAACGGCTCGCAGTCTACTGGCGCCCCGCAAAACAACCAGGGCGGCAACCGTGGCAATGGCGGCACCACCCCGCAGGCCACCACTGCCCCATCTACGCCGCAGACCTCGCCTGAGGCGCCTGCCATGCAAGATGAGTCGGGCAAGGCTTCCGACGCCCGAGTCCAAGAACCAGCCGGCACGGAGCGACTCGAGGCCGAGAAGGCGGAGCAAGAACAGCTCTCCGGCCATGCCGCTGCAGAGCGACCTTCCGCCGATCAGAACCAAGAGCCAACCGACCTGGTGCCAACCAAGCAGGCACCGGCCACAGCCCAGCAGGCTCCGAGCGAAGCGGCGCCTGCGCGCTAATTCGGAGCCGGTTCTCGGCGTAAACGAACAAAACAAGCACGTTTCCTCGATTCTGAAGGCGGAAATCGAGGAAACGTGCTTGTTTTGCATGCGCTGGAGCGCAGAAGCTACGAAGCAGCCACAACGCGGCCGTAATGAAGACTGAAAAGCACGCTTCGCTTGAAACCGAAGGGCGGCGGCGAAGCGTGCTCGTGTGGGCTAAACGCCGACTAGGCGCGGGCGACGAAGAGATCCGCGGCGTCGGATGCCGCAGTAGCGGTAACGAGGCCCTCGGAGGCTGGCAGCCAGACTGCCTGGCCTGGGGTCGCGGTGAGGGTGTTGCCCGCAGCATCGGTAAAGGTTACGGAACCTGCGGTACACAGGGCGATGGTCGGGCCGTCGTAATCAAGATCCACAGAAGACGAACCGGTGAGCTCCACGCGGTCCAGCAGGAATTCCTCGATGGGTACCGGGTAGGACCATGCGGCGGCATCGTGCACGTTGTCTTGGGCGGACTTATCTTGTTGTTGAACACGCGGCTCGTCGGCAGCGGCGTAAGTCAAGACCTTGACCAGCTCTGGAACGTCCACGAACTTAGGCGTCAGGCCACCGCGCAACACGTTATCGGAGTTCGCCATGATCTCCACGCCGAGGCCAGAGACATAGGCGTGAAGCTGACCGGCATCTAGGTAGACGGCCTCGCCGGGCGAGAGCTCGATGTGGTTGAGCAGCAATGCGCCCAGCACACCGATATCGCCTGGGTAGCGCTGGTTGAGATCCAGCACCGTGGACATGACGCGGGACTTCCAATCGGCCGGGTCTGCGGCTATCAGGCGCTCGCCGGCGGCAACAATGGCGGAAATGAGCTCTTTGCGCTTGGCAGCCGGAATGGTGATCCACGTGGTGAAAAGGACGCGCAGGTTGGCAGACTCGGTGGTTGCCGAGGGGTCGTCGTCAAGCATGGCAACGTAGTGGTCCAGCTCAGGGCACTCAAGGGCGGCAAAAAGCTCGCGGGTGCGCGCCAAGGGGCGGAAGCCGGCCATGGCATAGAAATCCGTGAGCGCGACAATGAGCTCGGGCTTGTGATTATCGTCCTTGTAATTGCGATTAGACGCGGTGAGCTCAATGCCGGCGGAATTTTCGCGGGCAAAGCCCTCTTCTGCCTGCGCCTTTGACGGGTGCGCCTGCAAGGACAGCGGCTCCTCGGCCGCAAGCACCTTGAGCAGGAAGGGCAGGCGCTCGCCGTACTCGGCAGATACGCGGCTGCCTAGCTGCCCTGCCGGATCCTCTGCAATGACCTCATTGAGCAGTCGACCATCCACCGTGGAAGGGTCGCCGGGATGGGCGCCGAACCACAGCTCTGCGACGGGCTTATCGGCATCGGGCTGGCCCTGCAGGTGCGGGATAAGGGTACGCGAGCCCCAGGAATAGTTGCGGGTGGCGCTGTGCAACAGCTGCATGTGTTTCTATCCTTTAGAAATCTCGTAGGCGGTCGCGGCAAAACTCCGCGTAATAAGCTGCAGTGAGCGGGCAAG
>ERZ1030923.136-NODE-136-length-12459-cov-5.951709_pt1 | contig 12459 bp, 2 predicted proteins | sample MGYA00518601_ERZ1030923 | MGnify/ENA primary metagenome ERZ1030923 (study PRJEB33718, sample SAMN03159691) | human skin metagenome | collected 2014-05-20 | study: EMG produced TPA metagenomics assembly of the PRJNA266117 data set (Human skin bacterial metagenome... | reverse complement strand
TAAGCCTTCGTCGGCAGCGTCAGATGTGTATAAGAGACAGATGGATGGACGTTCGTGGGAGAAACAGATATTCGGCAAGATGCCTGCCGAGGCGCCGATCAATGAGCGACTATGGTCGCTCGTGTTGGAACTCTCTGCACAACTCACGGCAAATAAGCAGCAGGTGGACTCATTGCGAAAGCAGATAGAGGATCTGGAAGGACAGGCAGTGCATGCGAAGAGTGGTTATGCACTGCGTCGGTTCAATGTCGACCTGTCCCAAGAGGTGTTCACATCGCAGTTGGAGCGTATGAATGCACAGCTTGTGAATGAAAATACTGCGCTAGCGTACGAGTCGAGGCAGCTGGCAAGTCTGCTACGAGAATCTGAGAGCACCCTCGAGACGATCATGAGCAAGTTCCGCGCGTTTTGCCATGCAGCTCAGCAACATGGTTTGGACCTATCGGCGTACTATGAAGCGCGCCTAGAAACTCAAGCGCATAAAATTGATGCAATGATGCTTCGTGACCAGGATTCTATGCAGACAATCTCTGATCGGCTTGGTGGACTTGTGCGAGATGCACTACAGTCGATGGATAGCGAGAGCACTTGGAACTCAGACGACCCAAAAACCGATACACTGGAAGGTGCGACAGAGCTCGAGCGACTGCGGTATGATAACGAGATTCTTCGCTCGCTGCTGGCACTCCGGGAAGACGATGACACGGATGGACGTGATTTAGATCGCGTGAATGCAGGAGATTTGTCGGTTTCGCGCTTTCCGTTGGATCATTCAGCGCAAGCAAACTTGCCAAAGCCTTCGACGGGCAGAGCAGGCGTAGCAGAAGAGGTATCGGAATCGGATAAAACCAATTCGACGATCAAATCCGGCAGCTATGAAGTCCAAGAAAATGAAGCCCACTCTCCTAATGCCGCTGATCGTGCCCCACCTGTTGCCGTCGAAAATGCGAATCCTGGCAGTGATGAGGGAACAACCAACGACCGTGGCGACATGAATCCACTTGAAAACCCCTCTATTGATGAACTTGTTCCAGGCAAAGCATTCATAGATCAAGTTGATGCAGGCATTCCTGCCACTTCTACGTGACATGTACACTACTTCCCCACATATAGATAGTCCAGAGCCCGTAGGCACCGGAGAAATTCGGCTTGTGCACTCGAAGGACTTGCGAGCTTGGCAAGCGGGAGAGATAGCGACACTGAAGATTCTGAGTGCGACTCGGGCATGCGCTCGTCCACATTCATGTCCGACTCGGACACCGCGTGGGCTTGAGTCGTTGTATGTATGACGCCGGTGGCATCAGAAACCAAATGTTCGCCAACTTCTGTGGAGCCTGGTTCAATTGCTGGCTCTGGTAGGGAGGTAATCAGAGCATCCAAATCACCCAGGAGCGAGTCTGATGCACGTTTGGCAGCCTGCTGCAATGCGACACTGAGTGCCTCGTGTGCACCAGGTAAATGAGACAAGTGTGAGGCGACTGCGAGTGTATGTTGGAATCCCCGTGACGAGATAGGCGTGTGGAGTGGTTGCACAATCGAGGCCAAACGGTCGGCTGCCATGCTTGGCACATCCATCTCTCCATACGCCTTATCGAGCACGAGATGGCCATCAGAAGCAGGATGCGCAGTGCTGAGCGGCTTTGTCACGGCGTGCAAGAGAGCGAGCAAGGCATTAAGCAGGGGCGCATGCTCGAGCATGGCCTCTTTCTCCAAGAGACCCAGAAGCACTTGGATGGGAATCCGCTTGCTTCCTTTTTTCGCACGGTCCTCACGCAAGAAGTACAGCGCAGCTTGATTGTTGACCTGTGTGAGGTACGTGAGCATTTCGAGACTTCGTGATGCAATCAAATGCGGCGCCTCGTCGCCCATCCATGTGAGTGGTAATGGCATAGGCGTGGCTGGCGTCGATGGTGGCAAGATGCCCGACGAGCTCATACCTGCATGACCACGACGTGGGGTGCTGCGTTGAGGCGTTTGTTTCGCCGCAGCAGCCTTGCTGCACATGGCTGTAAAGGCTCGATCCACGGAAGCTGCACTGTACATGCTATCCCACAAGACCATCAACAGCATGCCGAGTAATTCGTATCGCGTGCGAGCATTTTCCGAGAGATGTGCCAAAATCTTGAATAGTAGGGATGATCGTGTATTCATGGATGGTAGGAATAAAAGCCGCACAAGCGATGCAAGGCCTGTGCGGTCGAGCAGCTGAATGGCATCTCGGCCTTGAGATGCTGACTCGCGAGTCTGTGATGGTGGCGGCACCTGTTGATGATGTGACTGGGATGGCGGCTGAGAGGAGGCCTGTGACGGGGCCTGTGACTCGTCCTGTGCCAGGTCTTGTGCTTGCGTACGGTGTGGCAAGGGACCAGAGTCAGAAGGCAAGTTGTGTGCATCAGATGTCGGCGACACATGTGCCGATCCACTCCCATGTGAAGGAGAGAATGGTAACGATGACTCGTCGACGTGTTGCAACTCGGCACGGAGACTACGAGGAAGCACGTCCAAAAAGTCAGGTACAATCTGCCGCGAGGGCCGGGCCATGCGCGAACTAAGCTGCTGACTCAAAAGTGCTTCTTCACGTAGTTCGTCAGGAAGAGCCTCTAAGAATGTCGGGTCGATGCCCGTGTCAGTAAGATCGACCGTCTCGCCGTTGATCGAGACCGTGATCCGCCCATTGTGGGAGTGATTCGGTTCAGGCTCGTTTTCCATATCATGGTGCTTGCGCTTCGACTCCGAGTTTTGACGCGATACAGTAGAGTCATCGGCGGCCGTAGCTGAGGCTGAAGTAGAGGTAGAGGCGGCGGCGGTGGTGGCAGCAGCGGCCTTCTGTTGTTTTTCTTCACGTTCACGCTCACGACGTGCATGGTACGCTGGAAGAAGACGCTCAATGAGCGGCGCTCGAAAGAGAGAATTAAGATCGGCCGTTGTCGTGCCAAGGATCAGCTGGGCTTCCTCTCCACGCCGAGCGATTGTACTCAGAGGGATAAAGCGCAAAGACTCCGATGTGGCATCGTAAGCAGGAAGCGCTGACTCTGGTTCTGAGGACGAAGACGGATGAGGTGCGCGCAACATTGATGTCGGCGCATCGCTGGCATTGCCGCCGCCGCTCACCAGATTCGTGATTTGCATACGAGGCATTCCTCGACCTTGATCGAGCTCAATTCGAATGCTTGCATCAGCGCCATGGGGCACATTCTGCTGAAGGAACATTTCAAGGAACTGCATGGTGTTTTCGCCCATGAGAGCCTCCATGGATCGCTGCCAACCAGGTGTTTCTCGATCACGATCAAGCGTGTTGTCGTCCACAAGCAAGGGATGGAACATGGCATCTTGGTCTTGGAGAACCGAAGGAACAGATCGATGTGACGGAGGCGCACGCTCGCCACTAGTGCTGGAACTCGCACCGCCGTTCTGAGCAGCTGTCGAGCTAGCAGGTACGGAGAAAAACGTTGGTGGGCCTTGTCTTGCGCTGCGACGGCCATGACGTCCGTTAGCTTGTGTCCAAGACCAATTCGCACCAAAGCGATCATTTTCCATACGCGGATGCCAAGCGAGTTCCTCCGTCATGTTAAGTGGATGCAAATCATCCGTCTCGTAGATGGCCTCGTCGCCTGAATCACCTGCATGCTCGGGATCGAAAACTTCGCCGTCCGCGGGATCCTCCATGTCATCCAGCGCTTCAAGAATCTCATTCACACCGCCTCCTTCGTCATCGTCATCCATGCCCTCATCCAGCACGTAGTCAAAGTCCTGCACATCCAATTCGTCGTCATCCAGGTCTTCATCATCGATGAAGTCTTCGTCGCCGTCAATCATGTCGTCACTGAGTGTATGATCAGAATGCACGTTGCCATTAGAACCAGACGGTTCATCGTCGTCATCCATACCGACACGATCGTCGTCTTGACTGTTGTCCATATCATCTTCCAACTCGTGCTCATCGACAACAACATTGTCATCTTCCTCGTCGTCATCGTCATCGTCATCTTCCTCCATCACCTCTACCACATGGGCGGAGTCGCCGTCAAGTCCTTCCGCATCAGTGCTAAGCTCACTTTCGTCTTCACTGCTGTACTCGTTCATCTCCATGTCCGCATCTTCATCCTCGAGATCGTCCGTCAGCTGTTCGGAGTCGTAACCACCTTGCTCCATCTCGCCAGTGTGCATACCTAAGGATGAGTTTCGGTAAAAGTCAGGTGCCTCATCTTCGTCTTCATACGACCCATCGGGCATGTCTTCATCCACGTCATCGTCAGCATCATCTGTCGTATGAGTAGTTTCGAGGTGATCATGATGATGGTTCCCATGGTCCTCGCCATCGTCACCGCGCTCACTACGAGCGACACTGCAGGGATTATTCGACGTGCACCATGGGCAGTTCTTCTTGTCATGCGAGCCGCGTCGGTCTGAGCGGGCCATTTTGATTGACGCTTTCGTAAGATGTTCAAGTGGACGCAAGACACTATCGAGGAGGGAGGAGAGTGACGGCATGTTGACGTCGAGGTCAGCGAGCGCTTGTGTGAGTACGGCAACAAAGTTCTTTTCCAACATCGTCTTGGCCATATGCAGCACGACTTCCATACGCTTGGGTGCCGTGGTATCGGTGTTAGGACGAGCCGTCAGTAGACGATGACATGTGTCCGAAAGAGCGTACAAACGGCCGAATTTGATTTCAAGCTGGCCATCTGTCTGCGTTGCTTCGCGCAGCGCCTTGTACAAGGCATCCAGCAACGCTTTGCGGATACTAACCAGCATGTCTGGCACACTCGTCGCGTCCGGCAACGGCAGTGGGTCCGTTGCTAATGCCACAAGCACGGATATAGCCCAGTTTGACTCGGTCATCCGCTTGCGGAGTTCTTCTGCTTCATACTGTGCAAGGAACCCAATAGGCACGAGTTCATTCATGAAGTATGCCAGAACAGGCGTCGTACCATGCACTCTGTATTGAAGGAAGCTTTGCTTGCATCCCATGTAGGATGAGAGCAGTTCGACGAGACACTGCAAAAGCGCAAACACGTACGTGTCGCGAGCATCTGACACGCTTATGAGACTGTCAGCATCTGCTTCAGGCGCATTCGTTGTGCCCTCGCGAACTGACACAAGATCATTCATCAGCATGTGCACTACAGCATCGTACATGGCTTGTGCCGATGCAGGCTCGTCAGGCACCTGGGCTCCCTGGCGTGGACGCAAATTCGTGGGACTTTTCATTGAATGGAATTCAATCAACTCAAGCTGCGATGCAGCGGCATCCAAAAACGTTGGAGGCGATCGGATAACCGAGTGACCCATTGCTTTGAGCAAGCTGCTGACTTCTGTCGGTCGCGGTCTTGAGCTCTGGTTCATCCACACATGGAGCTCATTTGTGAGAAGAGGGAGAAGAGAGCCGCCTGACTCAACCATGTGACGGAGCACGATGATGACAAGGCGCTGATACGACGCACGCTGGAATCGCCGGCGTGTGAGCAGTGGACGAAGCACTAGCGGCAACGCCCGCTGCTCTACCATAGAAGCGGCTGTACGAGGATCGCGCGTTAGAAGCACAAGCATTCGTGCTACACCCAGCAGTGACCCATCTGACAACTGCGACGAATGTTCCAAAATACGCAGCATGAGCGTGAGCAGCATGGGACGCATTTCATCAAGGAATGCAGTGCGCTCAGTCACATCCCCAGGTACGGCAGCGTATCCTTCAGACCACTCACTTGCGCTAAGAATGCCGCAAAGAGACAAGAGAGCCGAAGAAAGCCACACCGTCTCGGTCTCATCTTTGTGCGGGGGAGCTTGCTCCATAGCCGTCACTAGGTTGCGGGCGATGTGCGGAAGCGTAGGCCATGGCAGTTTTGGTTGGATCCGATCTGATGTGAGCAAGAGAGCCAGCAGGTGAAGTCGGACGGTCATGACAGGGTTCGTCATATCAAATGATAAGCGTTGTACAACCATGTTCCACAACCGGTCGACCTGCTCTTGCTCGCGAGAAAAGAACACAAAGACATGTCTTGCGTCAAACACAAGAGGCTCGTGTGTGTCAGCCAACTCAAGCAGTCGCAGGAAGAAGTTGGGCCGCATCCTTTCTCGACCTTGATCGAGCGCCACCCTGTTAGGCGACGGTGTTGAAGCTGTAGGTTGTTGAGTGGATCCTGCCGTAGTAAGCTGGTCTGTGTCAACTGACGGTGTATCGTTACGCCGGGCTGGCGCATCAACTGACACATGCGGAGCGTCTGAGTCATGATGCCCATCACTGAGGCGTTGCTCGCCATCTTCTGTGTGTTCTAGGGCATGTCCATCTGGCTGCTGCTGCCCGCCATCCATCGACGACACCTGTGCGCGGAGCGCGCCGGCAAGAGCACTGGCAATTTGATCAGGCTCAGGGAATGGCAACTGCTCCGGCACGTCATCGGGTTCGTCCTCTAGTTCTGGGTGCTGTAGAATATACTCGGTAGCGGCACTGATATTATTGTGACATCGCTCAAGCGCGCGCCGAGCTGAACCACGAGGAAAGCCCATTTCTACAAGCTGAGCGAGACGCCCTTCGTCGACCGATGACACCGCTGCAGCCGATGGGCGGCGCACTGGTAAAGACGCTGATGACAAAGTGGCTGCGAGTGCGGAGGGCAAGTTTGAAGGCAGGCCCGATGCTCCTGCCACGATTGATGGCGGATTGGGCCGTGGTGGCGGCGGATCCTCTCGATCTGCATACAGTACCATACCGAGAGACTGAGCGACTTCACGTACAGGGGTCAGTGGAAGCTTTGGCAACCATGGGGCGTCCCAGAGCTGTGCTAGAATGTCAAGTGCATGTCGGCGGAGCTGCACGAGGAGTGCGTGGGCGCTGAAAGATGGGTCTCTCGACAGCTGAGCGGTTTGTGACGCATCAAGCAGTGTGCGAGCTGGGACAAATCGCAGAACCAGGTCTAGGTACGAACGGAGAGCTCCTGCAGCATGTGATATGACACTGGTTTCGTCGTTGTCGAGTTCACCCTGGACAAAGTGTGTGCTGATTCGCCGCACTTGGTCCACGAGCGCCGCATCGCCACCCTGCTCACACCATGCACGTAAGATGAGCGTGTGCGCCTGCTCTCCATGCGTCGTACGCTTGTCGTAGAAAAGGTGACGAAGGACAAAATGCAGGTATGTGTGTTCTGCAAGGGCGTCTGACTCTGGCACATCTGACCGCAGTGAGGACCAGGTTCGCAGAACGGCGCCCATATCGTTCGACACATTCTTCGCCGCTTCAGCGAACTCGGGATCAGCATAGCGCCGCGGCATAAACAGGCGCGTGATCACACTGAGCATTGAGAGAATAGAGGCTGGGATGCGCACGCTCATGTACTGCAGGGCTTTCATTGCAGGCGAGCAGTCTGCGTCCTGGAGAGAGGCCTTCACGTGCAAATGGTCCCATGCTGCGTGACGGAAGAGCTCAGTGAGCTGTGTAATCGTCGCGACATCGCCGCCTTCTCGCAACACACGCAAGAAGGCAAGCGGAATCTTTGTGCCGGACTGGGTGAATGCAAACGACTGCCCAAACGTCTGGCACACATCTGATAAGAGCTGAATGCGTGTATGAAGCCGCACGAGTGCACGAAATTGCACGGGTGTGATGGGTTTGAATCTGTGGGCAGCTGTGCTAACTCATCCAGAGACCGCTTGACTTCACGGAGCAGGAGAGACAGCACCGTGCTTGGACTCTCCTCGGTCATGGCACGCAGAAGCATCACGCACGAGTCAGCCGGTGCAGATGCAGGAAAGTTATACGCAATGCACGGGGAGGAGAAAAATGCCAACAAGCGTGAGAGTCCATCACAGCGGAGGAAATCGCGGCAAGGGGCGACATTGCGAAACAGGCCTTCAAGGAATCGACACATGACATCAAATGCTGCAAGCGGCACATTGTCGTCGCCGGGCACAGCCTCTGGCACTGTGTGATCAGGGTCGTCGAGTACGACGTGCGATGTTCGGATTGGCCTCGCTGCCAAGTGCAACGGCTCGTCAACCACATACAAGCAGCGAGCTTCGGGGTTCGCTGGCGGCGAATATGCGTGAGCTTGAGCGACTATGTTGTCAACGACGGCAATCAACTCTGAAAGGACGCCCTCTTTCAAACTCGGATGGTGCCGCACAAGCTCGTCAATGGACGAGCCGAACACATTGGCGTTATCACGGTCAAGAAGCACACGGTGATAGCGCGGGTCGTCAAGCACATGAACAATGCGTGGAACAATGCGGCTTTCCATCAACAGACGCAGGCCCGCTTCGTTGAGGCCCAGTGCACTGATAGCAGGCGTAAGGGCCGTTAGAAGCTCAAAGCTCGGTTCCATGTCGTCTTGCAAAGCACGAACAAAGGCCTCAGGAAGCTTGTTCTCCTGAATTGTCGCGAGCTGGGTCGGCTCATTATGGACAAATGTGGCCATGATCGAGATGGCTTGCGCCAGTACATGCACACCGAATCTTTGTTTATGCACCATGATGAAGCGCAACGCAGGTACAAGCGGTGTGTCGATCAGATTCCGCAGCGCATCGGCTGTGCCAGACGTTGTCATCATGTGATGAAACAGGCGCAAAATTTGGCGCAGTACGTGAACACGTCCGTACGGGAGCGGCTCAGGCCCCTGCTCAAGCGACATGTCCGACTCGACGCGCCGTACCAGCACATCAATGCCATGTGAGGCCGTGAATTGTTGGAACGTGGATGGGTATGCATAAAGTATGCTATCGAGCAGACCAACGGCGCGTGTGGAAGTGCGCTGGACAAGATAGTTTGTTGGCGCTTCGATACACGCTAACTCTAACATTTGAGGCACAAGTCCCGCGCCCGTTGCCATGCTTGTACCAGAGGCGACTGTCGCAAGATTTGCGATGAGTGTCATGAGAGCGTCAACAAACACGTCGAATGAAGGCGGAGATGACTCAGCCTTCGCCAACTCGCGAAGACGCTGGATCGTGCAATGCAGCAGCTGACGCAGAATTCCGTGACTGATTGAAGCATTGACAGCCGTCAGCACGTCGCCCAGTCGATTGCGGAAGTGACGGAATGAATCAAGTGCATACAGAGCAGCACCGCGCAGCTTGTCATCGACGGTGTGAGGAGGCTCAAGGAGAGCAGCTGTACGAAGCACGATCCCGGGCTCTACCATGAACAAATGCGTGTTGGTGAATGATTCGGGCGCAGCATGTACGAAACATGCGATGGCGAGTAAGCGACAAACAAGCGCCTGTCGTCGCTGGCTCGTGTCGTGGCAGGCAAGAGCGATGCGGACCTTGTGGAAGAGCTCGAATTGGTCGTCGTCGGACAAGTCGTCCCACGCATCGCACGTCTGGACAAGATCGCCGGGCGTCCGTGAGGTTGAATCAAGTCCGGAGATGACAGCACGACGTATACCTTCATCTGGCGATGCTGTGGTAGGGGCAGAGACAGGGGCGGACGTGGACGAAGATGCCGGCAGCTTTGCGGGCGTCGACGGTTGCGACGACGAAGACGTTGGGATGTTCGATGAAGTCGTCACTTGGGTAGTAGAGGAAGCACTTGATCTTCCTGCACGTCGGTAGCCCTGAACATGCACGGATGAGAGCGTCGCGGGTATGGGCGGATCAATGCGCGCCACATCTGAGAATTCCATGCCGGCGTCGCGCGGCGGCCATGCAGCCGCTAGGATACGCAAGCGCTGCTGGTTGAGTGGCAACTCATGTCGACCCGTGCTGCTGTGTTGTTGCGCTGGGCGAAGCACAAGGTACAGAAGCTGTTCGAGCACGTCGGCGTCGTCGGTGCCGAGCAGGATATTGAGGTGCTCATATGAAGCGTACAGCTTACGATTCATGCAATTTTCGAGAAGAAGTCGAGTGAACCCCAACATGGCCACGAGAAGGTCGCGATCATGTGGCGCAAACGGGGCGGTCTGCACAGGAAGCAAAGGCGTGTTGTGGCAGATGCGCTCGAGGATGTCGTCGAAGCGGTTAAGCACAGCGATCCACGCATACAGATCGCCGCGCGGCCATGTCCATTGGTGTATGCTATGAAGACATGAAGCGAGAGATGATTCAGGCTCCTCGACAATCCGGGCACTCAGCGCTGCCAGGTCTGCCGGCGTCTCTGGCTTGCGCTTTGGGGTTTTGGTAATTTTCATGGCACGTACAACGCGTTTCCGCGCGTAAGTTCAGACGGCAGAGACAGACTATGCGTGGTGGGCGTATGCAGAAGCACACAAATACCTCCTTTGCAATACACACACACACAATCTCTTTTGCTCACAGCCAGTCGCGTCTGGAGTCTGCGTCTGTGTGGCAAGAGATACGCAATCTGACGCAGCACGAAAGCGCTTACGCCACCCACACGTCTCACTTCGTCCATACACACCGCCTCGATCAAAGTCACGTCACGTGTACGTAGCCGCGTTATCGTCTGCAAAGGCGGCCACGATGCCTTGTCACCACACACCTCCACACCTCCATACCACCACACCCCGGTGTGTGCACCCGCCTGTTGGCCCAACGAAGCGCACGGCTGTGTCTCTGTTTAGCTGCGCACTGGGAGCGTGTAGGTCATGCTCATTGATGTGCTTGCTCCTTATGTGAAGGGCGGAGTGACAGCAGGTCGTACGTCAAATGCATCCATGTCAGATGCGACTAATCGTGTCGTGCATGCACTAGAGGCATTTGAGGGCCCAGACAGGCCGGACGCATTCATGTATAATGAAGCAAGCGTAGCTGAAGTAGTTCATGCTGTGATTTGTGGTAAGCCAACACTTCCGGACAGGTCTGTCCCATCTGTGTATGCGGAAATGCGTGTGCTTGCGGGAGTTCGGGGCTTGCCTGAACGTGTGTTGAGCGATGCTCACAAGCATGTGCAAGAAGCGTTGGTGGTCGCCATCGATCCCCTTCACGCCGAGGCCCAAGATCCTGGTGAATGGTTGTGCCGCATGGTCAAGCTATGGAATAAACTGATGCAGCGTCTATGTATGGTGCAGGATATGCTACGCCCGGTCGTAGTGTGCGCGAACGAGACGGATTTTGATGCCGCATGCATGAATATGCTCACACGCACATGTCGTGCAACACAGAGTATCACGGTGTGGGAACAAGGCTTGTATCAGGTCGCAGAGGCTGCACGTTTGGGTGTTTCTGCATCCCAGGTTGACCTTAGGAGTCTTTCAGCACCAAAGTACCTCGAGCGTGCTCTCGAGATCGTACGTCGCGTCGGCACCAAGGTCGAACCTGTCGTCGACGAGGCACATTCTTTTTATCGTTCTTATGCTCTTCAGCTATATAGTGGGCGCGCGAACCCCCCTGAAATTGCGCATTCAATGCCGGTGATCCATAACTGGATTATGCGTGAGCAAGCCTGGGCCAGCTGGCTCGGTCCAGATGCGAGTGTGGTGGATGTTGTTCAGGACGTAATCGTACGTCCGCATCAGGACATTCTTTCATCTGCGTGGCCATATCTCATGGAAACCTCCGAGGGGACTGTCGGCCATGCGGGCCCTATACCCAATTCCGACTCAGCCTCCGCCGCTGCTGAGTTACGTGCATGCTACGCGGTCTTTGATGCCGCCTGCATTCTCCCACGCTTGTACGAAGCTATGCGGGAGTACATTCAGGCGCGCGTGTGTGCGCTTTTACAGAAGACGTCGGATGATGTCCTGATTGAACATCTCATTACAAGTCAAAGAACATGGCACAGGCTTTGGTGGTCCTGCCTCCAGGCCAACACATCCATGCGGCATGCGATCCAAGATGGTTTTGAAGCTGGCCTGCGTGGGCAGAGTGCGCACATAGCAGAGCTCCTTGCTAACTACATTGATGCAGAGCTCCAGAAAGGCCGCGGTCTTGTCGATTCAAGTATGCCAGAGGCGTGCATGGACGATGTGCTCTTTCTGTTTCGGTGCCTGCATCACAAGGACCTATTCGAAGAGTATTATCAACGGGCGTTCGCCCGGCGTCTGCTTCTACGGTGCAGTGCATCAGACGATGCTGAGCGTGCCGTGATCCTGCGCCTCAAGCACGAGTGTGGGCCTGACTACACGCGGAAACTCGAGACGATGCTGAAAGACATGCATCTCTCCGACAATCTGCGCAGTGCCTTTGCTGAAGCAGGGGGTGCTAGCACACCGTTTGAATTCGAGGTAGATGTACTGACACAAGCACATTGGCCGCCATTCCATGATGCCCCACTCATTCTATCTTCGTCCATGCAATCAGCATTATTGCGCTACGAGACATTTTACCACACGTGCCATTCTGGTCGCTCACTGCATTGGTGCCATGCGCTAGGCTCCATGCTTGTGCGCGCAGACCTGGGCGAAGCGGGGGTCAAGGACCTCGTCGTGAGCACGCTGCAAGCAGCAGTGTTGCTTGTTTTTAATGCGAGAGAAGTGCAAACGTTTTCTGAACTTGAACAAGCAACACACATGCCCTGTCTCTTATACACATCTGACGCTTGCCGACGAAGGCTTAGGTGTAGATCTC
>ERZ1030923.134-NODE-134-length-12469-cov-5.310375_pt1 | contig 12469 bp, 7 predicted proteins | sample MGYA00518601_ERZ1030923 | MGnify/ENA primary metagenome ERZ1030923 (study PRJEB33718, sample SAMN03159691) | human skin metagenome | collected 2014-05-20 | study: EMG produced TPA metagenomics assembly of the PRJNA266117 data set (Human skin bacterial metagenome... | reverse complement strand
TACACCTAAGCCTTCGTCGGCAGCGTCAGATGTGTATAAGAGACAGCACCAAGGCGTGTCTCCCAACTCTTCGTCGGCGACAAGCGAACTTAGCGTGCATGTTGTATTGGGCTCATCTGTCACGCCACAGCTCAAGCGTACTCGCCAGTCAGAACCTTCGTTCGCCGGCGTAGGAGCACGACAACTCTTACGTTTGGGCATGCAAGCCAGAGCCTCGTCTGTCATCTCCGCATCATACGCGCGTAATTTCTCGACAAATTGGTCAAATACCGACGACTTGGATGTCCCTGCGCGGAATCCGCTGATTTGCTCTGGTGTATACTTCATGAACGACAGGACCGATGGGAGCTCAGTCACACTCACAAAGTTTTGCGTTAATGCCACAGAGTCGTCCAAGTTGATCACAAGATGCCACCAACCACTGGGTATATACATGACTTCACCTGCATGGCACACACCTTCGATCAGCTGACCATCACCACCACATTCGCGACGTCCGTGCTTCGCCTTTGTCTCGGCGTAGAAGTCAAGCATCCATTCACTCAAACTAGCAGGTGCTGTCACCTCTGACTCATCCTCTGTTACGTACACACCTGGTGGCACTGTCTTTGGCGGTAGCAGCATCCAATACTTGGACCCCTGCGTGACGGCATTCCATGCGGATGTCAAATTCGGGTCTTTGTGCCAGCAGCTTCCGCTGCGTGCTGGTCCGGCAATGAGCCAACGATAGTCTGGCCGGATTTCGCCCAGAAGTGAAAACAAGTCAGCACGCGTGCGTTCATCGGCTTCTCGCGCATCACCCTCGCCTTTTGCTCCTATAGGATAACGGGCAATGAGAGAGGGCACACGCCATCCACGCGCTGCATCGTTTTCCCCAGCGGCCACATCTGCATCAAACAGATAAAAGGGTGATGTGTCCGGCACGACACCTAGATCTGCGACAGGCATACCACCACCTCCGGCCGAGTGCGCATATTCAACATAGGTGCGGCCATTGACCTGCAATGCCTCTGCCTGAAAGAGTCGGTCGGCCCAAACATCACGGATGTAGTCCAGGTTCCATGCATGACAAGGCCAGTCGTCGGTAGCATGAGTCAGAATGCAAGGCCAGCTCGCATGTGCGAAGCGAGTGACAAACTTCGATGTATCAAAAGCCCGTGCATCGACGCGGTCGATATGATCGGGTATCCGAGGACGTTCCGGCACGTCGTCTGTGGCGGCCGTAGCCATTTTCCGTTTACGCAACAGTTTCCGGATCTCACGGCTTGTGTGGTGTTCGATAAATGGACGTGGATCAAAGGACGCGGTGACAAAATCATGGAAAACTGCATCCGAGTATACATGCGCCAGGGAAATATGGCAGGCGACAAACGCCTTCACCTTCGCGTGATCCGTGCAGGCGGCCGCGGCGTAGGCACCCCGCCAACTTCCTGGCCATCCGCCACTCATCCTACCGCCATAATCGCGAATAAACTTTTCGCGCCATACCAAAGGTGCATTTACGAGCGCATAAAATGATCGACTGGTTGCGCTCAGACATAGAAGGGATTGAACATCCATCCATTCAACTAGGAATTGTAGGAGAAAAGCATCTTCAAAGCATGCAAGCATTCCCAGACTTTGAGTCCGGAAATCTTTGGCACCCTCCAAATATGCATTTCCAAGCGGGCGCAGGCCCAACGGATGTGATGAATAGGTCAGCAACTCCAACGCCGACATGGATCACACAACCTTAGAAACTGAAAGCCCTTTTTTTTCTTGCATGCACGCAGGCACACAAAGTAGAACAAAATAAATGAACCTTCTTGGATCGGACATGCTTGTTAGGGACGCAGGTCGTTGTGGAGGCCCCGCGCTAACTGCTATGAATGGACGGACGGCCCCTTATGCCACGTGGAAAAAGATCAACATGCGTGCGGTCGTTTGTGCGCCCAAAGCCACAAGACTCGTCCATTCATCCATCCGTTAAGCGGTTCAACTTTCGTACAGTACGGCGTGATGAGAGAGTTGATCACATTCGCTGTTGGGCAAGCAGGCAATCAGATCTCTACGGCATTCTGGGAAACAATCTTAGAAGAGCATGGACTCAATAAGGATGGTGTACGTGGCAGCACAAGTGTGCATCCGACATGGAGAAAAATGCATGCTCACCAAGCAGGAATATGTCGGCAATGACCCGCTCCAGTTGTCCAAGATCAACGTGTTTTTTGAAGACTCAAACCAAGAGGGAAAATATGTTCCGCGATCCGTGAATGTAGACCTTGAACCTGGCACCATTGATCACCTGCGTGCGGGTCCTCTAGGACGACTGTTCCGTCCAGACAATTATGTGCACGGTGAGTCGGGTGCAGGCAACAATTTTGCCAAAGGTTACTACACTGAAGGTGCAGAGCTGTTGGACGCTGTGTTGGAAGTAGCTCGACATGAGACGGAACGCGCTGACATGTTTCAGGGCTTCCAACTCGTGCACTCGTTGGGCGGTGGTACTGGATCGGGTCTGGGAACAAACCTCTTAAGCAAGCTGCGTGAGGAGTACCCGGACCGGATGCTTGCTACTTGGTCTGTTCTTCCGTCGCCCAAAGTGTCCGATACGGTTGTAGAGCCGTACAATGCGACGCTGTCGTTCCATCAGCTCGTGGAAAATGCCGACCTGTCGTTCTGCTTGGATAACCAAGCGCTCTATGACATCTGCCAGAGGACGCTGCGGAGCGAGTCACCTAGGTACGATGATCTCAACATGCTGATTTCGTACGCCATGTCTGGCTGCTCAACCACGCTACGGTTCTCTGGCCAGCTGAACTCGGATCTCCGGAAGCTCGGCGTGAATATGGTACCATTCCCTCGTTTACACTTCTTCACATGTGGCTATGCACCGCTTGTTGCATCGTCGCTGCAGGCATACCAAGCATTGAATGTGCCGCAGCTTGTGCAGCAGGGCTTTAGTCCGCACAACAACATGGCTGCGATTGACCCGCGCACTGGCAAGTATCTGACGGTAGCAGCGATTTTCCGCGGCTGCATTTCCAGTGAGGAGGTGGAATCGGAGATGCACAAGATTCAGACCAAGTCGACAGGCGGGTTTGTCGAGTGGATTCCTCAGAACGTACTTACGTCGCTTTGCGATGTACCACCGCCGAAAGTCAAGCTCAGTGCCACTTTCATCGGCAACACGACATCCATCCAGGAGCTCTTCAAGCGTACTCACAGTCAGTTCGGTGCCATGTTCCGCCGCAAAGCCTTCTTGCATTGGTACACGAATGAAGGCATGGACGAGATGGAATTCACAGAGGCGGAATCAAATTTGCTCGACTTGGTTGCTGAATACGAGCAGTACGAAGCAGCTGGTATAGACGATGATGAAGTGTATGAGGGCGAGTACGTGGAAGAACCGTACGATGAACAAGGCGAGTTCGCCCAAGAGTACTAGAAAAAATTGAGTAAGACTAGGATTGTCGCTATCTGACATGAAGAGTCAATGATTCAGTACACGAACAAGAAGTTTTTTTTGGCATGGGTGGGGGCTACGCGTGTAACATACGACGCTACAAGTAGATCACAATGATAGCAAAGTATATGCTGGGCATACTAGAGGCACGCTATGGTTCTTGTGATGGCTGTAGACGGACGACCGTATTGGGAACGAGCCTTCGAATGTCGACAGCTACTGACGTGCACATGGTTAGACTGGTGCTTGTGCTAATATTGGGCACCACATTAACGCCTTGACTCGAATTATAGACATGCATGGGTCGTGTAATAAACTGTAGATGCCCCATATCATGTATGCATGCATGCGTGCCTGAAACTACCAAGTCCACGTGTGCGGCGAAAAGTTCAATCTAGTTTGTTCTACCAGCGAACGAAGACATGCTTACAACGACTTAAATTATATCCATAGGACGAGTAGTTCCCTCACGAGGACGCAACAATACGGTTAATTAGGTAGAGTCAAAATTGAAACGATCCCTACACCGTCCAAAACATGCATGAGTGCCACCATGCGCACGGTATCAACGACCACGGCCATTGAACTTGTCACGATAATCAGCCCAAGCAAGCCAAATGACTCATAGGCCACACAACAGCACACATCCCTACCTAAAAGACTAGTCTTAACCATGCATTCATCACACTCGTACTTCACATGGCTGATGAAGACCTTTTTGAGGCCGAATAAATTGTGCGCTATCTCGTAAAAACGCTTCTTGCGCACCAGAAGCACTTCTACAAAACAACTTGAAGCCTCGACGGGTCCGATACGACGATCTTGACCAGTAGTCATCACCAGACAGTGCAGACATAGTAGGGCAGGATCAGGACAACTCGGACACTAGCAAGTCCGATAGTTGCGCTGACGTCAGGAGCGCTTCACGGGTCAGATTGCCCTTATGGCCACTCCTCACAACTGCTGCCGTTTTGCGAGCTCATTACTTCGAGCGAGCGCGCATCTTTCTGCGCTTGCGGCGAAGACGGCGCATACGCTTCTTTCTCCACTTAGCTCTCATTTCCAATCTAGCAGTGTGTTAGCAAAGAGCGTTACGTCGATGCCGTCAACCAAAACATACCAATACCGACTGAAAACGATGAACGGTGAGGAACAAGATAGGTGATTGATCTTCGAACGCAATATACCCTTGTGTCTGCTTGGAAATAGTCACGTGATATGCAGTTCTGCCGCGTCAGCGTTTGATCATCGTAGTGGAGGACCCTATTGTGCACGATCTAGTGGGATGGTTCGGCCGGATAGTCAGAGGCATGGACTCAAGTGGACACGCGAAGAGTCCCAGGGCGGAGGCAGGGGCAGGGAGTGGCGTGTAATTCAGTAGACGCACGGTCGTAACGCCGAACTCTCGTGCCGATAGGAACGTGCGTACGTACGTGACATGGCGAGCGAAGAGACGAAGCAAGTAAACGTGCCAGGAGATGTTGCTCCTGCCGTTCCAGGAAATGCATCAGTGCAGCAAGCATCCGCGAGTGAGGCGTCGACACAGGGCAAGGAGGAATTGAACCCTGACGGCACCCCGTTGTCAGACAAGCAGCGTCGCAAACGAGCGGAAAAGGCTGAAAAAGAGCGTGTCAAGGCTGAGAAGGCAGCGCGCCTTGCAGCTGAGCAGGAGGCGCGGCAGGCAGCGGAAGTCGATTATGCAGCTGACAACTATGGTGTACTCCCAATGAACCAGTCGCAAGAGAAAACGAATGAGCAGCTGATGGCTATCGAGGATATTCACCCCGACAAGGACGGACAGCCCATTACGATGCTCGCACGTCTACAGACGAGTCGCTCGCCCTCGGCAAAACTCGTGTTCCTGACGTTCCGACAGACAATGCACTGTGTGCAGGCGACGCTGGCTGTGTCGCCAGAGAAGGTATCGCGGCAGATGACGAAATGGGCCGCATCCATTACGCCAGAGTCGATCGTGCGTGTGGAAGGTACCATCACGAAGGTGCCGAAGCCCGTCGAGTCGCCGTCTGTCACCGTCAAGGAAGCAGAAATCAAGATCTCACGAATTTTCGTTGCCGTGCCGGTGACGTGGGAGGGACAGATTCCTTTCTATGTCGACGATGCAACTCGATCTGATGCCGAGATTGAGGCATCGCAAGACACCCCGCGTCCGCTGCCGCCCATTGCTCTTGATACGCGCCTGGACAACCGCGTGCTGGACCTTCGGACTACGACGAACCAGGCCATTTTCCGGCTGAACCACGGGATTTGCCGTTTATTCCGCGAATTCCTCGAGAACAATGGATTCATCGAGATCCATACACCCAAGCTGCAGGGAGCAGCGACCGAGAGTGGTGCATCCGTGTTCAAGGTTGACTACTTCAAAGGCAATGCGTTCCTCGCGCAGAGCCCACAGCTTGCAAAGCAGATGGCGATTGCCGCTGACTTTGGCCGTGTGTACGAGATTGGACCGGTGTTCCGCGCCGAAGACAGTAACACAAACCGGCACATGACCGAATTCACAGGTCTTGATCTGGAGATGGCGTTCCAGGAACACTACCACGAAGTCGTTGACCTGTTGAACCAACTCTTTATGTACATCTTTAGCGAGCTGCCGAAGCGCTATTCGGCGGAGATTGCCACTGTGCGACGCCAGTATCCTGCGGACGACTTCTTGGTGCCAGAAGCGCCTGTGCGACTTGATTTCCGCGAGGCCATCCAAATGCTCCGCGACGCCGGCTACGAAGTAAACGATCTGGATGACCTCAGTACAGAGACGGAGCGTGCACTGGGCAAGATTGTGCGTGACAAGTACAAGACAGACTTTTATGCTGTCGACAAATTCCCATTGGACATCCGTCCGTTCTACACCATGCCTGATGCGAACGACAAGCGCTACTCGAACTCGTACGATTTCTTCATGCGTGGTCAAGAAATTCTTTCTGGCGCCCAGCGTGTGCATGATGCCAAGTTCCTTGAAGAGCGTCTGGCTCAGGCGCAGATTCCAGTTTCTGCTATGAAGCATTATGTGGATGCCTTCCGCCTTGGCGCTCCACCGCATGCCGGTGGTGGCATCGGTCTCGAACGTGTCTTGATGCTATACCTTGGCTTGGGCAACATTCGCCGAGTAAGCTTGTTCCCTCGTGACCCTAAGCGTTTGGAGCCGTAGATGCACCGGTAGGAGTGGCATCTTGGTTGGCTTCCTTCGACCGTGCATGGTCCATAAACCATTGCGACTAGAGTACGTGTGTTATAAGTCATCATGGTAGACATGAATACGTACGATCTCGGATAACAGCTTTGTGCGCGCAGCCAAGTCCTGCTGGGACATCCCAGGATAGTTTTTAATCATCACTGTGGCGTTGCATTAGTCACGAAAGGCACGGGTGCGCACTCCAAGCGCCTTCTCACGTACCATGCTCCCAGCCGGGCCAAAATCGGATTGTCTTGTCCTTTACATGTAGCCGATCGTAGAAGAGTTGAGAACCATGGGGATCCGTCACTCTGTCTGCTGTCCCATGATAAATAAGCACAGGGCATTGAATGTTGTCGACAATTTCGTTAAAATGATCAAGACTATCTGCGATAGCCAGTCCCATGTTAATGCGCAAGCGGCCCAGATAGCCTTGCGGGTCTTTTCGAGCATAGAATTCAACACTAGATGCGAGGGTAGAAGAGTGGTTAGCCGTGCAATGCACATACAATCAAGTGACGGGACGTACTTGGGGTCTTCTGACAAATGACCGCGAATCGCCTGAATCAGACCAAGCCGCCCAGCGAACATGGACAACAGACGACCTGCAGCCTCAATATACTTGTTTGGTCGTGTCACAGGCGAGATCTGGAGCATAGGTGCCGACATACCAATGCCATCGAGGGCGAGCGATACTGCCGTTGAAGGCGGCGGATGCAAGGCAGCATGATATGCGCACGTAAATCCGCCCCTGTAAAAACGAATGAGTGAGCCAATCCGATACCGAGCAAGAGACGCGCGGGAAACGAGGGGGTTGCATACGTACATGGAGGCACCCTGTGCGAAGCGCTTACGAGTCTCGAGTCCAGGCATGCCATTGTATTCGTCCCACATGCGTACGTGGAGCATGACAGCATTCATGCTGCCTTCGAGCCAGCGCAATGTCGGTAAATATCCATGTAAGCCTGAGGAGCGGCCGAAACTTGGCATGTCAATCCCAATCACGCGAAATCCGTTCTTCAAGTGCACATCGGCAGCTATGACCGTGCGTCCAGAGTACTCGTTGATCCCGTGTGCCATGTAGACGTCAGCATTTACTGGTCATAGAGCGTGTGCGTGAGTATTGGCGCGCACTCGTTCGTGTACCTGGTGTCAGTACGTACGTTGTGCCTTTTTGATCGATTCGGGCCTTTCCCACACGTAATAGTTGACCCATGATGTCACAGGCTTGCCCACGTGGGCGAATGGCAGCGTCAGCCCATGTCCCTGTAGCTTGAGATCGAGAATCGGTTCGTTTCCACTGAAGAACACACGGCGCCTTGTCACTTTAACATCGGGGTTGTCGTAGATATAGTCAAGCTCGCTAGGCGAGTACGGAATAGCCTCACGTCCATATGTTGCATCCCCAAATCCTAATTTGACTAAACCGAGCCTGACAAGCCATGGCTCAACAAACACGAAGTACAGCTCGCGTATGCACCAGGCGGTCACGGACGACACTCCCATGTTTCCGGCGTGTACGATGCGTTTCCAAGTCCAAACGGCACAGCGGAGTGAATAAAGGCCCATGTACTCTGCTGCACCAAGCTCCCCTGTGTGCACGTGCGTATGGGGAAATATTACTCGTGAATAAGCTCGTCCCTGAGTGCGACAGCGGACAGTACTGGATTGGGCGACCAGACCGCCAAGTATGCTTGATCAGTCGCGTGGCTGAAATTGGGTCCATTTTATGTCTTTTTTTTTTGGCGCATGTCCTGGGATTAGAGCATCGATCCAAATTTCGCAGGAACAAGACGAACAAAACCAACATTAGTGCTCGCACTCTATTGAAGCATTCGCCTAGAACTGGCTACTCTTTCAAAACCGAAACCAGACCCAGCACTAGAACGCACAATCTATTTGACGAGGCCAAGCACACACACACATCCACTCACCAAAGTCTAAAGTTTGGGCGACGCCGATTTCGCTTGGTTCAGACGGTCATGCATAGCACGAAGCTCAATACCAGCTTCGTTTAAGAAGAAGGTGAAGCGAGAGGCACTATGCACCTTCTTCAAGCACATGATCGTGAACGTGAGAGCATTGTTCTTGATCGCATAGGCAACGCCAAAGCCTTTTGGTGTTACTTCACCAAAGCCCCACGCATCGAACACCTCAGAGCTAATCTGTGACGTACTCAAGATCCATGTGCCACTCTGCGCATTCATTGGGTCTCTGAACAAAGCAGGAGGCTCCTCGCCCTGCTGAATCAAACGCTTCAATCCAAAGAGATGACGATCGACGCCTGCGCCTTCCGCTGCCTCCTTTGCGTTCTTGACATGCCGAGTCACAGCAGCTTGGAATTTTTCGTAGCGTTCTGCATCCGTCGCATTCGTATCCTGCATCGCTTGGCAAAAGGCCAGGCTCTCAAGGCTGCAGCTGCGGATCGTCTCCGTGCGGCCCAGCTTGAACTTGCGCGTCTGTGCAGCCTCGTATGTGGCACACGGATGACCAAACATTTTATAGAAGGCCAACTGAATACACATCTGTGCCCATGCATCGGGGGAACACTTGTATTGCTTAATGGCCTCCTTGCCATATGCGGTAAAGTCCAGCACAGACATGTCCTGTTCATCCATAAGCGATGCAAAGTCTTGGCCTGCTGCGTTTGACGCATTCGACAAGTCCGCATTGACGTCAAACGATAGGTATTCAGGATCGTCCAGCACGGATCCCGACGAAGGACCGCCAAGCTCAATTTTCCCAGCCTCAAGGGCACTAACCATAAAGTTGTTGAGGCGCAGCGTCTGCGAGCCATCCATCATCGAGTGCTCGCCGATGTAGCCCGATGCGCCATTTTCCGATACGACGATCTGCTGCTTGTCAAAGAAACGATTGCGCGCATCGCCGCCATACACAGCAACGCCACGCTCGTTAAATGTCACAGGCTTCCCACTATCGAGCGCTAGCACGATGATGCCGCTTTCAATTTTCTCCAGAGCCTTGCGGTTCTGCTCAGCACTTGGTCCAGACAGAAGAGCCTCGCGGTTCTTAAGCCATGCATCGCGGTTTGCCGCCGTGAACGCACCGACTGGTGCGCTGGCCATCTTCTGTGTACGTGAGTCGTTCATGATGCGGTCTAGCTGGACCTCAATCTCAGCGACGCTAAGCTCCTTGCCGGTCATTTTGTTCACAAGATCGACAGCGAAAAAGTGGCCATTCCGAACCACAATCACATGTTGGTGAGCCGCCGGGTCAAATGACGTCGACACATCTTCTCCCGCGACGGGGATTCGACACGAGTTGAACATCCACTTGTATGGCTCCATGCAAAGATATCCTGTCTTTGTCTTTTCAGGCGCAAGTTGCTCCGTCACGAGCAGGTGGCGGAACGCCATCATCGCCTTAAGCAGGTGAGCGCTGCGCGTGATGCCAGAGGTTGTCTTCGGCACTGACTTGTGCAGATAAAAGTAGCTCGAGAATGGCACCACGGGATCCCGGTACGACATGTACGAGGCTGAAAGCCACCAGTCCGAAAGCCAGCTCTCGCGGCCCTCAGCGGTGGCGCGCTTGACGAGACGCTCCTGAAGCGTCTTCATGAGCAACGCGTCTGGGCCGTTCAGCGCTGAGTCGACGGCAGCCTCAGTTACAGCTGCTGACTCCGCTGATGCCTGCAGTGGCATTGTCGATTTGAGATACTTGCTTAATGTCTGCTCAAGTGGTGGGACCGGGAGCTGGGGCAGAGATGCTTGGCCAGAGTACGTCGGCTTCGTCGCAGCTGCAGTTGATGAGGCTCGCATACTGTGTCGAAATCCGATGTTGAAAGTCGAATTGATCAGGGCGCGACTCGTTGCAAAGGTTGACGCGGATTGAACAAATTTGACGCGCGCGTCCATAAGACGAACCCCGAGGGAGCCTGTGTGTTAGTTGGAGTCGATGTGGAAGGTCCCGAGGGTAATGGACTCGCTTGCTGCTCTTCGTAACTTTTCGCACCTAACCCCGATATTGTGCCTTGAGCGCTAGTTGATGAATAAGCGATGGCAGGTTGGGCCAACCGAGATGGGGTTTTCGGAACGAGATGTGATAGTCTGGAGCAAAAATAAAAACTTCAAGAAATCAAAAGTTCCAAAGCACTGCAATTCTAGACGAATGAGGTGGGGTTGCGAGTGTTGACATGGGCTCAATTTGTGGAGCAAGACACGAGAATGAACATGCACGTGGCAGCATCCGAAAGAAGACATAGGCGCGCTGCAGCGAGGCAGGCGAGGCGCGGACCGACGGTTTCGGACGCAATCTGCGCCGCTTCTTTACCAGTGCTAGACTTGTGCTGCCTAGCCACTTTCCAACTTTTCTACTAACACTCTAGCACTTGCGTCCGTCGCCACATACATCATGGAAGACCCGCGCAACGAAGTCCACGATGTTGTCTATGGATTGGTCCGTGCCGAAAATGCAGACAAGCAGCGTGATGTCCTGCAGCGCTATTACCTGCCGAGCGCATCGTTTGACCACCCGATGTGCTCTGTGACGCGCTCTCGCCACTCGCGTGATGCCGGTGTTTTGCAGATCTATCAGTACCTGCGCATCCTCTTCATGGACACTGAAATCAAGATTCATTCGTCGTGCTTTGACGAGGAGAACAACCGTGTCTACCTCGAAGCCACGCAGCGTCTGCGCAGCTATATTCCCTTCGTACGCAAGTATCTGTATGACAGAACTGCAAGACTTGTCGTCCTTTTGGATCTTCGTAAGTTGGACGATGGAAAGTACTACGTTTCGCGACAACAAGATCTGTATTCGATCCAGGAGGAGGCGGAAACCATCTTACCCGGCGGTTTCGACACTGTCATCGTGAACATCAAGGCGTTCGTTGGCCACCTTATCATGCTCCAAGTCGCATTTTTTCAACTTCTTGGTATTTGGACGGTGCGCAACTGAAGCTTATGCGCCACTTCGGCTGCGTTCCTAGAGCTGATGCGTTTGTGGTCGAGAGGGAAACAAATTGTGCAGTGTTTTCGTTTATTAGTTCGCATGTAGATACGCACAGATGCATTCGATGATTTCGTTTCGACGATTCGTTCAGGCTAGGTCCGATCTTGTTCGCTGGTATTGTATATATACTAACCGTATGTTCATGTCATTCCTATTCGATCATTGCTAACTGGTGATAATCGTCGCGAAGGTGTCACGTCCTAGCGCTGTTAGTTTTGTGTCTCTCGCGATTAACAGCGTATCAAGTGTAACGTTGAATTCAGGATCAATAGCAACACTCTTCACATATCCGAAACAATGACACGCCCTTCGCCTGTCATTTTGCTGTCCAAACATCCGCCTATGTACACGCGAAACTCTTTCGTCACCCACAACGTAAACGGCGTTGAAAATTTAATCGCTTAGTTGTGCTTGATGTAGTAGTCCCGTGCACAACCGCACTGCAAACACATCCTACTCTCCACTCATGCGTTTGAATTTATTGGACGCCCAGCCACAGAAGAAATCATCAGTTTTGCCTATCGCATGGGGGAAAATTTATTGGCATCGGATTTTGGGCCTTTTGTCAAGCCACTCACATTTCAGCCGGTCATCTCACCCCTTAACACGCATTAAACTCCCCTGAGACAGAGAAAGTGAAATCAAGTGCGTGCGTGCGCAAACACCACAAGGGACAGCCACGCTCTTGATAGGTTTGTTCAAGTGAATTCAGTTCGCATAGTCAAATGCCAGACGAATCAATCGTTCAGGGAGGGGCTGCCGAAATCGTCGAAGGATCAAGCCAGGCGACCTCCCGTTCGCGAGACGGGCGTTGGAAGAGCGAGTTCTCAAATCCTCTGAGCGACCTGCGCCGATTCTTACAC
>ERZ1030923.130-NODE-130-length-12747-cov-5.598724_pt1 | contig 12747 bp, 19 predicted proteins | sample MGYA00518601_ERZ1030923 | MGnify/ENA primary metagenome ERZ1030923 (study PRJEB33718, sample SAMN03159691) | human skin metagenome | collected 2014-05-20 | study: EMG produced TPA metagenomics assembly of the PRJNA266117 data set (Human skin bacterial metagenome... | reverse complement strand
CACACACACACACACACACACAAACTCACCAACACACAAAAGCACACACACGCCCACGCACACTAAGAGTCACACGCCTGCGTGAACGTACAGACGCACGTTGGTGACGGATGGCTCGTTCGTGGCGGCGGAACTGCATGTGTTGCTGTGCGACACTGCCACGTGGCCAACGCTATTGTGCGGCGCGTAGCGCGCGTCCCTCGACAGGTGGAGGGCCCATGCGCTCGTTCGATTCGTGTTGACACACATATGCACGCGTTCTCGGGCGAGTCACGGACTCGGATTCCTCCCTACTGTCTACGGGGCCAAGCAGAATGTGTGGGACACGCTGCAGTGAGAGTCATGTCTTTGTAGGCAGGTGACGCCTTTGTACATGCAGGAAAACAGAGTAGCACTGGGACAGGCGTGCTTGGGAATGTGTGAGCAAGCGGGGATCCCCAGCTCTGAGCAGACGTCGTCATGCTTGAGCACGACGCGTGGGGCGACGCTGATGTCGTTAGCATTACGGGCGACGTGGGAGTGGCCTGGACTGATGCATCGCCATGAGTTGGCTCGTGCATCAAGTGTATGTCCAACAAGCGGATGCCATGGGAACTGACAGCCTTCTCGGCACCGGCACCGGCCATGTCGTCGCCAACATCGCTGCTCTTGCTATCTGCCATGACTTCCATTGTCGCTAATCCCTTCACCGTGTCACATTGCGCGGTTTTCGCCGTTGCTGTGATTGGTGGTACTGCTGGCATGTGTGGGAATGTGAGGACAGATGACGGCGTCATGGGATGGTCGTCAATGGGATGCATACGGCGCATGTGCTTCGTGAGTGTTGTTCGCCGGCAAAACTCTTTACCGCAGCCGAATATTTGGCATTTGTACGGCCGTCGTCCTGAATGCGTGCGCCGATGCCGAGCTAGCGAGCTGGTATCAGCAAAGGCTTTGAAGCATTCTGTGCACACAAATGGCCTCTCGCCAGTGTGGACATTCAGATGAACATTCAGTGCACTGCGTTGGATAAAGCGCTTGTCACATCCACCATAGGGGCACTTGTACGGGCGCTCTTGTGTATGGATCCGCATATGTCTAGAGCCCAACGAAGTCAGTGTGAACCAAAGAAAAAGGCATACTTGAGGACCACGTACCGCTGTAGGTCTGAGCGACGGGCAAATGCCTTTGTACATGGCGCATATATGCACTTGTGTGGCCGTGCAGCATCATAACCATCGGCCTGAAGGAGCTCTGTTTGTCTAGTCAACTCCCGCATGTTCGCACGTAGCGTACCAAGCAAATCCATCCCAGGCTCATGCTTCATATGTGTGCATAAAGGCAGCAGCATTATATATATGTCTCGACATGCAAGGACGTATGTGTTCAAGCAACAACCCTCTTTTCAGTGCAGGTATGTAAATGCCGAGCACACGGACCCTTTCGCCCCAAAGCCCACAGCCGATCCGATCCGATCCCATCATCATCATCATCATCACTATCACCATCGATGCCATAGGCACGTCATGGATCAACTGCTGATCCATCGAGCGATGATCTACTATACAAGCCGCGTTTCACGCGCAACAGTGCGACGCGACACAATGCTCTATGAAAATAAGGACTGCTCTTGCACGGGCTTTTGTTCTTGATCCCTCTCAACTTTTTCGCCTTTTTCGCAAGCACTCTCTTCTTGTTCATGACCACAGGCCATACTTTTTGCCAGGCGTCGTCTGCCACAAGCGGATAGTACCTGCATCTCATGTTAGTCGCACGAGTTCATCGGGATTAGGAAAGACTAAAGGAGAGGAGAGACGGAGAGAGAGAGAGAGAGAGAGAGAGACATTGATCCAACTCACGTACCATCTTCGCTTCCGCTTGCAGCCACTTCTCCATCAGGCGTATAGCTTACGCAATGGACTGGACCGTGATGTCCTTTACTTAGATCCAACTCCTTCCCTGTTTCGTAGTCGTATACGCGAACCCACTCATCCGTCGTGCATCCAGCCACAAACATGCCTGCAGTCGTGGGGTGCAGGTACACAGACGAGGGCGTCACGTCAAGTGCGTGTTTCCGAATCACTTCATGTGTGCCGAGATCCAAGAACATTGCGTTATGCCCACTCGTGAGCGTCACGTACTCGCCAAACGAGCCGGCACACCTCTCCATCGATACGAACGGATCATCCAGCACCATGTCATACACTGGCTCCATGGATCTCATGTCCCACCACTGAATCAATTTGTCACCTGAGGCAGTGACGAGAGTGTGTTCATGGGAAGTGCCACGGCCCAGCACAACACTTCGAATCTGACCCTCGTGCGTTGTCGTGTTGGCGTCGAAGCGTGCACGGAAAAGCTGTGCATCGTCTGCATTCGACGCCGGTTTGTTCAAGTCAAACAGACGCAGCTTTCTTTCATGACCACCGGTCACAAGCTTTGTCGCAGCTGAGTCTACCGCCACACTTCGCACAATGTGATTGTGTGTAAATGTATGCAGACATTCTCCTGTATACGTGTCCCACACCTTGCTATCAAACCGTCAGTCACTTTACACAAAACAGCCCAACTTACGCAGAAAAATCAGCACTGCCCGTCACGGCACGCGCAGCGTCGCCGCCATTCAGCTTCGCGCTCCATACAGCGCCCTTGTGACCCAAAAATGTTCCTACCCAGTCACCAACCCAGTCTCGAAGCCTGCGAAAGAAAAAAAAAGAGATCTGTGAGAAACGGCCTCACAAAACAACACGTACATAGGACTGCCATCTTTACAACTGGATAACAGAAGAAACGTGCCATCATCCTGCTTGTCTGAATACTCCAAGTGCACGACGGGTCGCGTGTGCCCGTGACACGTCAAGGGCGCTGACTGCACACGTATATCAGAACACACGTCTTTCAAATCAAGTCATACCTTGCGTGGCACATTCTCCGACATGGTTACCCACAAAGCCGACGTGGCTCGTGTACAGGTGTGCCTGGAAGTGTCTGTCTAATGGAGTGCGTCGTACGTCGACCACACGCACTGGCTCGTGGGGTCGTACGTACGTACGTTGGACGCCAGGACCAAGGGCACGTGATTTCACCTTACATAGCTCTCGCTTGCTTGCACACACACACATTCACATTCACGCGAGCGCGCGCCCGTTCATAGTGCGTGGCTTGGAGACTGCGCGCTTTCATGATTATGGGTTGGACAGGTGTGGAGGTGAGCCGCCAATGAATCGTCATCACGGAATGGTTGGGATCGGTCACAACGAAGTGTATGTGGCTGGTGACTTGGATGTATGAGCATCAACTTTGGTGGGTCAACGGCACGCGGGTATAAGAATGGTTTCAACATCCGCACAGAATGTGCTCTATGCATCCATGAAAGATGTCTCTGCTGTCGCAAACGTGTTATTGTCCATGCATTTCTCAAATGTAAGCAGTATCACAGGCTGACACACCAGTTTGCAAGATTGACGCTATCAGCTTCCGGCATGGAGTTCATGGTTGATTCTGGAGACCAAGTTTGCCAAGCGCATGGGTACCTGTATTCATCACTGTTTGATCAGTACGAATTTCATCCGCCAGAGAACTGGCTCCAGTTCGAGCAGCGGCGTCTGCCGCATGACGCAACATTAGATACTGACGAAACTCTTCAACCTTGTGTCACATTTGACATTCATCTTGAGAGCCTTTTCAAAGTTCTCCAAGTTTTCCTCTTTCGCAAGAAGTCTCCAGGTAATGAGGATACCGTTATGATCATGGACTTTCCGCACCTTGGTGGTCCTATGGGACTTCGCATGTCGCAAGGGACTTGGGATATGTCGTTTCACCTACGCACATATGATGCGCCCTTTAAGCATGAAATGGATTTCGACTCTGCCCACACCGCTGCACAGGTCATTGTGGACTCTCAACAGCTCTGTCCTTTACTGAATGAAATCTACAAGAATGGTGAGAAGGCTATGCGGATGGAATTCTATCCAGCTGCCTCTCGGGCTCAGGGCGATTTCCTGTTTTGCACAGAAAACAGCCATGGAACGACTGAAATCGTCTTTCCTAACAAAGACGCTGTAACTGAAAAGTACATGTGTGATGAGCCTGTTGTGCAGAGCTACGCACTCAAAGGTATCGAGCACATGCTCGCCGCTTTGACTGTCTCTGACAAGACATCGATTCGTATTGACGAGGTAGGGATGCTGAGTGTCCAGTTCAAGCTTCCACTTGTGTGTCGCCAGGATGTAGATGCGTCGCAATTCCACTGGCACCATGGCTTCATCGAATTTTTGTGCTGCCCACTAGTGGCGTCCACATGAGGCTCCCGCCGGCTGCAGACTGCTCCTAGCGGCCTGCGATGCGACGGTGGGAAGCCCATTCCTACTTAACCAGCGCAATTAGTAGAACCAATATGACAATCAGCACGAAAATCGTCCACAATGAGCCTGATGAATGTCCCAAGTCAGCATGCTTGTTTCTCGTGTCCTTCTTGTGAAAGGGGTCGTACACGTACCGTGTTCTTTGATGCTCTCCCGGAATCGCTCGAGACGCGTAGCCGCACCACCGAGACGCAAGCCCGTCGACTCGACATCCGTATCCAATTCGCCAATAATGCCTGACTGAAGTTCCAGCTCCTCATTCATGCGCACACTGATCGAGTGCTGACGGGAGATCGATGCGCTGAGATGATCTAAATGCCTGTCTTGGTCGCGCCATGCTTCATTATGCGAGAGCAATGCAGAAGTATCGCGATCTTCATCTGTATCGAATGGCTCTGCCGAAGTAAGGGCTGATGTGCTTGGCATGTCGTTCATAGATTGGATCATATCGAGCCGCGAAAAATGCCGTGTCTCACCCTCAGACGCCTCGAGGGCTGCATTTGTCTGAGAGTACAACGGATCGAGCGCATGTGCATGATCCGAGCGCAGCTCATGCAAAATCTCTGCCCCACTTGGGTCATTCATCATGTGGCCAGTGTGGGCCAGCAGCTCCATGAGTTGTGAAACGGTGTCCGTCCATGACTCCACCTGGTCGACGGACGGGACGCCTGTCGCATCTTCCTTAGACATGCGCCTTTTCCAAGTATCAAGCGCCTGCAACAGCATATGCATATGTTTTAAGATAGTTCGATCGCGTCCAAAGTACGGAAAAGTTCGAAGGAAGGTATGTTCCGACGCCTCAGCTGATGCTTCCAGTTCATGAGCAAGTCGATTGCGCTCTTGCAGCATCGAGAATGTCGAGCTCCATATGGCCTGGAAGCGCTTCGTGGCCTCATCCAAAGCCATATCAGCGAGTGCCACCGGCGCTGCCTCGCCTCGGCCTACCGACATAATTCGCTGGCTGAACGTGGAGACGCGCAGTTCTAAATTTCATCACCCAGATCCGTGAGCTTTCAAACGACACATTCAACAATGTGGAGAATGAACCAAGATAGACTATAATGTCCAAGTAGGCTGATTTCCAGTACATACACAAGATGACATGATACATACAAACGCATATCTCGAAAAAGGAGAGCTCATTTTAGTCGTCCTAAGAGTATGGTGTAAGTGGACGTATTTTGTACATACGGGATCAGTAATACCCTCGGGCTTGATGGCAAACACTGCCTCGGCTTCCGGAAGTGATGGTGAATCGACGACTCTGCAAATGCGCTGATTGCCGCGACCCTTACGGAGTGAAAGTCTGGTTGTGTCAGCACCTCATCAAACGTAGGATTGGCGCACAAAGGCGTGGCACAAACGTACCGAGTTGTCGACGCATGTGCGACAATATTGCCGCCGATGGGCTTCTTGGTATCCATGCCGCCGAAACCTGCATTGTCCACTTGCGCAACGACTTGATTTGTTACGACGACAGCTACGCCAAACTCATCCGCAAGGCGCATGAGTGTGCGAAGGAACCTAGCCAAATGCGTCTGTCTCGCTGAGAGCTCGCCACGACCTGCAAAGTCCGTACGGTACAGAGACGTGAGCGAATCGACAATCAATAACGCAAACCGCGACTCCGACATCATGGCTGCTGCTTGAACGAGCAATTCTAACTGATGATCAGCGTTATAGGCACGCGCATATGCCACATTGTCTAGTACCTCCTCGCCGTCGAGGCCAAAGCGCTCAGCCACAGCTAGGAGTCGCACTGGCCGAAATGTACCCTCTGTATCGATATACAAGCATTTGCCTTCGCCACCACCCATATCCACAGGAAGCTAATGTAAGAAAAGCTCAGACGCATGAACAACACATGCATGTTTGCGCACAAGTATATGCTTGTGTCTTTTTCACACACACACACTGGATGCATGCTAGCAAACGTACCTGACAGGTGACAGCGAGTGTATGGCAGATCTGACTTTTGCCTGTACGGAACTCGCCAAATAATTCTGTGATACTGCCAGTCTCCATACCCCCACCAATGACGAGGTCCAGCGCCGGCGATCCTGTCGTGATGGTAATTAGATCTGACCGACGCTGGTGATATTCGGTCGCTGTGGTAAATCCGAGTGGCACCAACTTGGCAGCTGCATTGGGGATTAGCTTGGAACCCTCAAACACGCCTATGAACACCGAAGCGTACCTTCCGATAGGATCTTATCGACTTTTTGTTCCGACATGCCCTTGATGAGAAGTAACGTTTTTTTCGGTGTAAATGCCACACTTTCTAGCGTATGATATCCAGCTTCTTTGAGCTTTTTGCAGTCCGAACCTGATATGCCAAACTCCTTTTCACGCGCCAAGCGTTAGGACACATCTCATGATGGCGACAGCTTTGTACCCAAAGCGAATGCACGTACCTCCATTTTTGAGACAGGCAAAGGCCCCATGATTTCATCGGCCATTTCATCGGCTGCCTCAACTTCCGTCTCAGCTTCTACAAGCTCGTTGGATGAAGACATAGTCCTAGTATCGATGCGCAACAACAAGTGTTAGTTGGATGTGACTTGTGCAAATCTTGTGAGCGCGTGACGCGTCGCCTTGTCCACTTGTACCGCGAAATAGGCCGCTGTCGCGGCGCTTGGAGTTGAGCGTGTCCTGATCACTTCATCTCCACAATTCGAAACACGTGGGCTATTATGCAAACGTTTGCACATCTTCATTTTTTTCGTGGTCGCACTGCTTTGCAACGCGTGGAGCGTGTCAAGTTCTTGCCTGAGAGAAGGAAGTTGGAGCCATGGCGTATGATTGAAACTCCACCTCGGGTTTCTTTCGCTCTCTTTCCCCTGGCGTGGACGTGAACAACTTTGCTGCTCCGCGCTTTGCATCATGAGTGCGAGCGCACAACAGGTGCCCCCCTATCAGAACTCTTCTGCCCACAGGGCAAGCATAACCGCCAGCATAAGCAGCCTCACGAACACCATTATTGGTGCAGGAATGCTCGCTTTGCCCAGTGCATTTGCAACAATGGGTTGGTTCATGGGCAGCTTTATGATTATTTTTTGTGCTGCCACTACCCTGTTCGGCCTTGTATTAGTGAAGCTTTGTTGTGATCATATTGGAACGCAGGCGACTGGTTTTTATGACTTGATGTTTCGTGTCAATCCCTATAAGATGTGGATCCTTGACCTAGTCATTGGCATCAAGGTACGTACTCTTTGCCGGGTCAAACGAGAGAACAGTTCTTTTTCATCTCACACTATGCCAGTGCTATGGAGTTACGATCTCATACCTGATTATTAGTGGAAGTCTTATGCCTCAGGTCGTCTTGAGCATCTGGACATCGCTTGGATTCGCATCAAAGCGTGTACCTCAATTTCTTGTGAACAAAAATCTTTGGTATTTGGTTATGGTCGCGTGCATGATTCCGATCTGTTCTGTGCGCCGACTCAAATCACTTAGTTTCATTGGATATCTGAACATGATGGCCGTCGCGTACATTGGGCTTATAATGGCCCTATATATGATTGTACCAAGTGCATGGAAGCAGCTTCCTGATGCAAGTCACATTGTCGCAGTTCGCTGGAGCAGAGAGTCTTTGCGCAAATTCCCCATCATCCTTTTTGCGTACACATGCTCACAAAACATCATTCCCATTTACAATGAGCTGTACAATAGTACGCTTGAGCGCACGTCTATCGTCACATTTACATCCATTTTCTCCAGTGCTTTTGTGTACTTGTTCGTGGGACTTGCTGGCTACTTCACGTTTGGTTCAAATGTGAGCGACAACGTCATTGCCATGTATCCGGACAAGAGCTTGTTTGTGGGTCTTGGGAAACTGTGCGTCGTGCTACTTGCTCTTACAAGCTATCCCATGCAACTCCATCCTTCGCGAGCAAGTCTCCTAAGTTTGTCGCGTTCTTGGTCGTATAAGCCGACTGTCCGAGTCAATGCTGATGGGATGGAGGAAGAAGTGCCACTGCTGATGGAAGATTCAGCATCCCTCGTGGACTCGATGCCCTCTCATTGGTTCTATGGCCTGACTATTGTTGAAATTGTATCAAGTGCTGCCATCGCCATGCTTGTCGACGACTTATCTATTGTGCTCGGATTTGTCGGTGCCTTGGGCAGCACTACCATTTCTTTCATTGTACCTGCTTACTTGTACTGCATGCTACATGGCTCAGAGCGCCAGCCATGGCTTTACCGCGCTTCACTTGTGCTTGCGTCGTGGGGCGTTGTCGTGCTTCTCGTGGCACTTTGTGCAAACGTATCCAAGCTATTTTAATGGAGCACATCTTTCACACACTCCGGGCCGCACGAACTCTTCAATGCTTCATGGTTGGGTCACAGCGGCACTCCTGTGTGTGTCAACACTTGCGCAATTCGTTTGTCATCATCTTTGGAAGCCAACGCCTCCATCTCTGCAGTGTGCCTTGTTAATAGTAGTCCAGCATATCCTGGAGTGGAGGGTTAGTCATCAAATGTTACGTCGCGTCTGAGGCACTGTGCGCGTATTCGTATACGTACCCAGAGCATTCACACTAAGAGTACCAGTGTACTTGGGTGGATGCCCGCCAGCACCATACTCTTCCCAGCCAGCGTCTCGCAAATCAAACGTCTCTGTGCGGCGAGGTATGACGTGCATGAAATGTCGCGTCATAAGCACATTGAAGCTTGGTGGTCCTGTAATGCAGATGCTTTGATCGTCTTTCTGTTGTGCAGTGGAAAACATGGACTCTAAAAGATGAGAAAATCGAGTGCCGAAGTACATCTCTTGCTCATTCGGGTCATTAGGCGGTTGCAGTCGTGCAACAAAGTGTCTCCATGGGACGTTTAGACCATAGACGTCGTCTACAAAGCCATAAGTCACCAGGTTCCACATCACGTACCTTTGTTTTCATCAGGGGACATGTCCGTCTCAAGCATGGTTTCGATAGGCACCGCTTTTGAATGCGGATCTGTGGGCGTCAACTCGACCAGTTGGAAATGGCAATGTGGCTGCGATGCACCACTATTTGGACCACAGTTGAAGAAGCCCAGCAATTCTGCATCAGGCCTCGTCGGCGTATGTGACATAATTATGTTATACACGAGAGACAGCATTTCTGGCGATGGCGGCTTCTCTTGCTTCACAAAATCGCGTGTTACGAGCAAAAAATGACCAGGTAGCACGCAGTACTTATTCAAAAGTACTGTGAAGTTGTCTAGTTCTTTGACGAGCAAGTTTGGCACATACGGCGGCGCAAATACGTCGCGCTGGTTCTGCATCGGTTGATGATGAATTTCCTTCTTTTCATCAGATGCCGTCGACGAAGGTTCGGCTTTGGGTTTTTTCAGCAAGGCTGGTACTGTTCGAATCTGCCACGGTACCGTTTTCTGTCGTTCGCCATCTTGCGACGCACCCGATTTCGTCACACGAGCTTGTGAGTCGTAAAAAAAGGCGTCGCCGGCCTCTATAGCCTTTTGATACTGAATTCTTACTAGTTCCGAGAGATTGCCTAATCTTGCACTGCTCATGTACACACGAGGTTGCTTTATGGCCGTGTTCCACGCTCGGTTCATCCAGCGACAGTTCGTGGAATATGGAAATGCCGTTGGTTGTCTTACCTAAGCGCTTGAACCGCGTTCAAGGCCACACGCTGATTATTTCTCCAAGCGCCTCAAATGCACTCGCTTATGCACTATTAGATAGGAGGTCCGTGCATTGCAGGACATGAAGCCATATGAGAAGCTGATGCGGACGAAGCCTCCTGCATAGTGGCAAGTGTGATAAAAGATAGCAAGATTTTTTGGAAATTGGTATGTACATAAAAGGAATGTATCAGATATAAACACGAAGTAATCCTTGCTAGGTCGGAACGTGCATGATATCGTCTGCTCTCTGTTGCGACACGGGTGTCTTGAAAAGGACAATTCCTACCAGGATGCCTCCGACGAAGAAAGCTACACTGACGAGTAGCCAAATGACACCCCAGATTTGTGGTGGACAGCAACCGACAAGTCGGGCAAATGCAGAGGCATCAGACTCGTTGACCTTTCGGAAGATAAGATCATCACAAATATCCCATACTGAATAGAGACAGTTCATCACACCCTTCACGCATTGGTAAGCTGCTTTCAAGACCCACATGTAAGAATTCACGTACAATAAATAGCACAAAGAAGCGTAAAGCAACCGAGCTCTCCACCAGCTGATGGTAAGTTGAGGATCGAACAAATTCGTACGTACCCAAAACATAACAAAAAGACCGACCATTACGAGAATGAGTAACCAGGTGCTTAATTGGATGTGTCAGGCTCGGTTCTCTTGATCTTTCAGCATGCTGCATACATACATCCAATTCCGTCGTGCCCACCAGAGCATGCACAAGAAACACACACCGACTACAATGCTCGCCACTTTACTAGCCCTCTCATCAAATCCACAAGCAATTAGAATCGCACCAATTAATGAAGAGCCCAAGTATCCGGCCGGTAACGTGATAAAACTAATGCCACCACGTAAACGAGTCGCACCGCCTTCGTCTGGGTCGAGCTGGATCGATTCAATTTTCGCGCAAGTGAGTACACCAGCAAGCGCATGCGAAAATTCATGAAATCCCACTGTCTGGATGTAAGAAATAGTTCTCGACATACCAAAAGCTTGAACGGGTACAAAAGTAACTTCAGAATGGGTATGTTCCACTTGCCATTAACACACACCAATCGTACGCACCAGAATACATATGATCACTATGTATGCACACGCGACAATGACGGTGTCTCTTTGATCTTTGGTTAAATCTAGATCATCTGGCGTCGTTGATGTTGGCGAACCCTCTGCCGCCCGCAGCACTATCACTGGCATCGTGGTCGCACTTCAACAAGTACCATGTACATATGTGGCTGCAAGTGTTAAACTCCACAGCCGTGCGTGCACAATTGTTCCACGTGGTCTTTAGATCAGCACATCCAACTCCGAACTTTTCGTGACGGGCAGGGCTCACACACGTTCTAGATAAAGATTTGGTGGATACTGCCGCCGTCAGGGCGCGAAGATCACGCGAGTGAGCATGTTTTGCGATTTAAACGTGCCATGGCCAGCGCGGGCACAGAGCTCCGCACCATCCATGTCAAAAAAAGCAAAAAAGCTTGCACAGAAAGCCGCGACGTCCGAGGACATCGTGGACGAACAACAAAATGCGCTGGACGCATTGTCACCGTCCGAAAAGAAACGGATCAGCGAGATAACGTATGAGCTCATGGAAAGTGCGTAAAAGTTGAGGCTGTTGGACTCACATTGTAGTGGGCTATACTACCGTCGCATACAACTATATTGTTCACACAAAGTATGACCCAGCGATTCAGAAGAACCCATTCTCTGGCACACCTCCTTTTCCTAAACTTGACCCACGAACGCGAAAGTCATACGGGGTTGAATCATATCGCGAGGGAATCAAACAGCTGACGCGCTTGACTGTTGTGCTTGATAATGACCAAGCCATTAAGTCTGGCTCTGGGTTCGTCAGTGCAAATGCTCTTGCGCTTCAGCGATACGACCTTCTTTCCGTAACTCCGACCACCGAGATGGCTTTCCAACATGCTTGCATTACGCTCAGTGAACTGAAACCGTTTAGTGTGGACATAATCTCACTTGATTTGGCAGTTGCTCCTCGATTGCCGTTCCATCTGAAAAGAAGCACCGTAGGTGCCGCACTCTCGAACGGCGTTGTGTTTGAAATCACATATGGAGCGGCCATCGACGCAAAAAGCTCAAGTTTGTCTTCCAAGTCAACATCAGAGATGCCTGATCTATCTGATGCTCGACGTAATCTCTTCAGCGGTGCGCGTGAAATACTCCGCGTGACGAATGGAAAGGGTGTCATCTTGTCAAGCCAAGCTATGGATGCGATGGGATTACGTGCACCCTATGATGTAATGAACCTGTACGTGAGAAGAACAACTTGAGAATTCTTATTAACAATCAGTGCGACGCTGATGGGCATGTCGTCTCACGGGGCCAAAGACGCTATAAGTGTCTCATGCCAGTCTCTTATACTTCGAGCGCGTACGTACTCGTATTTCTCACACAGTCAAGTCACTCGACAAACATTCCGTGGTGCCTTATCCAAGCCATATGTGCTCAAGAGTGAAGAGGAAACGCGAAATCCACTGAACGATGACATGGGACTAGAAAGCCATAGTCGTAGCCCGATATCGGGGGACCTAAAGAAAAAAGGAGAAAAACGCAAGTACAACTAAGGAATAATGATCGTGTGTCGTGCCTGCTGTTCAAGCGCACTTATATTTCTCTCAATTCCATAGATTCTTGTAGGCTTGTACATATACATAAATTATAAACTCGCACACATTGTTGGGTAAATAACCTCAGCCAGCACCTGCTCGCGATTTTCCATGTCATGGT
>ERZ1030923.123-NODE-123-length-13366-cov-5.237022_pt1 | contig 13366 bp, 15 predicted proteins | sample MGYA00518601_ERZ1030923 | MGnify/ENA primary metagenome ERZ1030923 (study PRJEB33718, sample SAMN03159691) | human skin metagenome | collected 2014-05-20 | study: EMG produced TPA metagenomics assembly of the PRJNA266117 data set (Human skin bacterial metagenome... | reverse complement strand
GGAGATGTGTATAAGAGACAGCCTACGCGACATGGTAAGTGGGGCAAGACGCGATCGACGACCGAATTGTCAGCGAGACACACACGTAATCTCTCTCGATATTCCAGCTCGACCGATCATTTGCATTGCGAGGCCTCTGCACTTTACCACGTGGCAGTCCAGGGAGGAAAGAGAGTTTGCTCTGTCCTTACTTGCCAACGTGTGCGCGTGTCTGTGGTCAGAGTGGAATTTCATTGCAGGGAAAGAAAGAAAAATGGGACCCACAGTAAATACATCTTTCTCTTTCCTACACCTTCATCTACTGTTGTATACAACATGGCTAGCATTGGCAAGCTGTACGGAACGCCTGGCGCTCCCAAAGTGATGCGCGTCATGGCTGCAGCCAAGATCAATGGCTTGGAGTTGGAGCTCGTGACTACGAAGCCTGTGGAAGACTCCCACAAGCCGGAGTTTTTGGCCAAGTTCCCTCAGGGCAAGGTGCCTGCATTTGAAGGCTCGGATGGGTTCTTGCTGACGGAGTCGCGCTCCATTTTGAGGTACAGTACGTATTTAAAATAAAGGCAGTCGAGTAGGCAGGTATGCGGTGGCACGCCTCACTGGTTGGGATCGAGGGCACAACATGATGGTGTTATATATTCAGTTATCCCTGGCTTAATCTACACATGTCGAGGGTAGTGCGCCAAAGCACGTTGTGGTACAATTGTCTGATGTAAGCCCGTTTCTCCTCATGCTATCCTGCCATGTTTGTGCACCTGCTTGCCGCATGATGCATGCCAGCCTGTCTGACTTGGCGCCCGTATAACGAGGCGAAGCGGAGGAATTATGTACTAACCTCGATGCAGTTGCTTGTCTGTCTGACAACGCTCATTTGTACGGCACCGACAGTAAGACAGACGCTCTTGTCGACCAATGGGTGAACTTTTCCGATGACATGATCTTCAACGGTATTGTGCAGTTGTTCCTCATGTACAACGGCAAGACCCAGTACAGCAAGGTTCTGGATCAAAATGCATGGACCCAGATTGAAAAGGGCCTCGCGCACCTTGAGAAGCACCTTGTGAAGCAGACATTTGCTGTGGGCCACCGCCTGACAGCGGCCGACTTGTCGCTTGCGGCGACGATCCGTAGCGTGTACGCTAACTTCGCTGGACCGGAGTTCCGTAACAAGTTCCCGAACGTCCTGCGCTACTACAACACGGTCGTGAACCAGAAGAGCTTGGGTGGCGTAATCCCTGTTGACAACGATTTCGCGAAGGAGAATGCCAAGTTTGTTCCACCAAAGAAGGAGGAAAAGCAGAAGGACCAGCCTAAGGCGCAGTCCAAGGACCAGCCAAAGGGTGGCGCCGCAGCTGCGGAGCCAAAGGCCGAGAAGCCAAAGAACCCATTGGACTTGCTGCCACCGTCGTCATTTGTGCTTGACGAGTGGAAGCGTGTATACTCGAATGAGGACACCCGTACGAAGGCCCTGCCATGGTTCTACGAGCACTTCGACAAGGAGGGCTTCAGTATCTGGCGCTTCGATTTCAAGTACAATGATGAGCTGACGCAGATCTTCATGAGCAACAACCAGATCGGTGGTTTCTTCAACCGTCTTGAGGCCAGCCGCAAGTACGTCCAGGGCACGGCCGGTGTGTTCGGCACGAACAACGACAGCTTGATTGCTGGTGTGATCGTACTGCGTGGTAAGGACTACCTTCCAGTGCTGAGCGTTGCGCCGGATCTTGAGAGCTACTCTGTCACGCCTCTTGATCTCGACAAGCCCGAGGACAAGAAGTTCTTCGAGGACATGCTCGCTTGGGAAGTGGTGATCGACGGCAAGCAATGGGCCGACGGTAAGATGCTCAAGTAAGGATGGCGTACCCTCCATAGTTACTATCGTAATCTCTATATGAGGAGTGTCCCTGCACGCCTTGTGTTCGCACGAAGTCTTGGTTAGTGCCTGCTCTCCATCTGTTGGCTCTTGTGGCAGTGGTCTACTTCCACCCACTCTATGTGAAATTGACGTTGGTTCCACATACTCTCCACACGTCCCTGTCAATGTGTTATTGTGACATGTGCGTAACGTTCAGAAATTTGGCCAAAATTCCCCTCCGCTCGACTCAGGGATCTTAACGCGTCATTTGTCATGCCATCTGCAGACAATGCGACCCAGCTCACGGTTCTCTTTGCTACAGAGACAGGGAATGCGGAAGATATTGCATACCGGATCGCAGACATAGCCCTGCGCCACCATGTCCCGACACGTATATGTGATTTACACGATTATGATCGCGTACGTGTCATGCTCACAAGTACGCTTGTTTCTAACAACGCCGCAGACAGATCTGATCAACGAGTCATACATCATATTTGTAGTCTCAACAACGGGGAATGGTGAACTGCCTGTATCTGCACGTCCACTGTGGCGCTTTCTCTTGCGCAAAGGATTACCAGGCGATATCTTGTCGGACCTGACGTTTACCACGTTTGGCATCGGCGATTCCACTTACACAAGATTCTGCTGGGCATCACGCATGCTGCACCGACGCCTTCAAGATCTAGGTGCAAAGGAATGGCTTCCCTCTGGGGAGGCAGACGAGCAGCACGAACTAGGGTACGTTCCTTGAATCACAGGCTCACATGCCCCAGACTGGACGGTGGTGTCTTGCCTTGGCTGGACTCCTTGGTTCAGCACCTGAAGCAAGATCTATGTGAGCCAAACGGGCCATCGCCGATCTCAAATGACGTGCTATTGCCTCCGCGCATCGAAGCACATGTTGTACAGGCAGCAACACACCCGGCAGATAAACAAGGGTGTGTGCGATGCGACGCTCCATCCCCACCAACAGACCCTGCGACGAAACCATTCTCCTCAGCCAGACTAGACGATTCGACCATCTATGCAACTGTGGTGAAAAATGACCGCATGACGGACAAATCGCACTTTCAGGATGTGCGGTGTATCGAGCTTGCGCTTCCTTCTAACACACCGGTCCCTGCATACCACGCAGGGGATGTCGTGTGTGTACGTCCAGAAAACAAGGCAGCTGATGTCGACTGGCTTCTTGAGCGACTCGGATGGTCCTCTTTTGCCGATGATGCCCTCAAACTGACGCGGCATGATCCCCGTACGTACACACGCGTGTCTCTTTGGTCACTCACCCCACCCGACTAATACGAAGATCGACCATGGCCACCGGCACTTTGGCGTGACATGCAGGCGCAAGCACTCACACTTCGGCGTCTGCTAACTGTGCATCTTGACCCCTTTTCTGTCCCGCGCCGTTCCTTTTTTGCTGTAATCCGACACTTCTGCCCGTCGACCCACCGAGAGCACGAAAAGCTGACCGAGTTTCTCCAACCCGGCGAGGGCACGGATGATATGTATGAGTATGCACAGCGGGTGCGACGGACGATGGCCGAGGTCTTGGCGGAATTCAAAAGTGTGCAAATCCCCGTCAAATACGTTATGGAAGTATTTCCTATGATGCGAGAGCGGCAATACAGCTTGGCGAGTAACCCATCTGTAAGTACACTGCACCGTTTCGCACTACTAACCCGCCCTCTTTCCGCATTTTACCAGTGGTATCCGACCACATTGCAACTTGCGGTAGCGGTTGTCAAGTACAAGACACGGCTGCAAAAGCCTCGAGAGGGAATCGCTACCTCCTGGCTTGCTCGTTTGATCCCCGGCACGTGTATTCCCGTGCGTTTGCAGACCGGCACACTCCTTCCTCCAGCGCATAGCACAACGCCTGTTCTAGCGATTGGGCCAGGTACAGGCATTGCGCCACTCCGCTCGCTGGTGTACGAGCGCCTAGCTACATACCTGGCTGAGAATAACGTCGAGAGCCATATAACGACAAACACTCCGACAGCTAGCAACCCAGGGGCTGATGAGTGTCCCGGCACGAACGATCAGGCTCGAACCACCAGCAACCACCCACCCACGTTGGCTGACACGCTTGTCATCTTTGGGTGTCGCTACCAAGCAAAAGATTGCTTGTACGGCGCCGAATGGAAACAGTGGGCTACGACTTCGCATGCAAACCTGACATACGTGGTGGCGGCTAGCCGTGATCAGCCAGAAAAAGTTTATGTACAACATCGTATCCGCGAAAATGGCGCTCGTATATGGGACATACTTGGACCACGCCGTGGGATTGCATACTTATGCGGCACTTCGGGCAAGATGCCCGAGCAGGTGAAACAATCAATCGTCGATGTGTTCGTGGAACATGGCCACATGAACGTCGACCAAGCGGTTCGATACCTGTCGACACTGGAGACAGAGCGCCGCTGGCAAGAAGAATGCTGGTGAGCGGCGACAGTCATCTTTCCATTGTAGGCATACGTCATCGTACTACAAATTGGAGCCAACGTAAAGAATCAGACAGGAAAAAGAAACCAAGCAAGAACGTGTATATTGTTTACTCGTCCTTCTTAGCCGCGTGAAGCTTTGCATAGAACTCGTCACCTAAAGCAAATCGTTAGTACACGTGCCCCACAGGCAAGATACGTACGGATTTGGTTGCGTGGCAGGTGCCAGCCGTACCAGAAACCCATAGCAACTAGCGTGCCACCGCCAAGAGCAATGGTCACATCGGTAAAGAGGCGCTTGCGAAGCATACCCTTAATTGGAGCGATTGTCGACATCTAGAATCGTGCGTAAGTATGTGCGCTCATCATTTCCATACTACGTCCACGTATATACATACGTTTACGATCTCAAATACCCAGTTGGTGGATAAAAGAAATGTAGTCGAGTGCCGTTCTTGCCCGCCCCCCGCCTCTAGTCTGAGCCGATCGGCCGTGTCCGGCAGACGCAGACGGCCGCCAGGCCATGGCGATCGCGCATCACGTGACGTACACTGCAACGACTTGCCCCGGGCGTACGTCGAGGCTATCTTGTGGAGCGGGGGAAAAGGGTAGTAGGGACGGTGGTTCTACAAGTGCTAGTCAGATGCGCCGTTTATGTCGCCTTGTCAGCCAAATACTTTGCGCGCGCCTCTTGCGTATCAAGGCAACGAGGTCCGCCCTGCGCTGTGAGTATCTCAACGCCAGTCTCGGTGATTAACAGAGTTTCCTCTGCGGCTGCCGAAGGTGCGCCATCCACTGTGGCGACTGTCCAAAAGTCAGGCCATTCGACGTCACCTGTTTCCGTCCCGAGGTTCAGCATTGGCTCAATACTGCATATTCGTTAGTAGTAATGAAATACTCCGTACGTGAAAATCTGCGTAAGAAACAACAACGGCATTTCATATTGGTATGACGTACATGTCCAGGTCGCATTGTGCCATACGACTGAATTGTTGTTAGTATCAGGCCCCGTTGCTACACAACAAACCTTTTTCGTCGGGTAATGATAAATTGGGGGTGGTCCGTGGAACACACGACCAATGCCATGGCCCGTGTACTCTTTGACGACGCAACAGCCATTTGCCTTAGCGATGGGCTCAATGACACGACCAATTTCGGCATAAGGCATATCGGGTCCACAGATAGCAATCGCTGCATCCAAACATTCACTGCAGGCCAAAGTGTAAGAAAAAAAATGGACAGCAGGCGAGGAAAGGGCGTGCCATGAATCACGTACCGTGCCGTGCGAATCAGACGCATGAGTGGCTCGCTCTCGCGCGCCTTGTCACCCACAGGAAACGTAGCATTTCTTTGGTGAGTAGTGCATAGATGCGTACAAGTCGCCATGGTATCCTGCTGGTTAGCCTATATCTCCTCCCCTTTCCTGTTCCACATACCGTTGTGGTACAATGTAACATCTGACGTGGATGTGTTAGTACAGTCGGCTTAAGCGCCGAAAAAAATTGACGAGAACACACCTAGATTGATAATGTCACCATCTTCGAGGGGGCGCTGATCAGGAATCCCGTGGCAAATAATCTCATTGACAGATGTGCATACACTTTTCGGATAGCCATGGTATCCTAATGGACTTGGATAGCATTTGCGCTCAATGGAAGCTTGCACAAGAGCTTCATCGAGTGCATCTGTGGTAATACCTGGGCGGATCATTGCGGCAATATGATCAAGTGATTCACGAGCAAGCTAATCAGTCGGTTAGCTGGTATACATCCAAACACAAGCACGCATGCACGCATGCACACACATGCGCGCGCACACACACACTCGCTCCCTCGACCGCAAACTCGAGGGAGTTCGATAGATGGTACATACTTTGGCGACTTTGCGCACTCCTTCTTGATCCTCGGTCGTATTCACACGGATCCTGCGCGATGGGAACAGCTTGAGGTGAGCCGTCACCATACTTACAGCTTCACGGCCATAGTTCGGTCGGCGGATGTGCGCAGGTATTTTTGTCTTGGGACTCAATGGATATACAGCCCTCAAAGATCCAGTGTACTTGAACCCTCGAACCTTTTGGAATGGGTCATACAGCTCCGGCTTGTCCACCATGAATGACACGCTTGGTCCTTTCGCCTTGGTTCCGGCTGTATTCAGTGTGAGCAAGCGATCGAACGAGCGATTGTCGGATGTTATTTCCTGTCGAAATCGGCTAGTCCCAGCAGCACCACGAAATGGGCTGGCTGCATTATGGCAACAACTGGCTGATGTGGAGGCTGACCACTCACTGTGGGATCGGCAATAGCCTGCTGTCTGAGCGTGCTTGGGGTTCATCAGACAGCTTTCTCAGTCAACGGACTGCCTTGGGAGAGCAGCATGTCGTACCGGATGTCGGCTCACTTTACCGATGCTCCTGTACGTGTGTTTGACAATGTGGATTCCTACCGAGCGTGGCGGAAAACGATCTTGCGCACACATGCAAGTGTGGGATTTGTTCCGACCATGGGCGCTCTGCATGAGGGACATTTGCGGCTTGTAGACCGCTCGTTGTGTGACAACGACTATACAATTGTCTCCATCTTCGTTAACCCTGCACAGTTCGCACCACATGAAGATCTTTCTGTGTACCCACGCACGACTCGAAGCGATATTGAACAGCTGGGCATTCGCGAGGGTGCGCTCCAAAAGCACGGGCGTCTCATGGTCCTGCTACCCCAGGTACAAGACATGTATCCAAACGGTATTACGCAAAATGTCGATGATCAGATTGGCGCGTTCATCGAGGTCAAGGGGCTCTCGCACCAGATGGAAGGATCAACACGGCCTACGTTCTTCCGCGGCGTTGCTACGGTCGTGACCAAGCTGTTTAACGTAGTCATGCCGGACCGAGCGTACTTCGGACAGAAAGACATCCAGCAGGCGATTGTGATCCGCCGTCTAGTGGATGACCTCCTTTTCATGTTTCCCCATGGGTCGCGCAATGTGCATGTGTTGCCGACCGTTCGTGATCCGCAAGACCAACTAGCACTGAGCAGTCGCAACAAGTACCTGGATGCACAAGGTCGTCATGTAGCACCTGTTCTGTATGCTGCGCTGAAAAAGGGCCAAGGTGTGTGGGATGATCTTGCCACGAAAAATGTGGCACCCGCGGACCGCTTGAGCCTGACACTTGAGGCTGTGCAAACACATTTAAGCGCTCACGCAAAGCTTGCGGATGGGGACCACGAAGCACGCGCTGAGCTCGACTATGTCGCCTTGAACCATCCGTCGACTCTCGATCCGCTGACGCCTGCGAATGCTAGCGCAGAGGGCGCCATCCTCAGCGGCGCGATTTACGTGTACAACCGAGCTACGGACCCCAGTCCAGCAGCGCGTCTTATTGACAATGTGCTACTTGGCTTTACATTGAACTAAATAGGCATCATCATCATTATCATCATCATCATTTATACGGAGTAATGTACATGGCGACTCAGCAAGAACACGCATCTTGGTTGGTCGACGGCTGAGATGATGTACCGAGCTTGACAGGGCCATTCGCAGGTCGCGCCGATGCGCCTGCTGCACTGCCACTGCCACCACCAGTAGCAGATTCACCGCGCTTGACACCCATACCTCGGTCCAGTGGCAGCTTGTTTGCCACCAATGTGAAAAGTTCCGTGACGTTCGTTGGCGTCTTTGCTGACGTCTCCATAAACATGAGACCCTCAGAGTCGGCATACTTTTGGCCATCTTCTGCTGAAACGGCACGGCTTGTCTCTGCTAGATCCAACTTGTTGCCTACTAGAGCAATCGTGATATTTGCATCCGCATGCCGTTGCAGTTCACGGATCCAGCTCTTGGCATTTTCAAAGCTCTCTTGCTCGGTGATATCGTACACAACAAGTGCACAGTGCGCATTTCGGTAGTACATGGGTGCAAGAGACTTGTATCGCTCTTGCCCTGCCGTATCCCTGCACGCATGTTAGTGACGATTGGTTACAGACAATGTACGTACCAGATCTCGAGCTTGATGGTTGCACCATCCTGCCGGCGCACAGTCTGTGTCAGAAAGGCAGCTACATATGGCTCGTATTGGTCCTGTCGTCATGCATGTGAATACGTACCGCCGATGGTGCTCTCTCGATAGTCTTCAAACTGGTCTTTGACGAAGCGGAGCGCAACGCTGATGTCTGTCAACAACACATCGATGCATGGCAAGCATACCTGGACTTTCCTACAGACGATTCACCTGTATCTCGTCAGAATGTTCGTTCGCATACGTACCTAGCAGCACAAGTTTGAAGCTGGCCACGCTACTCATGACAATCCAACACTTGTGATCGGAAGGACAAGCCGCTGCTTGTGGCGAGTATGCATATGTGAGAAAATTTCAATTCTATCCCATCCACATCCCCGGACCAAGAGATTCATTCGTGCGCTAGCTAGCCAGCTAGCCAGCAGCAATATTGCCACTCTTATCCACTCAGGACGCTGCCGCGCGTGGCATTTTGGACTTGAACTTAGCTTTCTGTGTGTGCGTTTGTACTTGCCTGTTTGGCCGCATGCCTCATTCGTCAGCTCCACAGCCATCGAAGGAAAAAGTATTGCTGTTGTGTCTGAGCCGGTCCTTCATCTCTCGCCCACTAGCATAGTCGTTGGAAGTTTTCTGTACAAGTAACGCATTGCACAGCAGCCTAATCGTACAAAAAACACATACACATTCACACACAAACTAGAGATTTGTGCATACGCAGCACGCTGATTGTGTTATTTTTTTTTCGTTCGTTCATTCGCGTTACGCTTCGTGCGAACAAACTCAGACGCGTTCCGTTAGCTTTTTTAAAAAAATTCAGGAGCATGCCCCGTCATCACCCATATGGTGGATATGATGATGGTCCCCGACAGCACCGTGGGAGTCAGGAACATCGACGTCCATCGTCATCATCCATGCGCGGCCGAGGTGGTCGTGGCGGTCGTTCTCGTACAAATTATGCACAGTCTCCGTATGGCGCTTCGCCCGCAAACTGGAACATGTCACCGTCAGCCACTCCTTTTCCACCTTGGGGTGCGCCATTCCCCATGGCGCCCATGTCGTATGGCTTGCCCTACTTCATGTTCGGTGGCGGCACAGCAGAAGCGGCTCGGCCGCCGCCCACCATGTATGGGTCAGCAGTTCGGCCACCTATGTCAATGCCAATGCCAGCTCCTATGTCGATGCCAGTTTCTGTGCCTTCATCTGTATCGCCTGGTGCGCCGATGTTCTCCTGGAATGCTAAACACATGCCCGTGTCGCCACCGAATCTGCGGCGCGGAGGGGGTCCACGCGCTGGCCGGGGTGGCCACCCAGAGCGAAAGAGTCAGCGGTCCCGATTTACTCGCAGTATATACCAACCAGATCCTGATGCTGAGCGGCCCGAGGATAGTAAGCCATGCCGCACGTTGTTCGTGCGCAATGTCGCGTTTGAAGTGGATGTACATGCGCTACGAGCAGACTTTGCCTCGTTCGGTGAGATTCGAGTGTGGTTTGATCTCATACATCGGCGTGGTATGCTGTTTGTTACGTACTATGATATACGGGCAGCAGAAAAGGCACGCGTGGCCATGAACCAGAAAGCCTATGTTGGTCGCACGCTCGATGTCCACTTCAGTCTTCCAAAAGATGAGGATCAGGAACAGCACTGTGATCGAGAAAAAAATCAGGGCACTCTGTTCGTTGTTGTGCAGGATGCGACCGAGCCCGTAACATACGAAGCGTTTCACGCTCACTTTGAACCATACGGCGAAATCCGCGCGATTCGCACATATAAGGACCAGGAGCATACCCGTTTTGTTGAATACTGGGATAGTCGAGCGTGTGTTGCGGCACACGACACTTTGCAAGACAGTGAATTCTTAGGTGGGCGTACTCACATTAAGTTTGCATGGGATTTGTCCACGGTGTCGCTTGTGAATGATGCGCGTACACGAAGCGAAGCGAAGGCGGCGGCCGAAGCTCGCGCACGAGCAGATCATTGCCAACCTGCAGCGCCCTTACCTATGGCAGCTATGGAGTACTCGGCTCTGCCTGATAGTGTGGAAACAACGACATCGACGGCCCACGCTGCGCCAGCAGCCACTGGGGCTACCAAGGATACTGTATGGCCGCGATACGATGTGGCGATTGCGCCTGAGGCGCGCCTTGAGCAAGCGCAAAGAGTTCAAAAGGTACGTACACAGATTTTCTTCGCCATACATGCTTGGGGCGTTGCACCTAAGGCGTATTCCACGCACCCGCCTATTTCCGTCCGGTTGCTAATAATAGCTTCTTGCATCGTTAGGGTCACAATCAGGCCAGGAGCCAATCAACGCAGCACAAAATACTGCGCCGTCTCTATCAACGAGTCAGCAGATATTATCAGAGGAGGGGAATGCATCAGGAAGTGCACCTGCCTCTCCGCGGAGCAATAATGCAAACGTGTGTCGAACGGACATGGATGCCCAGCACGGAGATCACGAGGAAGTTGACGCTGCTGTAAAAGCACCAGAAGTGGAGTGCACAGCGCCTGTTCGGACGCCGCCTAATGCGGCGACCGACGAAAAACTGGAGTAAACGAGCGAGGTGCTCGGGTTGGGACGTAGTATGTACTCTCCACCTATTGGTTGTGGCTATCACATGCCGTCGGCTGTAGTGCGAAGTAGGATTCCTGTGGATATGAAATCAAGTGGCTCAGGTTGAATATTTTTTCTCTTTGTAATTCCTGCTTGATATGATTGGCTATATGTAGAATACAAAATTGACATGGCCCATCTCTTCGGCATTTTCTTTATTCAGCTCGTCTCTTCGCTCGTTTTTTAATAGAAAAAATGTTGAAACATGGGAAACTCGCCGAGAATATGACTTCTCATTGGCCACTTGAACATATGCGTGTGCCTGGACTGGTAGGTATCGTCATGCTACAGGGCCCAAAAAAAACAGCTGAGTCTACGGCCGCAATGTGACGCCCATCACGCGGTTCCCCTTCAGTTTATTCGTCTTTTTCCAAACGCAGAGACTGCCGTTCGACTCTTAATTGCTAAGCTGTTTCATCCTCTAAAGAGCTTCCCCCTCACATGGCGGATGAAGCAAATACGAGCCATGTAGAGGGGATCTGGCATCACGATCCACTTCAGGCCCTGAATACATCGGGCGCGTTTGTTCAGCTGTGCCAGCAGCCTTACATGGACCATACTGGGATGCCTGAGACATCATCACCGCCGCAGGATAGTATGAACCGTCTGAATGGGCAGGATCCAACGTTCATGATGCGTTCAGTCATGCCTCCCGCCAAGCTTCACGATTGTTCCGTCGACGACGCTTCGGCGGCCGAAGTCTCTCACACACGTTCGGCGTTTGGCTGGTTTGGCGGTCCACCCGCACAAACAATGGCACAAACGAGCGGTCCATTCGTGCCGCATCTCCGACCTATGTCCGTGGGCAGCGGTATCAAGGAACTTCACTCGCAGGTCAACACGAAAACAGATGCCGCATCAAGTGTCTGCGTTCCGCCTCATGCACATCGCCGGCACATGAGTGCTGATAACCGGTCCGATCCTTTGATCAAGGGCAAAACTCGACCGCGTCGCGCATTCACACCTGAAGAGGATGAGGCGCTGAAGCGCGGATTTGACAAGTATGGCTCGCAATGGGCGCTAATTGCTCGAGATCCGGCTTTCCGGAACCAGCGCAGCTCCACGGATGTGCGTGATCGGTTCCGCAACGCTTTTCCTGAGGAATATGCGTGCGCTGGATACAAACCGCGCGTGAAGCAGTCGAAACGTGTTAATAGAGCGAAGGACGGGATCCCTGCCTCGTCCTCGTCGTCGCAGCGTGCTGCACGACACTCACGAAGTGACTTGACTCAACAACGCCGCAAATCTGCTCGCTCGGATGAGCCAGGGCATTTGCATACCACCATACCCTCCCCACTTGGTACGGATATAACATGCTCTTCGCTGGATGGACCCTCGTCTGCTACATCGAACAACTCGTCGTTGACGGACAAGGACCCACTGTTGATCCGGGCAGAATCGCTTCAGCAGTCGTCACAACTGTCGCAGCCATCACCATTGCAACTCGATGCTGTTGTCTCGACGTCTCCGTCATCTTTGTCGGCGTCACCGTCGTTTTCCATGTCACCGCCATCGTTCTTACCACATGTGGGACCGACATCACCTCTGCAAGAGGCGCTTGTCGGCTTGCCAACGACCCAGGCCATATCTCCGATGCCTGCCATGATACCTATAACGCTGCCACCACCACTTCCCACAGCGACAGGTGTCTCACATGTGACTGCTGCTACGCCATCCATATCTCAAGCCTCGATAACTGGGCCAGGTTCGGGACTGAGTTTGAGTCCACAAGTAGATCATGGGTCTGGTCATGCAGCAGGTTCCATCGCGACAAACGTGCCAAGGTCAGTGCAGGCACCGGCCTTCAATGGAGTAGCAGTGCCGTCTTCGTCAACCCCATCTATCTCTACCACCCCATTTCCAACGATTTCCTCCTCCTTTGACCACTGCCTCATGCCTCGAACTCCGGCCATAGCGCCTTTTGATGAAAAGCAAGATCCGATGTACTCGACATCCATGGCATCATTGGTGCCTGGTATGTCGATGTCGCACTCGCCCATGTCGTTTCATTCGTCTGAATCGGTTGTAGCGGCATCCAGTCCATCGTCGACATTTATTCCTGCGTTGTCGAATGCTGGGTCTGGCACCAGTATCGGCACGCACTTAGGCGGCTCCTCAGCTGGCTCGCATTATTCGGCTGACGTGGATGCGGCTCTTATGTCCATCGTGCCAGCTGGCCCGCCTGGCCGGTCACATACGTTAGAACCTTTCTCAACGCAGGATACACCGACTCATTAGGGCCTGTTACCGCTGCCGCCACTATGGCGATCTTGCTTCGCTTAGCTGATGCCCAAGGCTCATGATCATCGTTATTGCGCGGTCTGACGCTGTGATGTGTGTCCGTCGTGTCGGTTCGTGATGCATCCTTGTGGCTGCTTCTCTGTCTCTGTCTCTTATACACATCTGACGCTGCCGACGAAGGCTTAGGTGGAGATCT
>ERZ1030923.114-NODE-114-length-13970-cov-131.772260_pt1 | contig 13970 bp, 14 predicted proteins | sample MGYA00518601_ERZ1030923 | MGnify/ENA primary metagenome ERZ1030923 (study PRJEB33718, sample SAMN03159691) | human skin metagenome | collected 2014-05-20 | study: EMG produced TPA metagenomics assembly of the PRJNA266117 data set (Human skin bacterial metagenome... | reverse complement strand
AAGTAGAAACCTCGACTACGTCCTGTCCTATCGCAGAGAGCGTCGAGTCGTGCAATGATTTCATCTGGCATCCGTACAGACACCACACGTCCGGAAGGGTGGGGTGCTTGTTTCATATGCAGTATCCTCTCCTTGGCAGCAATGGGTAAACAGTGTTTACCATTGCTGCCACTCTTGGGGCTGTTGATAGAATTGTTTAATTGACATTCTGTAAACAATGTTTACCATACGTAAGACTGGAGGAGTCTTCTCAAACTCTTTAACAGCATCATGAGCGGCGCGCGCCACAGAGAGGAAGGACGCCTCCGTGGACGCACTGCCATTTATCGGCCACCAACCATGTCCCCAGCTGCACTCATCGCCATGCCGGTCTGGATGCTCATTGGCCAGATACGAAGCGCAGGATTGGAAACAGGAATCATCAGAGCACTAGGCAGAGTAATCGCCTGGCACTTCCTCACCTTCCTCGTCGTGATGGTTGGCTCCATGGCTGACCACTACGAGTACGCTACGGACGAGAACAACGACTCGCCACACTCCAACACGTATGACGCCGCGCCCGCCAACCCGGTGAGTACTACGACCCGAGCGAACAACAGTAGTCGCAGTTACCAACGCCGAAGACTGTCTTTCTCTCTACTGGCCACCCTTCTCATGGCCACCATCGCCGCCAGCGCCACTAAGGGCGCTGGCGGCTTCGTCATCGTCCTGGCGCTCACTGTCGCCAGTATGCGACTCGTCTTCTCTAGGTGAAGCGTTCACACTAGGAGAAGACTCCTTAGCTTGAGCATTGCGTTGAAATCTCGCTGGCTCATACCGACGAGCTCGCGCACAAATTCCTTAGCTTCGCCTAGGTCGATGATGGACTGTGAGACTTCACCAATCTTTTCGTTCAACTCGTCTCGCTGATCGATAAGGCTGAGCAACGAGTTGGTGCTCTTTTTCCGGTCGCGCAGTTTGCGCTGTCTTTCGTCGAGATGCTGACGCAGTTCCTGACGCTTCTTCAAACTTCTACTTGCGGTAACCATAAACCCACAATGCCAGCGAACACACCGCCCCGATCCTGACACAAACACCACGCGGGAAGCTCGGCGCAATCGGAAGCAATCAGTGGACTAACCCTGCAGGATTTCGACAACGCTATAGGCCTGCCACGGCGGGCGCAAGCTCCCTATGAACAACACACTATTGGCACTCTTAGTGTTAATCGGGTTTTGGCTGCTAGACTAGGGCGCATGATGACCCTGCGAGTAGTCAACAGCGGAACAGGTTATGAGTACCTGTTGCGCTCTGTGGCTACCAATGATGGGCCAACAGACGCGCCGAGTTTGTCGAAGTATTACGACGCTAAAGGCACCCCGCCGGGGCGTTGGTTGGGCTCTGGTCTTGCCGGTTTGAACACCGAGAACGTCGTACAGGGTGGGGAAGTTACCGAGTCGCAAATGGCCGCGTTATACGGCGAGGGCCTGCACCCGGACGCGGATATGAAGATGTCCGAAGGACAGAAAATCAAGGACGTACAACTGGGTCGACCGTTCGCTAACTTCACGAATGATGTACCGGTCTTGGTGGCACTTCGTGACGCGGAGCGCCGCCACCGGCAGACAACCGGCACGCTGATGAGCAAGCAAGAGCGCGCCGAATTAGTGCAGAATATTGGCCGCGAATTCTTCATTGAAGAACACGGCATCGAGCCGCAGTCAGGCCGGGAAATCGTCAACTGGGTCAACGGTCTTAAAGACAACGTGCGCCAATCTGTCTCCGGTTTTGACCTTACTTTTTCGCCCGCGAAGTCCGTATCCGTGGCGTGGTCATTGTCTGACGAAGAGACCGCGCGGCGCATTGAAACGCTTCATCACCAGGCCGTAAAAGAGGCTATGGCATGGGCAGAAGACAACGTGTTTTTCACTCGTTCCGGCAAGCAAGGGCGCGAACAAGTCAAGACGAAAGGCGTTATCGCCTCTGAGTTTAAGCACTACGATACGCGCGCAGGAGACCCGGATCTGCACTCGCACGTACTGGTATCTAACAAGGTTCAGGCCGAAGACGGACGCTGGCTATCGCTTGATTCCAAAGCACTACACAAGCAGGCTCAAGCTATTTCGCACCGCTATGACTCCATCTTGAACACCCTGCTATCCAACGACATGGGCTACACGTTTACCGCCCGCGACCACGGAGCAAACAAGGAACCAACGTGGGAAATCGAGGGTGTTTCCGAGTCGTTGATGGAGTCGTTTTCTAAGCGTCGACGCGGCGCGCAGCCGGTCTATAAGCGCCTGGTCGAAGAGTTCGTTGACGCGCGTGGCACGACGCCTAACTCGGTTGAGGTGGGGCGTTTGTGGCAGCAAGCTATTTTGGAAACCCGTGACGCTAAGCGTGAACCAGAAAGCCTTACCGAGCTTCGAGATGGCTGGAAAAGTGAAGTATCCGCCCGCGACAACGGCGCAGAAGAACTAGCCGCAATCGACCAACTGGCCGCAGATTCCAGCCATGACGAGCGCCCACTATTTGACGCCGAGGCCCACTTATCAGGCCTTATTGACGACGTTTTAGCCACGGTAACCAGGCGTCGTTCCTACTTTCGTACCTCGCATGTATCTACTGCTGCGGGTGGAAAACTCCAAGGCTATCGCTTTAATTCTCTTTCCGAGCGCGACCTTATCCACGCCACTGTGGTTGAAGCTATCGTGCGCGATAAAGCCATTGCACTCAACGATTTCGACGTCCTAGAGCTACCCGAGGCGTTGAAAAACACGGCAGGAAAAGCCCGCGACACCCGCGCCGATAGCGAGCTTTACACCACCCAGGACATCCTCGATACCGAAGACAAAGCACTGGCCGCGCTCAATGAGCCGGTGGCTGCATTCGCACCTTCTCACGCGATTGATAAGGCTCTTGATGAGCACGAAGCCGAGGCTGGTTTCCGCCTTAACGCCGGGCAGGAATCCATGGCGCGCTACCTCCTTACCTGCGGCACACTGGCCGCTACCGGCGTAGGCCCGGCAGGCACCGGCAAGACCGCGTCTATGCGCCTTGTCGCCAACGTCTGGGCGAGCCAGCGCCGCAACGTTATTGGCCTGGCACCGTCTGCACAAGCCGCAGACGTGTTGTCTGAGGACTTAGGCTTTGACGCGTTTACTATCGACAAACTCACCTACACCTGGCGCGGAAACCACCCCACAAAGCCCGGCCACAGCCTCAAAGACCTTCCCGTATCCATTAACGCAGGCGACATGATCATCGTTGACGAGGCCGGCATGGCCTCGACCCCTAACATCGGCTCACTGCTAGAAATCGCCGAAGAAGCAGGCGCAGTCGTGCGCTTTATCGGCGACCATAAACAGCTCGGCGCGGTAGAAAACGGCGGACTTTTCGGCGCTATGGTCAATGCTTCTGGCCGCACTGATAATCAACTATCCGAAGTCGTGCGCTTTGGTGGAGATAGTGAGCAATCTGCTAATAGCTTGCGCTTGCGTGAGGGCGATTCGTCTACGTTCGACTTCTATGTCAATCGTGGTTGGGTCAATGGTGGCGCACGCAGCGACATGCTGGATAAGGCCGCAGCAGACTACTTGGCGGATATTTCTAGCGGTAAATCTAGTCTTCTTATTGCTGCCACCAACCGCGATGTGGCAGAACTCAACGAGACAATCCGCGCCCACTACATCGCTAACGGTGAGGTTGACACCACCGTGGAAGCCCAGCTTTCTAGAGGCGAAAAAGCAGGTGTGGGCGATACGATTCTGGCGCGCAAAAACCAGACTTTCTACGACGACGAGACCGCTACCAGTACCCGTATTAACAACGGCACGCTTATGACCGTCACCGCCATTGCCGAGAACGGCAGTATCACCGCCCGCAACGCAGCAACCGGCGAGGAATTGTGCCCGCCCGCAGACTACGTCCATGACAATGTGCAGCTAGGCTACGCTGCTACCGTCCACCGCGCCCAGGGCAGCACCGTGGACTGCACCCGCGCGGTCATTGACCATCACGTCGATAGGGCAGGGCTGTATGTTGCACTCACACGCGGCAAAATCGCTAACCACATCTATGCGGTCACCGAGCACCAGCTAGATGAACTTGCTGAGGAAGGCCACTACCACTACCAAGGCATAGACCATGCCCCGAGTATCAGGGACGTCTTTAATAAGGCAATCTCGCGCGATAACAGCCCGAAGGCCGCACGCGAGGTCATAGCCGACGTTGTCGACGAGCAGACCTCACCCGATCGCATGATGGGCCTGTGGCTCATGGGTAAAGATGAAGCCACCAACGACTTCATCGACGCCTACCTACCGGACTGGATCGACACCCTGCCCGGCACCCTCGCCCGAAAGATTGAAACCAGCGACGACGGCACAGAACCTATCCGCCACGGCTGGGCGAAGCTTATTGACGCAGGTATTGACCCGCGCACCGTCATGGACGCTGCTACTCGCGATATTGACAACGCTCATGATCCGGCACGGCTTATCCGCTACCGCCTAGATGAACAGCTCCGCCAGCTTGATACGGGCAAACGCAACCAACTACCACCTATCTCCAGGCATGCGGACATGGAACTCGATACGTGGCTTCGCACCCACAACCCTTACGACCGCGCGGAGACCACCCGCCTTACCGGCGCAGAGAATAACCTCAACCGGCTTAACCAGGAGGTGTTGGCAGAGCACGCACGCTTTGCTAGTTCCAAGGTGGAATCGCTGACCTGGCAGGAAGCAAGTATTTCCACTCGCCTCTACGAGGACAAGAATGCCGCTGTCAATGAGGTACAGGCTGACTACCAGCAGGTAGTCCTTGATGCTGCGCGTATTCGCGCTTATGAGCAGGCTATGGCAGACCACAGTGCCGCCCTTGGTGAAGAAGAAGCTGCCCTGGCAGACATTGAGCACCAGCGCCTACTGGCCGATGACTACGCCCGCCCGGTTGCAGACCAAGCCTACGACCACGACGCGGCAGGCTATGGCACTTACCAACAACGCATAGACCAGGCGCACACGCGCCTTGATATGGCCCAACAGCGCCGCAAGCTTGCCCAGCAAGCCATTGAAGATACCGGCGCTAATCTGCCGGAGGCAGGCTTGTGGGAGGAAATCTGCTACCGCGCCGACGATACAGAGGAATGGGACAAGCGCCTAGATGCAGCCGAACAGCACGACAGCGAGCACACCTATAGGCTTCAACAGCGCCTCGATACTATCCGCCGCGAGAAAATGGACTTCGCCGACCGGGCTGATATTGCTACCCGCTTGCGCGCAGAGGAAATCCCTCACGATGTTGCCGACCATGCAGGCTACATCGCCGATGAAGTAAACCTGCTAGCCGCGCAACGCACCTACGAACTACGCCGCCTTGGCATAGATGAACCTGCCCAAGAGACAATCCGCGAGATGATGGCAGATACCATCGCCGCAGCTTACGAACCAGACAACACTGACTATGACGAGCCAGATACCTCCTACAACGAGGTGGAGGAAGAACCACCAGCGCCTGAGACCACCCCAGAACCGAAGCTCCACCCCGGCGCACAAGCAAGCATGGACTTTATCGCAAGCCTCGGACTAGATGACGCACCACACATCACCACTACCCACAGCAACAACCACGACAACGAGGAACAAGCCCCCACCGACGATCTTGAAGAAGAACAGGGCCCAGAGCTTTAGAAAACAGTGAGGTCAAAGCTCTAGAGATGCATGTGTATATACCTACATACACATGTGCGTATGTAGGTATATACACCGGGAAATCAGCTTCTTTCCTCGAGCCATCGTGTTGCCCACTCTTCAAAAAGCTGGGAGATGCTCTTCTCTTCTTCCACTGCAGCGAGCTTGAGCTCTTTAATCAATTGTCGATCACGGACGTACAATTGAAGTCGTGTCGCTTTATCATTAGCTTGAGCGAACATCTTTGTTGAAGGCGAGCTCTCCAACCTATTTCCAGACGATTCTTCCCACGCTTTATTCTTAGCCTTTGGAATTGCCATCATCTACCCCTTAATCCTCAAATGCTGCGACTACTTCTCGAGCCAAAGAATCCCACACCTTCGTACTGCTGGGCTTTGTTCCGAAAACACGCCGTGTAGCCGCCCTAGTTGGGATGACTGTTTCAGCAAGCGCTGCAGTCTCATCACCCTCCAGCTCGGCATGGACTTCATCTAGAAGTTTTTCCCTCCTGTCGACATTCGACAGAACAACTGCTGTTGGTATCCCCATTTCTATTAGCCAAGAAAGCGTTACCTGAGTTCGATCAATATCCATCGGGGAAACACCAGTTGGAAGAAGGACTAAATCGGCAGCCTCGGCGCTTTCGGTTATGAAAGCTAAACCACCTGGAGGGGTATCGACTATAAGAAAGTCCGGATTGTTCCCTCTTCTGACAACTCCAGAGAAATCACTTGAGCTGCGGACAGATTCGATAGGAAATGGAAAATCCTTCACTTTGGTTGCCCATCGGGTGGCAGATTGCTGGGGGTCACCATCTGCGACTGCGACCGTATAGCCCATCTTCCGAATTGCCTCTGCGAGCATTACCGAAAGTGTGGTCTTTCCCGTACCACCCTTCGACTGGATTACGGAAATTACTCGAGTCATACAAAAAGAATAGATTCAGGGAGGACTTACCTGGGTAGTGACATGCGTATGTGTGTATATAATGCTATACGTACGGAAGTCGTCAAGTGGAGAACTGAACTAAAAATCACTTTATGCTCATGTACTGATATACGCACATACGTATATGCACATCACGAAATTTAAAGCTATCCCCTTGCCGAGGGATACTCCGGTTGCGGGCGCGCTGTAAGGCGGTATTGTTTGGGGTGTCCGCAGCGCACCTCCCCCGGCGCATAGTCGGACGGAAGGAAAACAAAAAAGCCACAATCCCCGCAGGTGGCTTCTCCCCTAGTGCTTCCAACGACGAGAAGCACTAGGGGAGTTTCCTTTATTGCGTGCCCTCCAGCCGCCCTTTGAAGCTGGTGGCTAGCTCTAGGGGTTCGTCTGGGTTATCTGCCGAAAATTGTATAGAGCTAGCAGAAGCCAAGCTTCTTGGCCGCAGCCTTAAGGGTGCTGGTTCGTTCTTCTTCAGAAGTGTTGGCGAACAATTGCCAGTGAATCCCGGTGTCGGATACCCAACCGGTTTCAACCAGTAGTTGGGCAGCTTGCCCCAGATTGCGCGCAACGATTGTTCCATCAGATGCGTGGAGCCCTTGGGCAGTCCAGTATACGTTTCCTGAATGGTCTTGTTTTAGGGCTTCGCCTGCGTAGGCCATTTGACGAGCCAGATTGCTTCCATCGCCAGCATCATCATGGTTACCCATGACTGGTACCCATTTACTGCGAACTTCCTTTCCCACGTTGACGAACGGATTGTCTTCGGAAGGGAATTCATTGACGAGATTGTCCATTTTGCAAAGTCTCCTTTCAACTTCCGGGAGTTTTCTACTTCTATATCGCAGCCTATGGGGAAAGACTGTTTAATGTAAGGTTCCCGAAAGATTATTTAGAGTATGCCCCCTGTCCTGCAGCACGAGCGCGCAGCATGGCTGCCGGAGCAACCTCTTCGAGGCTCTTGCCACGACGTGCGGCGACCTCTTCTGGGCGCACGAGCTCCTTGAGGCCGGCCACCGTTGCGTGAACAACGTTGATGGCGTTCGGCGAGCCGAGCGACTTGCAGAGAATGTCCTGGACGCCAGCGCACTCCAGCACCGGGCGGGCTGCGCCACCGGCGATAACACCGGTACCTGGTGCAGCCGGACGCAGCATGACGACGCCTGCTGCGGCCTCGCCCTGCACCGGGTGGGTGATGGTGCCGTTGATCATCGGGACACGGAAGAAGTTCTTGCGAGCTTCCTCGGCACCCTTCTGGATAGCAGCCGGGACTTCCTTGGCCTTGCCGTAGCCGACACCGACCATGCCCTGGCCGTCACCCACGATCACCAGAGCGGTGAAGCTGAAGCGACGACCACCCTTGACGACCTTGGACACACGGTTGATGGTGACGACGCGCTCGATGTACTGGTTGCGCTCGTCCTGCTGGTTGTTGCGACGATCGTTACGGCCACCGCGGTCGTTGCGGCCGCCGCGCTCGTTGCGATCGTTGCGGTTGTTATCGGCGGAGCGTCCGCCGTTACGGTCACGTTCCGACATCACGCGTTCCTTCCGTTGGAGTTCATGGTGTTGGTGGTCATTAGAACTTCAGACCACCTTCGCGGGCGGCGTCAGCCAGAGCGGCGACGCGGCCGTGGTACTGGTAGCCAGCGCGGTCGAAGACGACTGCCTCGATGCCAGCTTCCTTCGCACGCTGTGCGATCAGTTCGCCAACCTTGGCGCCACGTGCCTTCTTGTCGCCCTCGACTCCACGGACCTCTGCTTCGAGGGTGGACGCAGCGCACAGGGTGTGACCGACGGTGTCGTCGATGACCTGAACGTGCATGTGACGAGAGGTACGGTGCACAACGAGACGTGGAGTCTCTGGGGTGCCGGACAGGGTCTTGCGGATACGGAAGTGGCGACGTGCGCGAGCGTTGCGACGGCGGGTGGAGATGTCCTTGCCCACCGGCAAACGCTGGCCTTCCTTGTTCGTTGCGTTGTTGCTCATTACTTACCCGTCTTTCCATCCTTGCGACGGACCTGCTCGCCTTCGTAACGGATGCCCTTACCCTTGTATGGGTCATCCTTCCGCAGACGGCGGATGTTAGCGGCGATCTGTCCAACCTGCTGCTTGTTGATGCCTTCGATGGAGAACTTGGTGTTTCCGTCGACGGCAAACTTGATGCCCTCAGGCGCCTCAATCAGGACTGGGTGAGAGTAGCCCAGTGCGAACTCCAGGTTCTGGCCCTTGAGCTGCACACGGTAACCCACACCGAAGATTTCCATCTTGATGGTGTAGCCAGTAGTAACGCCCACGACCATGTTGTTGATCAGGGAGCGGGACAGGCCGTGCAGGGAACGGTTCTTGCGGCGGTCATCGGGGCGGGAGACGACGAGTTCTTCGCCTTCCTGAGCCACGGTGATTGGTGCCGGAATCTCTTCAGCCAGGGTGCCCTTAGGACCCTTGACTTCAACGTTCTGGCCGTTGATGGTGACGGTGACGCCAGAGGGGACGGTCACCGGTGCCTTGCCAATACGAGACATGGTTAAACCTCCTCTTACCAGACGTAGGCGAGGACTTCTCCGCCCACGCCCTTGTTGTTGGCCTCACGGTCAGTCAGCAGACCCTGGGACGTGGAGATAATAGCCACGCCCAGGCCACCGAGAACCTTTGGCAGATTAGTGGACTTTGCGTAAACGCGCAGACCCGGCTTGGAAACACGACGCACGCCAGCGATGGAACGCTCGCGAGATGGGCCGTACTTCAGGTTAAGCTCCAGGGTCTTGCCGACGGTCTCGTCGTTAACGGAGTAGTCGGCGATGTAGCCTTCCTGCTTCAAGATTTCGGCGATGTTGGCCTTGATCTTGGAGGATGGCATAGACACGGTGTCGTGGAACGCATTGTTTGCGTTGCGCACTCGTGACAACATGTCCGCAATCGGATCAGTCATGGTCATGTGAAGTGACCTGTTGCCTTTTTCGTTACGGTTCCCGTGCTCACCCTTGATGAATCGCGTGTACCGCACGATCGCTGGCTACTCACGCTCCGCCTAACTCAGTAGTTAGGGGTGCTCGCTGCCTTTATCCGTGCGGCCGCTTCGGGCGAGGGGCCTGTAACAAAGTGGATGTACAGTTTTTCTCCCTTGTAGCGGGAGACTCTTTCCGCAGGTCATGTGGCATTCCCGGGATTTTGACGCGTTAGCGTCGAAAAAAAGAACATGGGGGTACCTACCTACGGCAAGACCTGACTAGCCTAGCAACCAGCTAAAACATGTCCAAATCCCTGCTCAGAAGCATAGAGCTGAGGTGTAGGGTCGGCGCCATTCAGGGCCGACCGACCTCACTAGCCGCACCTGCTGGCTCACACACTCACCTGCACAGCTCCACAATCCCTCCTTGTAGTACTTTGATTAGGCTTACCTTGTTCATATAAGCTTGCTCCCGTTAAGATCATGGACTTTCACGCGTCAAGGAGGGATGCATGGCTATCTCTACCCCGCATGCGCAATCCCCTTCTCAATCACACCTGGGGTCTCGCGCGGACGCTACTGCGGACGCTTCTGCCAGCGCTCCATCAGGTAAAATCCCGCGTCGCCTCGTCGGCCTCGGCGTCCTTTTCCTCCTATTGCTCGCCAGCATCGTTGCCAGCATCGTGTTTGGATCACGGCAGATCCCTTTTGGAGAAGTGTCCGCCGTGTTCCGCGATCTCGGCACGGCGTTCGGCCACGCGGAGGGGCTGAATGTGGATCAGCGCGTGATCGTCGAGCTCCGCATTCCCCGCACCCTGTTGGGCCTAGTCGCCGGTGCTGCCCTTGGCGCCTCCGGTGCATTGATCCAAGGGCACACGCGCAACCCTCTCGCGGACACGGGCATTCTCGGCATCAACTACGGTGCGTCCCTGGCCGTGGTTGCCAGCTTCTCCTTGCTGGGTGTGACGTCCGTGTGGGCTACCAGCATGTGGGCGTTCGGTGGGGCCATCGCTGCTACTGCGTTGGTGTTTAGTTTGGCGTCCATAGGAGGAGGACAGGCCAATCCAATGACGCTGGTCCTCGGCGGCGCGGCTTTGTCCGCGGTCCTCAGCGCCATCATCAGCGGTTTTATCCTCACTGACGATGCCAATCTGGATCGCATGCGCTTCTGGACCGTCGGCTCCATCGCGGGCCGGGATCTCACCGTGTTCTACGGCGTGCTGCCGTTTATCCTGGTGGGCCTCCTGCTGGCGTTCATCACGGCACCGCAGCTAAACCTCCTGAATCTGGGCGATGACATCGCCTCCGGACTGGGCATCAACACCCAGCGCGCCCGCCTGATTGGCATGGCTCTGATCGCACTGCTGGCCGGTGCCGCGACAGCTGCCGCCGGCCCCATCACCTTCATCGGCCTGGTGGTCCCGCACCTCGTGCGCGCCATCACGGGCCCTGATTACCGCTGGATCCTCCCTTACTCTGCCCTGACGGGTGCGGTGATGATGCTGTTCGCAGACGTGGTGGGCCGTCTGATCGCTCGTCCGGGCGAGTTGCAAGTAGGCATCATCCTCGCGTTCGTGGGCGCGCCGTTCTTCATCGCCCTTATTTATCGACGCCGGGTGGTGGCCATTTAATGAGTTCCCTCCTTGCCCGCCCTACCTCTTCCACTATCCCTGGGCGCCCGCCATTCCGCGTGGGCTCATTTTCTGTGGTCTGGCGCCCTCGCGCGTTGACGGTGTCTCTATTGCTGCTCGTGGCGATCGTCTTGCTAGCGGCGGTCTCCATCGGCCTGGGTGACTATCCTGTGTCCCCGGCTCGTGTGCTGGAGGTGCTGTTCACCGGCCAGGGCACCCGCATTGAGCGTCTGGTGGTTTTGGATTGGCGCATGCCTCGTGCGCTGACGGCCATTCTGGTGGGCTGTGCGCTGGGATTATCCGGAGCCCTCACTCAGTCCGTGACTCGCAATGCGCTGGCCAGCCCGGATATCTTGGGCTTCACTACGGGCGCGTCCGCGGCCGCGGTCACCGTCATCACTCTGGGTGGTGGCGCTGGTGGTTTCCTCGGCTGGCTCAGCAGCATCGGCATTCCCTTGGCCGCGGTGCTTGGTGCGGCTGTCACCGCAACGGTGATGTGGGCTCTGGCGTGGAGGAGATCGACTGATTCCTTCCGGCTAGTGCTGTTCGGCATCATCATCTCTGCTCTGTTGACCTCGTATATCAACTTCCTGATGATCCGCACGGAGTTGCGCGATGCCGCGGCCGCGCAGTTCTGGCTTACTGGCTCCCTGAGCACTGCGGACTGGTCCAAGATGTGGCCCATCGCCATTGTTGTGTTGGTGTTTACACCGCTGCTGGCCTGGATTGGTCACCAACTTTTAGCCACCTTGCTGGGCTCGGATACTGCACGGGCTTTGGGACAAAACGTCCAGGGTGTGCAGGTGCTTCTGCTCGCCGCTGCCGTGGCTTTGGCAGCAGTGGCGGTCTCGGCCGCTGGCCCCATCGGGTTCGTCGCCTTCGTGGCCCCACAGGTGGCGCTGCGCTTGTGCAACTGCTCTGCACCACCGCTTCTGGCCTCTGCGCTGACCGGCGCTGCGCTACTCCTGCTGGCAGATATCAGCACCCAAACTCTTCTGCCCGTAGAGCTGCCGGTGGGCATTCTCACCTCGGCAATCGGCGGTGCGTTCCTTATTTATTTGCTGGTCCAACGGAATAGGTCAACCACGGCATGAGAAAAGATCCCACCCTGGAAGTTAGCAGTGCCGCGAACAAAGAAGGACACATGACTCAGAAGCACAGCATGAGCGCACGCGGCCTCGCCGTGGGCTACGGCGACCGGACGGTCATCGAAGGCTTGGACGTGGACTTTCCTCGCGGGCAGATCACCACAATCATCGGCCCCAATGGCTGCGGCAAATCCACGTTGTTGCGAGCCATGTCTCGTCTCCTTCCGGCGAATGAGGGCGAAGTGCTGTTAGACGGCGCCGATATCTCATCCATCAGGCGCAAGGACCTCGCACGGACCATCAGCGTGCTGCCACAAACCCCTACCGCCCCGGAGGGACTCAACGTGGCTGATCTCGTCTCGCGCGGTCGGCACCCACACCAATCGTGGATCCGTCAGTGGTCGTCCACGGACGAAGCCGAGGTGCACAAGGCGCTGGAAATGACTGGCTCGATGGGGCTGGCGGAGCGCACCCTGGATTCTCTGTCCGGAGGGCAGCGGCAGCGTGTGTGGATCTCCATGGTTCTTGCGCAGAACACGGACATCCTGTTCCTGGACGAGCCCACCACCTACCTGGATCTGGCCACGTCGGTAGAGATTTTGGAGCTGGTGCAGCGTCTACGCCGAGAGCTGGATCGGACTGTGGTGATGGTGCTGCACGATCTCAACTTGGCTGTACGCTACAGCGATAATCTCGTGGTGATGAAGGATGGACAGGTCCTCGCCACCGGGCGTCCCAGCGAGGTCATTACCCCAGAGCTACTGCTCGAGGCGTTTGCCCTCAACGCGCTAGTCATCGAGGATCCTGTCACCGGCGGTCCGCTGATCGTCCCCAAGTGACGATCAGGGCTTAGTCCTCCATCAGCTCCTGGGCGGGAGTCTTCTTGGACTTCCGCCAGTTGATCATCGCGGAAATCACCACCGGAGTCACAGACACCAGCACGATGACGATGGCGATCATGTCGATGCGATCCGCAATGCCCGGGATATCCCCCAGCAGCACGCCAATGCCGACCATGCTGACAATCCACAGCACTGCACCCGTGACGTTCCATCCCACGAACTTCTTGTACGGCATCTCCGCGGTACCAGCGGCCACGGGAATGTAGGTACGCACGATCGGGATGAAGCGCCCCAGTACCAGAGCCAACGGCCCGTACTTCAGGAAGAAAGCCTCGGCTTGTTCGAGGTGCTCGGTTATGAGGATCTTGGCGTCGGGCTTAAACAACTTGCGGCCAAAGCGGTGGCCGAGCCAGAAACCTACCTGGTCGCCCAAGAACGCCGCGACGATGGCCACGCCCACCAGAATCGGAACGTTCAAGCCCAGCTGATCGCGCAAGATTGCCGCGGTGACCAGCATGGAATCGCCGGGGAGGAACGGGAAGAGCACGCCGGATTCAATAAAGATAATCAGCGCAATGCCGCCGAGCGCCCAGCCGCCAAAGTTCTGGAGCAGGGTGGTGGCGTCCATGAGGTCGCTTAAGTGCACAGGGAATCCCTTCTAGAAAACAACTGGTCTATTCTTACCCCGGTTTCTGACCGGAATACAGGCAGCTCGCCCCTAGCGTGCATCCGTTATCCCCATGAGTGCCCGTCCCCTAGCCAGCAACAGCAAAACCGCCCCAGCACGTTTGAACTGGCCCCCGAAAGTTGGACTGGTTTAATTCTAGGCGGTTAGGGCTTCAAG
>ERZ1030923.113-NODE-113-length-13996-cov-5.173158_pt1 | contig 13996 bp, 12 predicted proteins | sample MGYA00518601_ERZ1030923 | MGnify/ENA primary metagenome ERZ1030923 (study PRJEB33718, sample SAMN03159691) | human skin metagenome | collected 2014-05-20 | study: EMG produced TPA metagenomics assembly of the PRJNA266117 data set (Human skin bacterial metagenome... | reverse complement strand
ACGACTCCGCTATTGAGAAGGTTGCACTCGTATGTCCGAACATTGGCATTGTATATTCGGGCATGGGCCCCGACTTCCGCATTTTGCTTGCTCGCACCCGCAAGATCGCTCAGTCGTACTGGAAGATCTTCGGTGAATACCCCACAACCAAAGTGCTAGTGCAAGAGATCGCCACAGTGATGCAGGATGCGACACAGAGTGGTGGTGTGCGACCTTTTGGCGTATCGCTCCTCGTCGCTGGCTTCGACGCCGTGCGTGGCCCCTCGTTGTACCAAGTGGATCCCAGTGGCAGCTACTTTATGTGGAAGGCCACTGCTATGGGCAAGAATATGACCAATGCAAAAACTTTCCTGGAAAAGCGGTATAGTGATGACATCTCGTTGGAAGATGCGATTCACACAGCAATTCTCACGTTGAAAGAAGGCTTCGAGGGCCAAATGACTGAGAAAACCATCGAAATTGGCATCATTGGACATGCCACCAGAGCCACAGTCGGTGCGGGCACAGAACTTGTTCCAGTCTTCCGACGCCTCTCAGAACAAGAAGTCAAGGACTACTTGGCTTTGTAACGAGCAGCCACAGGCTCCTTGTTCAATTTCTCTGCAATGTTTTTGTTCCCTTTGTTCACTACCTTCCTATGGACCAGACGTTGCGGCCCGCATAGCATTCTTGCTGGCACTCCGCGTAGGCTTTCGGCGTTCCTTGCGCCCAGAGCGTGCCTGTTCAGACAATGCTTCCACACCATAGCCCTGCTCGACACCAGCACCTTTGGATAGACCCATACCAAACGTCTCGGATGCAGCCTGCTTCTTGGCCTTCTTGGCCGCTCTTGCAGCTTCGCGTTCAGGTCGTGCGGAAGCGGACGGCGTCCATGAAATAGATGTGCCAGCGAATAGTGCATCATCTGATACTTGAGGACGCGAAGATTGACTGCGTGCTCGATCACCGAGAGTTCGTTCGTCATGGTCCTCGCCAGCGGCAGCAGCCTCGAATGAATGTACCATGCGAGGCATATGCTTGGGCTTGACATGCGAGGGTGCCGTATGAGACGCCGCTTTAGCTTTGTGCCTTTGATCAAGTTCTGGCTCTGGCTCTGGCTCTGGCTCTGGCTCAGACTCGGACTCGGATTCAGCCATGTCTTCCTCGTCAGGATCAAGTGATTCCGCATCACTCTCCATTTCCTCAGCCAGAGCAGGCACCGTCTTGCGTTCCGACTCGCGCAGCGCAGGACGTGCCTGGAGTGAAGCACTTGGATGCAACAGAGCATACTCGCGGCTGGATTCATCGACTTGGAATTCAGGATTGGTGAACAACTCTTTGAATCGGTCATCGTGCAAGAGTGATTCGCTGCCATCTCCGGCATTTTGTGCCAGCTTTTCGGCTAAAGGACGGTTCACTTGCACATGACGACCAGGCTTCGACACTTGATGCACACTGCGGACGCGGCTCTCGGCCTCGCGCTCCAACTTTGCTTGGATCGCTCGCTGCTTGGCTTCGTCAAAGGCCTTGGGATGTGCGAGAAGACGAGCACGTTCATACAGCTTGAGAGCAAGGAAGTAACCATGCATGTAAGGCCGCAAGAGAGGTGTACCAATGAGATGCGTCAGTTCCAAACGTTCCAGCTCGGCTTGGTCAACGAACTTGAAGTCCTCATACGCATTCACACCACTGCCTCCGACATTGGCCATATCCGTCATTTCAATTTCGTCCGTGATGTTATCGATAAAGCTGCACCAGCGAGGCGCCGGACCTAGCGCAGGGACATACCAAGCAGCCATCTGTGTAGCTTCGACGGCCGCCATCAACAGTCCACTGCCTGGATACTGGATCACCTGATTCAGGTTCGTCAAGGCACCAGCCGGTGCCACGGACACCAAATTGTCGCCTGACTGCTTATCCCAGATCTTGATAACTTTCGCATCGGCACTAAGCACTTTGCCTTCTGCTTCAGAGCGTGTACGTGTTTGTGTATCGTGGTTGGTATCGCCTGGCCAAGACAGAGACCGGATAGGTAGGCCAAATCCTTGATCCTTAGTCGTGTATGGCTTATCCATCCGTAGGTCGTATAAGAGGACGTGCCCTGTATTCGTCCCGACGGCCAAATTCAGCCCATCAGCAGCACTCGACAAGGACGTCACAGAAAGCGAGTTGGATGCCTGAGCCACCGCCTCGCCCTCTGGGTCGTCTGTCAGCTGAACGCCAGGCAACTGCCGACGAGCAGCAAGCAGAGCTGCATCCAGGACCGTCCGAGTTGCAATACTAAGAGAGCCGGCCTGCCGACGCATGCGAGGATCCCACAACTCCACAATGCCACTCCCTTCCGTGCCAAAGCTCAAAAGCCCGTGAGCCGGATTCACGTCCACGGCATTACAGCCATGCACTGTATTTCCTTGAGAACCTAACACATACGGCGAAAGGAAGCGTCCCTGATCCAAATTCAACCGATAAACCTCTTGACCAACAGCCCCAACGAGGGCATCAGCCGATGGATAGTGGTATGCCAGAGCCCGTCCGAAGCGCGGCAGTCGCACGCGCGTGTGCATTCCGCCTTGATTATGCAATTCAAGAGACCGATCACTTTGCAAATGCAGGGACTTAGTCCAGTCATCCGAAAGAAGCTACAAAACGGTCAAAACGAAGCATAATTCAAGGATGAGTGAAAATGAGAGGTAAGTACATGGACACATGCAGCAAGAAAGACACGCTCGTGCGCATCAGCGACATACGTACCAGGAAGTCGACATTCTCAGCATCCGTGTGACGTTCAAACTTGAGACTTAGCTGCTCGCACTCCCACACACGTATCTGTGGCTTGTAACTGCCTGTAGCCATGATGTGCATGCCATCATTCGTGCAGCGAATCTTGTTACTGGCCACAGGGAATTCGAAGTCCTGAATCAACTCGATTTTCGAGAGGATCTTGTCATTTTCAATAGCTGCTTTGCGTTTCTTCCGTTTATTCGAAGATCCAGATCGACGCAATATATCTGGCAATGATGTTGAATTGTACGACGCCTGCTCAGGTGCGGACGATGTCCCACCTGATACCGAATACACACGCGCCAGCTCAACAGAAGCTGACATGGTCGCGGAGTGAAGCCTCCACTCAAGAAACTTTTTTTTCTTTTCTTTTTACACGCCGCCATGTTGACAACTGGAGGGGGGGGCGAGGAGAGAGTGGTGATGAACAATGGGCGAATGCAAAGTGCATCACGTGCACACACCCACTCACTCACACTAAGGCAAGTGGCAGTGGAAAAGGCGACGACAACGCGACGTCTCGAAGGGTTAAAGAGAGAAGAAAGCCTTTGATAGATACCAGCATGTCGAAAGCAGGCGGTAAAGGAGGCGCCAAAGCAGCCGTCGCTACAGTCGTCAAACTATTAGTGCCAGCAGGGAGTGCTTCTGCGCAGCCGCCCGTAGGCCCTGCGCTGGGTGCAAAGGGTGTCAAAGCCATTGACTTTGCGAAGGAGTTTAACGCGCGCACAGTCGATCTAGAGCCTGGTTTGTTGACGCCGACGGTCGTCACGATCCAGCCAGACCGTACATTTTCATTTCGCACGTTGACGCCACCGACATCGCTGCTCTTGAAGCGTGCTGCCAACATCACTACAGGTGCGCGAAAACCAGGTGCGGAAGTCACTGGTACCATCAGTATTAAACACGTGTATGAGATTGCCAAGATCAAAATGAAAGATGTGCACATTACGGAAAAAGAAGTACGTCGTATATATCTATGTCTAACATGTGCACAGATGTGTAAGGTTGTTGCTGGTAGCGCACGGAGTCTGGGAATCAAGATTGTTCGGTAGTGTATAGAATGACGAAAACATTCATGTAAGCTAAGGATCGTTTTAGGCTAACTTGATCTCTAGTAGCTTCCTCGTTCCTCTATCGTCCTAGACACCCTCGTAATTATCACAACACATGATCCGATGACGGCCGACGTGCAAGAAGCCACGCAGACCGTTCTCGCCATCCTCTGGGCAAGCCTAGTGCAGCGAGGCTACATCCAAGTTTGTTGTCATGCAAGAACTACAGGATAAATAAAAAGAGTGCGTCTAGCTGAGATGGACCGGGATATTTAAGAACGTATAAGCCTAGATACGTCGTTCCTGGGACCGGGCACCCATCGAAATTTGGACAGTACTCCGGCTTACCAGAGAGTGAAGCCACCGTCAGGACGGATGTGGCCACCAGTCATGTAGCTTGCGTACTCACTGAGCAAGAAGACACACGGCGCACCCTGCTCATGGGGCTCGCTGAAACGGCCCATTGGCACGCTCGAAGCCTGGTAGTCTCGGATCGTCTTGTCCATCACACTAGTCTGCTCCGTGTTGCAGAAGCCAGGCTCAAGAGCATTCACGCGAATCTTGTACTTGGCAAATTCAGCCGCAAGACCCTTAACCATGTTCGTAGCAGCGCCCTTCGAGGCGTTGTAGAACACCTGTGTGAGCGGATCATTCGGGCCCTTTTGGTTGTAGATTTCTGAGCTCATACTGGACGTGACGACGATCGAGCCCTTCTCAAAGCCCGTCTCAACCCAGTGCTGGGCAACGCTCTTGCATGCATTGAAGACACCGAGCACATTCACGTTGAACACCTTGTAGAAGTCCTCAGGCGTCAGCTCCAAGGCTGGTTTGACGATCGAGACGCCAGCGTTGGCAGCAAGGCCAGTGATCTGGCCCAGCTCAGACTCAGCTTGCTGAATTGTCTTCTTCACGAGCTCAGCGTCACTTACGTCACACTTGTAAGCCTTCACTTTCACACCGTACTCCTTCGCCACCTCCTCGGCTGTCTTCTCAGCGTCAGGGTTCGAGTGGTAGAGGATGGCTACATTCGCACCTGCCTGAGCACATGCCTTGGAAATGGCGAGTCCAATACCACGGTTACCACCAGTCGTGACTACAGTGCCATTCAGTTTGATTTCAAAGACCATGTTGGCTGTAAGGAGATGAGAAAGAAATCTACGCACTGGCCTCCCGAACTTGCCCTCCCCAGGCACCAATCCAACCACACACGCCACACACAAAAGCTAGCCCGCCCGTCTGTGCGCTAAGCTTATGTAATAATAACACAGCTGTGTCTGGGATGCTGGTTTGGCCTTATTCGTCCGTGATGACATCGAATAACGTCAGACAAGCGGATGAAGTCCGCGCCATCATCAGAATAAATCTGCTGCGATTGGTTCGCGATGCGGTAAAACTTGAGTCAGCGACCATAGATTTGAGGAGCCGAAGGAAGCAATTATCAGATTGACATCCTCAGATTACGTTCATCAACCTCCAACCACCACTCGATTAGAATGTTGTTTCCTGTAACTTCTTTGCTTCGCACAACTGTGGCGCGAGTACCGCGCACTTTGTTGGCTACTGCCCAGCCAGTGCGTATGTACCATGAGAAGGTTTTGGATCACTACAACAACCCACGAAACGTATGTATGCCAGTCGTGTGAGCTTCTCGACGGAAGAAAGCTAACATCTGTCCAGGTCGGTTCATTCACTAAGAACTCAAAAGATGTGGGAATTGGCCTTGTTGGTGCGCCTGCATGTGGTGATGTGATGAAACTCAGCATCAAGGTCAATGAGGCCGGCATCATTGAAGATGTGCGGTTCAAAACATTTGGCTGCGGCTCGGCTATTGCCAGTTCCAGCTACATGACCGAACGAGTCAAAGGCCTCTCACTTGACGAGGCTGCGGCCATCAAGAACACAGAGGTGGCTCGTGAATTGTCACTTCCACCCGTTAAGCTGCATTGCTCAATGCTAGCAGAGGATGCTATCAAGAGCGCGATCAATGACTACCGCAAGAGGCGCAACGAAACGGGCAACTTCAAGCAGGGTCACATTGAAGTGATGCAGGATGTGGCCTCAGGTCAGACAACCGCCACACCACATGTCGGATCCGGCACAGTCTAAATTGGACGGGTTCATCGCCCGAGTTATCTATTAGGACCCCTTTTTATCTTTCGTCCCTCATGACTCTGACCTCATGTACTACTTATTTACTCTCGTGAATATTCATAAGATGATGCGAATTATTTTACAGTGACGTTTCTATGTGAACATGCATCGTCCGCTTTAGTTAGGCTCCTCATTACAAGCCTTCGAGTATGGCTTGTCGCTCAGGTGATGTATTTACGACAGTTGTGGAGTCGCTTGATGCAGGTGTTGGAATGTTTGTAGGAACCGATGGCAGCTTGGCAGCTGGTTGCGATCCAGACAGTGCAATTTTCTCTTGCTGCGCCTGGAAAACGAGTTGTTCAAGCTCGTCCTCTACGGCTTGCTGCTCGTCAGCAGACAACGTAGAAGATAGCATTTGATCGATTTCCTGTGTGGCATTAATTGAACCATCATATCGCACGTACACGCTGATATGTTTGTGACTCAGTCGTCTCTTCCATGAGATGTTCAACGCGTTCGAGACTGGTCTCCCTGTGGATTTGCTTAAGAACCTGGTTGCCTTGGGTCAGACCATAAATTATACTTTGCTCAAGCTGAGCAAACTCAATATTCGACACCTTGAATATGTTAGTATTGCATCGTTTCGACCACATATGTGCTGTTGTTGCTGAATCAACACATACTAATTCCTGTAACGTAGCTAACTGCTGGTCCGTCTTGGAAATCAAGCCGCTCTGATAAGCTCTTTGTCGCAGAGCAAGACGCGCGCGCTCCTTTTTTCCCTCACGAATGGCGATCTTTGCAACTTCATGCTCTCGTTCAAGTACAACTTGTAGCTACAAAAAAGCTGGTCAGTATTGTGGAATTGTCGCATCATAGCCTGTCAAGCAATAACTCGCACCTTCTTTTGGTACTGCTGCACACGATCACGCTGAAGTTTCAAGCTTGCTGTAAGATATACATCTTGACATACTCCAAGATCGCTCGATCCTGCGGCGTCACACGAACATCGCGTGAATGACCCGCACCCATAAAGAATCGCCGCCGTCTGCCAATTGGCAGAATGAGTCTAACTGATAGAAGGACGGTTTTCGGATGTAACTCCACAAAGACACTTTTTCAGGCATGGAGACAGATGTCAATGAAATTCGGTGTGGAAGGGTAATTTATGTATGGGACAGATATCTAACCACGGCGACCACGCTTGTGAGGTCGAGGAGCGTCGCTGAAGTGTCGCATGGGCCTTAGATCTGTGCGTGAGCCACCGCCCAAAGCTGCGTCAAGAGACTTCTTCTCTTTTTGTGCATCTTTGCGACGCTTGCGGTCCATGGCCTTACGAAGCGAAGCACTTGAACCTGTGCCTGATCCTTGTGCCATCTCATCGAATTGCTTGCGCAGCAAAGCCTCTTGAAATTGGGCCTTCTTGGGGAAAAATGGTTTGAGACCAGCATCGACGCGTCGCTGATTCTCTTTCTTGAAGTCGGCTTTCACACTGCGTTCACGCTCACGACGTGTGCGCTAATTCTGTCGACTCTCTGCACGACGAAGCTCCTGCTCAACATGTGCACGCTGGTCGCGAATTTCAGCAGCTTGCTGACTTTTAGCTCGAGGACCTGCGTGATGTATTTCGGTCCGCTTAAGCTTTGCATGCTGATCGCGCAACTGTTTGATTTCTGTCTGGTATAGATCAGGCAAAAATCCATAAGATTTTGCGTGCAAGTCCAAATTCACTGGGCCAGCTGATAAAGAGTCAAAACGTGGATCGCGTGCCTTGGCATTCTGGATTGGTTTGACGACCTGACGAAGTCTTGATACAGGCCGACGCGACGACATGACAGCGGGAGCATTTTTTCTTTCACGTGAGGCAAGGGAGGAAGACGACGACGATGTAGGGGATAGCTTGGGTTTCGAAGAAGACGAGTGCGAAGATAAATACATCTCACGCAGTTTCTTTTTGGCGAGATCGCGCTTGGCCTCAATAGATTCGTGTTCATTATCGTCTTCTTCATCAGTTGCATGGCCGCGTGCGGATTGACGTCGCATGATACGTCGAGCCTTAAGTAGTTTGTCATAAGGAACAGATTCAATTTCTGCGTCAGTACATTGAGCGAGTATGTACCATGCCGTAATGTATCCTGAATTTAGCAAAACGAGTATACGCACCTCTTCATGATCGCTATTTTCCTCTTCGTCGTTGCCTGAGACTTCCATGCCTTCCTCGTCATTTTCGTCAATGTCATCATCCGGATCGATATACTGTGCATATCCGCCGCCTTCATCAGATCCTTCTGCCTCGCTGCCTTGATCAGACCATTCTTCATTCTCTTCTACCGGCTCGGCCTCAATTGACTCCTCTGAATCGACTGTGTCAGCGTCCAAAAATTGGGCATGTTGCCCGTCATCTATTTCGTCATCGTCACGATTCCCAGAGGAGGCTAGCGTATCTTTAGTTGAATCTCGCAAGTGCATTCCTGCATATTCGTCACCATCTATCTCTCTAGAGTAGTCTCTGCTTCTCCTTCCCATACTCTGTCGGCAGGACCTTGGTTTTACAACATCAGATGCTCGTTAGAACGAGTCAATTTTGAAAGATTAGGTGGTCACAAATGTTTAGTCATGGCAGCTAGTGGTCTGTGTGTGTCCCCTACAAAAATAATCTGCTTATTGTGAGATCGATCGATTCATTTAGAATTTTCGTTCTGGCGTTAGTCGCGTCCCATGCCTCTGTCGTACGTACGAATAGGGTCAATGCGCTGGCCCATCTTGGTTGTGACACGCGGCATGGTCATACGCTGATGTTGTGTCCGCGTGTTCCACTCAGCACCAATAGGCGTTCGCATCGCGGCCTCATACTGAGCAGCGCTCGTGTAGGGGAACGGCAAGTCCTGGGCCTTGTATTTGGCAGCTTTCTTGTCGAGGCGTTCATTAACAATCACATTGTCCATTCCAAAATCCTTGCGTTTCGCCGGATCGAGCCCGCCAATTTTCTTGATCAGAGCGGGATTCTTTGGTTTTCGTCGCACACCCTTTCCTCCCCAGCTTCCCCAGCCAGGGAGCGTGGTGTCTTCTTCTCGGGGTGCATCGGCTTTTATCGCCGCACGCTTCTCTTTCGCAAAGTCCAAAGCCACATCGTCTCCAGCAAATGCTTCAGCAACAAGATCACGCTGCATCGATACATGTCGCTGGCCACGACCACGCTTTCCTCGTGATGCATGCCGCGTCACTTCGACAGGCTCTGGATCGTCCTCGTCTTCACTAGCAGCCGTCTCAAGTTGCGCAGTAGGATCAATGTCTAGCGTCGCGTCATCAGCCGCCAAAGCGCGCGAGTCGCTTCCACGCGATGCATGGCGTTCAGTCCGATGGACAGAACGCGAGGCTGCGCGACTATCTTTGCCAATGAGAACTTGAGGTGTTTGCCTAGATGCGCCGGCGCTATGGCCACCACCCGCCATGGATGCGTTAGACTGGAGCCACGGATTCGAACCACCTGTGTGAAATGGATTAGTGGGCCGCGCAGGGACATGAACTAATGGAGCTTGCACAGACTTTGTTGCAAAGCCCTTACCATACATGGCACGACCTGTAGATGCAGCTCCCATAGCGTCGCGATTCGAGTCGGTCCAAGCATCTTCATTCACATCGCGATCATCGTCGTGATCAGCAGCCGCATGCGCAATGTCATTGCGAAGCGACTCGATTGTCTCCTGTGTCGCTCTTTTCTGTCGATCACTCGCATCTTTCATAAACTTCATATGAAAGACGCTCTTACCCTTTTTTCCAGATGCCTCAAGTTCCGCTTCATCACGTGCATCCTGCTCGGCTTCCCTCCGAGCAAATGTCTCAAGCTCATCAAAAGCCACGGCTTCCTGCTCATTTGCGCTGTCCATAGAACCGATTGATTCGTCATCATCATCACCTGCAGCATGAATGCGCTTTCTCAGCTCGTCGCCACGTCGCAACTGCTCTTCCACAGCTAAGCGTGCATCTGTAGATGCATCATCATGCCGACTAGCATGGAATTTGGCCCACTTGCCGGTATTTTTATGACGAAGCGTTGCTCGCTCTCTCGCTCGCTCTTTCGCAGCTTGGAACCGTTCTTCTTCATCATGGTCACCATCACTATCCTGATCAGCAGCACCCTTAGCTTCCTCTCGTTGCTGCTGCTGTAATCGTTCGCGCTCCCTACGATGAATTCGGCGGTATGTTTTGCTCTTGATTTTGTTGGCTCGTCGAGCCTTTTGTTCAGCACGGAACATGAGTTCACGCATACGACGTAAATCGGCTTGGCGTTGTGTTGCCTCAGCCGGATCCATCGCGCGTAGCGCAAGTCCTTCCTGTTCAGCCACTTGTTTCTCGGTGAGGCCGCCATCTTGTAGTAAGGCAGCGACAGAGCGCTCCATTTCATTTGATGGCGTAAAGGATGCAGTGAGTCCTGCATTTGACGGCGCCGGTGGTTGAGCAGGAGGCTGGAGTGGAAATGACAAGTGTTCAGCCTCGCGAATCCGCTTAATGGTGGGTGCCCAACCTTCGACTTCCTCTCTAGAGAGCTTGTATGCTTCAACGCGATCCAGTCGATCTTGTACAATGCCGGGCAATGGCGCGTGCAGCACACCACCCCCACGCTTCGATGCCACTGGCTGTTGGCCAATGGCATTGCGCTTCTCAGACAGCGCTTGCACATTTTGCAACGAAGCACCACTTCCATGGGCCATTAAGTCTTCAAGACGTAGCTTTGCACCACCACCTGCAGCATCCGTACTTTCATGAACAGCTTCGGTACGCTCTGTACGTGCTGGGCGCCGCTTCTGAGGCACTAGTTCATCATCATGATGTGCACGCTTTTTAGTCCAAATAGCGCCCCAATCAGTATCATCTAAATCATCTTCATGATACTTTCCATTTTGACCATCATTTTCTTCCTCTGATCCAGAGCCTGGTTCTTCATCTTCAGGTGCTTCGTCCAGCAGATTGCTTAACGCAACCATATCCTCGCCATCTTCTTCGTCCTCATCCTCATCCTCGTCATCCATATCATCTTCCTCATCGCCCTCGTTATTATCGTTATATTTCTCTGGTTTCCTCGAAGTATATCTGCCACTCATTTGACCCATTTCATACTCATCATCTTCGCCAAATGCCTCATCACTATCAATGTCCTCATCCTCACCCACAATGCCCTCAGGCTCGTCGTCCGAATGATCAAAGACACGCGGACCTCGCAGGCGTGAATCACCTTCTTCGTCCGACGAGGAAATATCCCGTGGCATGATCCGCTCTTGGCGTCGGCGATCAGCTCGACGACGCCCCATGACCGATGACGAGTGTCTCGCTTATGCGGGAAGTCTGCTTTCTATCGTCGCAGTGTTGAAAAAGTGAAAGTCGAATCAATTGTCGGTTGAGCCACGTGCTTTCCAAAAAGATGCTCGAATATTTTTTTTCTCTAGTAGTTATAGGTACAATTCCTTCAGCTGACGACGTCGACTAGTCACACTGTCGATTTTGAGTCAGGAAAGGCGCGTGTTAGACCATGCGACCGCTCACAGATGCTGAGACAACGACGCTCTTTGAAAAGCTAGCGCATTACATTGGAAAAAATCTAGTGCACTTGATTGACCGACCGGATGATCCGTATGTGTTCCGACTCCATCGCGATCGAGTGTACTATGTTTCAGAGGCAAACATGAGACTGGCTGTGTCTGTGGCTCGACCGAATCTCATGTCTCTTGGGACGTGCTTCGGGAAGTTTTCGAAAACTGGCAAGTTTCGTCTGCATATCACTGCCCTTGATTATCTCGTACAGTATGCGCGTTACAAGGTGTGGATTAAGCCAAATGGTGAAATGCCCTTTCTTTACGGGAATCATGTGCTAAAGGCGCACGTCGGTCGCATTACTGATGATACGCCCGAACATGCAGGTGTTGTTGTTCTTAGCATGAGTGGCGTCGGCCTCGGCTTTGGTGTCACAGCACGTTCAACTTCCGATACCCGTAACATGGACCCGACAAACATCATAGTGTTCCATCAAGCTGATGTGGGCGAATATCTACGCGATGAAGAAACCCTATTTTAACCTCAGTCCCCTCGACCATTTTTCTCGTCTTCCATGTAGAACTACTGATGAATCAAAAACAGTGCAAAGAAAGCAATGAACAAATTAGACCGATGTACAATTAGTTGGTCAGTCCTATGATGTCGATTCATGGCGGTTCGCATGCTTGCAAACAGGGAAGAAAAGGCTATCGTGCCTGACCATTTGATACATGAAAAGAAATAGTACAAACATCATGACGTCTGTGCAAATTAAATATGGTCTTCAGGCGACGGGTTCCGAACCATGAGATTTTGCGCACTTGCTCGTGGCGTCGGCACGTCACGATCAGAAAAGTTGATCGGGCCTTGTTGCTGAGTGTGCAAGCCCTGCAACATGCCAGGCTGGTCACCAACTGACGTTGGGAACCAGGCACTCGAGAGCGCAGGCGGGTCCCAATCTCCATGGTCGAATGCACTCTGGCCCTCATTGTCACCACCAAACGCCTGGACAACCCCATTAGCACGTTCCGGCGGGAATTGAGTTATAGCATTATCAGAGCTTCCTTCTCTTGGCATAGACACTGGCACCTGCTTTGAATCAGATACATGAGGTGGGTTGTCGCCCGGATCGTACGCCGGTGCTCGATCAGCAACGGCGGACTGATTGACCATGCCGTTTTCTGTCGCAAATGCGGGTGTAGATGCGGATGGCGCATTGTACGACACAGGCGCAGCACCCGAAACGTACGGGGGCCATACGCCACTATTTTGGTCGTTTGGCACTCCACCAACATGTTGAGTGTCCATTAGATTATGATTGTAGTTACTGTTACTCATGTTGTGCAATGCAGTGGGCTGAACAGAGTTCTGAGGCAGGTTTGGAAGCGACACAGGTTGCTGGTGACCCATCGTGCTGTGCGCGGGCTCGTATTCTGATGCAGAGGAGACACGTCCAGAACCGCCAGACATGCCCCCCATGCTTGGCAAGGTAGGCATTACGCGAGTCGTGTTTGGCTCTGATGAATCACGGAAAGGATCCTGTGGGGCAGCTGCATAAGCAGCTGCCGACGATCCTGCGCCATACGGCACGGAATCGAAAGACGGACGTTGATTGAAGTTGTATTCGTTGGTATTGTTGTTGTTGTAGCCCAAATCGGTTGGCACACTTTCATAGTAACCGCGTTGTGAGTCGCTCGACATGCTGGGGCCACGATGCGGCGAGTAGTATTGCGTTGCGGGTGCAGCCAGTCCTCCCATGCCCAGGGCAGGACCAGCGCCGGCGTTGCCACTTCCATTCAAAGAGCTCGCATATGGGTCATCGACCATGTTCAGGTAGTGCTCAGGCTGATGGTAGCCAGACTGGTTGAACGCTGTCGAGTAGTAAGGATGCATGACATTTCCACCATTGCCATCGATCGATGCGCCATTTGAGCCACTGCCTTCGCCAGGTGTTTGGAACGGACCCCCTGCGGCATTGTCCATACCGCTCATGTACTCGTCATCATCATCGAACGGTGTGCGAGTGGTGGCCTGCGCGGCTGAAGCAGCAGCCATGACATCCCTATCCATACGCTTAGCTTTGTGGCGACGATAGAGGAACCATCCTAGACCCAAAAGCGAGGCCACTACAACGATACCAACGACAGCAAAAGTACCGCCGACTTTGCCACTGTCATCAAAGAAGCCATTGTTGTCATTTGACCCGCCAGATTTACGGTCACCGACGCCGGGTGTCGATGTAAACACGGATTGGCGCGTCGATGTAACGGCTTTACCGTTAATAGTTGTCACAAACACATCTGTTGATGTTGCTGTGATAGGACCACTTGATGATGCGGGCGCCGCCGAGGAAGACGCCGAGTCTGTTGGACTAGACGACGATGCGCTGCTGCTGCTTCCAGCGGCAGCACCATCACTACTTGATGATGAACTTGAAGGGCCAGAATTGGATGATGACGATGCAGAACTGGAATCAGCGCCAGCACCATTGCTTGTACTTGATGCACCACTACTGCTGCTGTCTCTTATACACATCTCCGAGCCCACGAGACTCCTGAGCATCT
>ERZ1030923.112-NODE-112-length-14094-cov-5.360709_pt1 | contig 14094 bp, 17 predicted proteins | sample MGYA00518601_ERZ1030923 | MGnify/ENA primary metagenome ERZ1030923 (study PRJEB33718, sample SAMN03159691) | human skin metagenome | collected 2014-05-20 | study: EMG produced TPA metagenomics assembly of the PRJNA266117 data set (Human skin bacterial metagenome... | reverse complement strand
CTACACCTAAGCCTTCGTCGGCAGCGTCAGATGTGTATAAGAGACAGCTCACAAGCGATCGCTGCAGAGCATGATGGGCCGACTTAAACAGCATCCGACAGGTGGCCTCTTTTTGTATGCTGTGGATCCTGTGGCTCTTGGTATACCGACATACTTTGATGTGATCCCCCAGGAAAACGCGCGTGACTTGACGCTGATCAGCGACAAGCTTCGCTCTGATCGATACGATAGCATTGACGCACTCGATGCTGATATCCAGTTGATGCTTTCTAATTGCTTCACTTTCAATGCAGGGAACGAAGTCGTGTGCGACATTGCTCGGGCATTTGAAAAGGTATACCAACAGGAGTTGCGCGCCTTGCGTAAAGCCTATTCATAACCATCCTTTCGGTTGTAGAAATTTTTGTGACTATTTTTCGGATTGCAATAGAAGAGTGGATTTACGCCGCTCCACGTGCAGCCAAGCACCGATTTCGTCTTCGTCTCATTCCACCATGCGTTACGCTGCTGTGTTGGTGTTGAGCCTGTGGTTTCTGAGCTTCTGTGCGCTTGTACATGCTCAGTCTCATGAGGACCCGCCTGAAATCAATGTGGCAACAACCTTTCCAAACAACCCATTCAACATTGTGAAGAATGGAGAGGCTACCCGGGTCGTGTTCACCTTCAGTCAGCCCCGCGGTGCTGACCGCGCCGTATCCGTCCGTTCTCTGACAGGAGCATTCCTCGACCCGGCGCGCCAAGATGGACACAAAAGGCGTGTTCTGCGAAACATGACAACACGAGTAATGCATGATGACATGCTCATACAAATTGTGGACGGCAAGCCATTGCAGCTGCCATTCGATGTGTACTCCGAATTCAAGCCGCAGAAACTTGACGTTGAATTCCGAGCTATGGTCTCTGACAGATCTTCATCAAACAATTACAATGTCCTATTGTATCGCGGCTCCGTCACAGTGGAAGAACCCCCGCAGAGCCTCTGGGATTGGCAACTTCTCTCGGTTTACGGGATCGTCCTTGCCCTGCTCGGTGGTATCGGCTACTGGATCTACAACGCCTACATTGTTCCTATGCTACGTACAAAGACTGTGCCAACAAAACGTCGAGATGCCAAGACGACTCCTGTCGCTGTGAGCTCCAATGGTAAAACCTACGACGAGGACTGGATCCCTGAGTCACTTCAAAACCAGCAACAGCGTCCGCGTGCCCGCAAAAACCGCAGCAGAAAGTAGACCTCAATGATACATGGTGCGCATTTTATTCCCACCTATGACTGCCCGTTGGGATAGTATGTGCTTGCTGTCAACGTAGCGGTGAAGAAATAATAGTAGAACAAAAAAATGACATGGAGCAGCAACTGAAGGTGCGCACACATGATCTGAGAAACTATCTATGTATCTACTGAGGATATGTGAGTCTTTTATCATATTGTATTTACCAAACAAAGTGAGATCTTCGTGCAAGATTCCTTGTAAAAAGATATATGTGGATTGGTGCAAGGGGCGAGAAATTGTCAAGTCGCCATGTTGTCTTCATTGCTTAAGTTTGCCAAGACCAATACTATTCGCATCAGAGTTGGTGGCAAAGTAGACATTTTTCAAGAACGCAGCGCCTAGTAACCAGTCAGCACCGTCCATAGTTGATCCTGTAGAAACAGCACTGATACAGGTGCCTTTCAAGTTGTTCGGGTCCTTCGGTGCGAACAACAAGTCGCGGGCATCCATCGAGTACGTATTTCCCGAAAAAGTAAACGAGAGTGTCTTGCTGGTTGTGCATGGAATGGTGTAGCCGCCTTGACCATCTGACTTGGCTCCCGGAATAGCATCGTGGATCTTATCGGCAGCTGATTTGGGGGCAACAATCAACGACGTGCCTGTATCGAGCACAGCTGTAGAGCCACCACTCACCTGGTCCGAGTCGATCGACACACTGTCAAGCGACACAGCCCAGTAACCATCCTTTGACTGGTTATCAAGCTGGTTCAGTGACCCGTCGATCTGAGATTGATCTACACCACCAAAGGTAATCTGGCCTTTGTTGCCTGAGCTTCCTTCGGCTGCACGTCCCAAACGAACACCAACAATCGGTTTGTTGATCTTGTTTCCCTGGGCAAGGGCATCCACGATCGTCGGTTTGCCTGTAATACTCAGACTCTTGCCGCCTAGACCAAGAAGGCCATCGAAAGGAATCTTGTCCGCGCCAAAGTCGTCTGATTCCGAGCTTGCAATACCAAAGGTGTAGCTGTCGAGAGAAAGTCCTGCAATCTGAAACGAATCTGTAGCAAGCGCAACGCTAACAGAGCCGGTACCGTAAGAAATTTTGTATTTGTCATTCGTGGTCTTGAGTGACTGTGACACAGATTTTCCGAGCTTCTGACGGTCTGACGACCCGCACTCATTGCATGATGTGCCAGTGACCCAAGTGTCAGAGGATCCAGAATCCACAAGCATCTTGAACTTCGTATCAGAGGATCCAATCTGAACCTCGACAAAGTAGCCTACGTCATTTGCTTCAATAGCCAAGCCCTCTGAATTTCGAGCAGAAGCACCAGGAGCATTTGTCACTGAGTACGACTTTTGCATTTTGGCTTCCATCGACGAGTATCCATCATCATCGCGAGGTACCAGGTCGGGCTTGATGCTCTTCTCTGTGGTTTCGTATCGAGAGTGACGTCGCTTGGGCTTCGGATCTTCGAATGTTTCTGACTGAGGTCGACTCTTGATTCGCGGGGGACGGAATTCGAGCATGGCATGCGATGACCCCTGAGCTTCATTATTCACGCTCGATTTGCGACGTTCGATAGACGCTTGAAGCTCGTCATCCGATGGTGCAGAAGTGCCTTGAAATTTTGCTAGACGGCGCTTGCTGCGGTTAATGTGCTGCTGAAGTTTTATCCACGGGTGCACAAACTGTTCACCTTCCTCCTCAAAATTGGAGGAAAGCAGCAAATGGACCATGCCATTCGACTTCGTGTCAGTGGAATTATCGGAGCTCATAGGTACTGCGTTAGCGAAAAGTGGCGCAACTGATGAGGATCCTGTAAGGTCATTCAAAATCACATGCAGAAGCACCGAAATCCCAACGAAAAAAGAAAAGGTTCCTGGACGAGTAAGACGAAACAACATCTGTGTAATCAAATGGAAAGCTGTTGTCACGTTAGCTAATATGCGAATACCTGAGGAGGAACGAGCGGATAAAGTCAGTAACAAAGGAATGAATGTAGTTGTTTAGCGCTTTAAGAAACAAAGGATGTTAGAAAGGGTGCACACGCAAATACGAAAGCACACTTCTTGAAGATCCGTTGGGACTTGGGAAACAATGTAAGGAATGTAAGTGGTGGGTGAGAGAGGTTCAGAGGATCAGCCTTGTGCTTCCGATTACATAGTCGAATTCGACACGCGCGTTTCCACTCGCTTGACCCGTGCGACCGTATGAAAGAATCATTTGTGCAATCATATCCGTTCAGAGCGTCTAAGTCATCCATGATGTACATATGGACAGAACAAACATCTATGTGACATGGAGGACTTCAAAAAAGGAATTTTCCTAGTGGCTCAAAAAAAATGAATTTGAGATTCTCGCTCAACATCCAATCGCGCAGAAAACCTGTCCTCGCTTGTCATGGGGATTGCAAAGCCAGACCTAGCAGTCCTTTTAGTAGCATTCCCGAGCACCAGCATTAGTTCAGCTCGCACGTAAGCTTTTCGGGTGGGATGTCTAAGCATCTACTTTGAAGGTGATTTACACACCATTCACGTTCTATTTTTTTTTTTTTCAAATATTCGTATGTAGGATGACAATGTAGTATGTGGATACGCGTTGTATGTGCTGGGGTTGGAGGCGCTTTAAGGGCCAAAATAAATCATTTGTAACACTTATTGTTCCTGCACGCATGATGTCTCCACTTCAACATGATGAGCCGTGCTATCGGCCGAGGCAAAGAGTCACTAGTTCATCAAACGTCCGATAGACCGTTCACCTTCGACCGGCTCTCTTTGCAACCATGGAAGCAGTAGCTCAACAGGTGCGTGTTTATATGCTTCCAAGAATGCTCTGAACTAATGTATGATCAGTTCACAGACTTTTATTACTCGAACTTTGACACGGATCGCTCGCAGTTGGGCTCACTTTACGTATGTGCACCAGAACCATTGCTGACCTGTACTAGCGGCCCCACTCGATGCTCACCTTTGAGGGCGCACAGACGCAGGGTGCGCAAGCTATTGTTGAAAAGCTCGTGGTAAGTAACCGTCTGATATCTGCCATCTAACCAGTCAGAGCCTTCCTTTCCAAAAGGTGCAGCACAAGGTCGACACACGCGACGCGCAGCCGACTGGCGACGGTCAAAGTCTCGTTGTCCTTGTGACGGGCATGCTTCTTGTGGATGATGGTCAGAACCCGCTCAAGTTCAGCCAGGTATGTAATGCGCGCTGTGACTTATGTCTAGTCCTTTACACTACTTCCCGAGGGTGGCTCGTTCTATGTGTTCAACGACATTTTCCGGTACGTGGACTTAACTATGATCCTGGCGAACCAACACTCACATTATGGATAGTCTGAACTATGGCTAGTTGTAAAGTCGATGTCAAGATTGTTTGCTGGTCTAGATCCTCTATGCGACACTGGGCGTTTGTCGAGGATTTCTTTCGCGAGAGTTACACAACCTAAGCTTGACTTCTACCACGTAGTTGTGGCAGCAATAGCAATGCACCAACTTAGTCTGCTAGAAGCTGACCGCTGGCCAATCAGATATTTTACTTGCTGCAAGTGTCGACACCCATTAGTGTTCTATGCGCTTCTTTGCTTACGTCAGTATCAATCGACACGTCATTTGACCACGGGAGTGCACAGCACATGGGCTGCGCGACAGGACAGGCGGCAATCCAAAGCTGGGTCTTGCGCGCAAAAATCAGACGCAAACGCACAAGCCAGTTCTACCCACTTACTACTAGATCCTGAGCAGCATGGGTGTGAATGTGGAAACGATTTCGCCAGGCGATGGCAAGACCTTCCCTAAGGCAGGAGATGTGGTCGACATGCACTACATTGGTACGCTGCAGTCCAATGGCAACAAGTTCGACTCTTCGCGTGACCGTGGCCAACCATTCCGCACAAAGATTGGAGTCGGCCAAGTGATTCGCGGCTGGGACGAGGGTGTGCCCCAGCTCTCGCTTGGCCAAAAGGCAAACCTGATCTGCTCGCCTGACTATGCTTATGGACCTCGCGGATTCCCTCCGAGTACGTGTACAAATTACTGACGATCAAAGTCATTCCACCAAACTCGACGCTTGTGTTTGAAGTCGAACTGCTTGCCATCAACGGTAAGGCATAGGGATCCTAGATAAGCCTAATTCAATTTTTTCTTCTCTTCTGGTGCATACTTGTTTACAAGTTCTATGTCGCGATACAGAGACAGATGGGTAGAAGCTAGCGCCTATGGCTGGCGACACGTCGGGCAGACGTCGGGACATCAGATGTGGCGGGCGGTACGCCCGACGTAGGTGCGCGAGTTGGTCGAGCGCTCCGTTTCGTTTTATTCTTTGACTGTTGCATACGTCGCTCTAGACAAGCATCACAATACCAGGTGCCTTGAGGTGGCTTGGACAAGCCCACGCAGCCGAGATGGAACCATTCGCGTTCGCAGTCGTCGTCATCACATCCGATCATGTCGCCATAGCTCACATTATTACAGAAACAGTACCTCTGATCGTCCGCGTCGTCACGATTTGATCCTGCACTTGAGGCTTTGCTGATCCGGCTGCGGGAGGTGGTTCGTGGCGCATCGCCTTGGGAGGCATGGTCCATTGGCACGGACGCATCCACAACACGACGGCCACTCCAGGTCGCACTCCCAGACGTTGTTTTCGATGGAGCAACTGGCTCCATAGGTAGGGCAGTGCCACGAGTACGAGCGCGATGATGCGTGCGTGCGAGTCGATCGGCATTATTTCCTGTAACGAACAATTCACTTTGCTCGTCACTGCTTTCGCCCTGATCGGTCTCTTCATGGTTGTGATGTCGACTGGCTATTTCACGCCGCTTCGGGTGCGGGTTTGATGCGTTATTCCTCTGCGTTTCTGAGCTTGAACGCGTAGATGACTGCGAAGAGACTGAGTGGGGTGGAACCTTACGCTTCTTGCCAGCCCGAACAGCACTCTGAGACTCCCGTTCGACGCGCGCGCGGCTTGAAGACACATCAGGAAACGGTGCAAACGGGTATGAGGCGGATGCAGAAGCCATATCAACAGGGGGATTCACAGCGCTTGGTCCAGCAAGTGACTCGCCATGATTTGGGAAACCAGAAAGGTCAGATAGGTGTTTGTACTGGGCGCGACTTTCTCGCACATATGGCGCAAGTGCTGATAGAGACGTGAGAGAGCGCAAAATAGATTCAATGTATTCGGTGTGTGAAGCTAGCTGCAAGAATGCGTTAATGGGCTGAAGAAGAGGGTGACCCAGCGAACGTACCATATCACAAGTGTTGACAGCAACGCGAATTTTATCTTCACCACCCATTTTGTATGCCCGAGCTTCATCAGCCGCCTCTTTGAGTACCAGAAGACGCTCTCCAGGAGATACATCTGGGTTCTCGATCACGGATGCAAGGTGATTGAGCCGGTGTGCTAGTGAGCCCAAGTGAACTGATGCTTGTCAATGAAAAGCCATTTACGCACCACCTAATACTGCATCAAGTTCTCTGAGATCCGAAAAAATTCGCGTGGTTTCCATGGGAAGTGCATCAAGTGCATCAGAATAAGTTACGAGTAGCATAAACAAAGCAAGGTCGTCCTCGGTAAGAGGCGCTTCAGGTACACGAGCTTGGGAAAAAAAGGGGTGAAGACTGTCCAGCGTCCCTGAAATGCCAGGCTGCATCCCTGATGGAACTCCGTACATTCCCGCGTATTCAGATGGCATCATGATATGGAACCAAGAGAAGGTGGTTGAACTGAGCTCAACAGATAAGTCCTTCTCACAGAACCAGGTAGCGAACGCAATCAGAGCCAAGGCACCATATATGCAGGTAGCCCACAAATTGGTTCTCCACATCATGGTGGAGACTCGACATTGACGGCCAATGAATTGCCGCTGCCAGCACGTGTTGACCGCAAGGCACGATCGGCCGAGCAGGCAGACTTTGACGTGGACAAAGACCCACAAAAGGGAGAGAACCGCAGTCCAACATACGGTCTTACCTCACACCTTTTGGCCATGTCCCTGCCAGACTTTTCTAACGCTGACACGCTCTCGAAGTTCGAGTCGTTCCTGGCCTCGAAGTCGTACATTGATGGGTATGTGACTGGTGAAGTGCGTGCTGTTACCTGCGATGAGCGTCACATGTGCACAGTGGGATGAACCGTGCTTTGGTCCGTGTTGCTGAGCCCAGCGGCGTAAGACACCGCGACTCTTTCTTGCGTTGACGAACACAATTCTTCCAAGCCTTCTGACCAGCTGTACATGTGATGCTCAACAGAGCCGCAGCCGCCTTTTGTATTGTAGTCTGCGTGCATGGATCGGGGACTAACTGAAGACAGTCACGAGCCTTCGCAGGCTGACGTGGCCGTGTATGAGGCCATCAAGTCGCCAGTGGACAGCAACAAGTTCCCTAATGTGTCGCGCTGGCAAGAGCACATCAAGTCGTTCGAGGCTGAGCACGCCAACCTCAAGGGCGACAAGTCGAAGGCGGCTGAGCTTCTGAACTTCGGTGCTGCCGCTGGCGGTGATGATGACGAGGTCGATCTGTTCGGCTCTGACGAAGACGAGGTCGACCCTGAGGCTGAGCGCGTCAAGGCTGAGCGTGTGAAGCAATACGAGGAGCGCAAGGCTGCGAAGGGCCCTCGTCCTCCAGCCAAGAGTGTTGTAACCTTTGACGTGAAGCCATGGGACGACGAGACGGACATGACGGCTCTCGAGAAGGAGGTGCGTTCCATTGAGATGGACGGTCTCGTCTGGGGTGCCAGCAAGCTCGTGCCTATCGGTTACGGTGTGAACAAGCTCCAAATCACGATCGTTGTTGAAGATGACAAGGTGTCCATGGATGACCTGCAAGACCGTGTGCAGGAGATTGAGGACTACGTTCAGTCTTCGGACGTTGCTGCTATGCAGAAGCTCTAAATAGTTCACATTTTCTCTTATTCAATGCTAATGAGTAGCAACATAGCGTTGTTCTCTAAAAACTACACTTCAATCATGTATATTGTGATGACGGATGCTCGATGAGCTAAGGTACTACTACTTCCCATGAGCCTTTAAAGCTGCTGGAGGAAATCAGCGAGACCTCCGCTCCTCGGTTTCGACGGCGCGTGTTTCTGCTGCCTATCTTGTTCCTTCTTTTGCTGAAGCAACGCACGTAGACCAGCTTTGTTATCGGACTGCGTGCGCTTGGATGCGCACACTGCAGACGGTGGTAAAGCTAAACGAGCTGAACTTTGTTCGTTGCTGTGGATAACGGAAATTGGTAGGGCCTTGTGCGATTTTCCAGTCTTTGTCGATACGGCCGCTCTATTGCCAGAGGGCACAGACGGCTTCGACGAGACTTGTGCCCCTAAAGTGGTTCTGAACAGAGGCTCAGAGATGCGACCCGTTAATATATTGGCTTGCTCACGATTTCTGTGTCGTACACTGGGAAATGCACGCGCACTTGGCGGTTTGGTGCGAGTGCACTGAAATTGACAGAGCGTGCATTGCAAAGATGTGCGAGTCGAGTGCATTGACTTTGCATTGCGTTGTTGCCGCCGCGCGCGCCGAGGGCGACTTTTGTACATAGCAGTAGATCCCATGACAAGAGGAACGTGGCATTGCGGACAGACAGGATTGCATAATTTGTACCAAGATGGGAGATATGAAGACGGCGAGCTCTTAGTGATAAAAGATGGACTGGCATACATGTGTGAGTCGTTGCCCCATAGCAGCATAAGAGGCCTTCCGAATTTTGCTTCGTCTCCCACCTGTGCCACATGCGGCAAAAGCTGCGTAAATGAAGAAGCATGATGTTGTGACAGATTGGGAGCAATGTGGACGAATGAGCGCGCAATCGCATCCTTCTGCAATGCGTAAGCGATAGCACCATCAGGGCGATGAGTAGCGGCTTCTCGCGCTCCGGCACTCATAGTAAGGCATGGACGAAGTTTTCCTGCACAAAGGTTTCAACGAAAGAGAAAGGCGGACTGCACCAAAGTTCACGGTGAGCCCTGATGAGGCAGGCACGCGTGTGAGTGTAGATGTGGGTGTGGATGTCATCACGTGATCACCGCATCCTCATTCATCCATGAACAGGCGTCAATCCTTCGGAAGAGACGAGTGAACAAGGCTTCTTGTTGGTTCGTTCGCTCGTTCGCTTGTGGCCTCTGCGTGTGTATGAATCAACATGTGGCGAGCACTACGAGGCATCGCATCAGGATTCGTTCACACAGCGGCATGGGCTCGCGTGCCTGCAATGGCGACCATGCAAGTATACCCAGTGCGTACGCTCAAGACGACGCCTGTATGGAATGTGACTCTGCAACAAGCGATGCGTGGGGCGCGACGACCACACCGACCACCAGTTAATCGAGTGCCTGCACTGGAAGGATGTCCCTTCGTGAAAGGCGTCTGTACGAAAATTTTCACGACGAAGCCGAAGAAGCCAAACTCGGCGATTCGAAAAATGGCGCGTGTACGGCTGACGAATGGCCGTACAGTGACGGCGTATATTCCTGGTGAAGGACATAATCTCCAAGAACACAGTGTGGTCCTTATGCGAGGCGGCCGTGTGCAAGATGTACCAGGTGTGCGCTACACACTTGTGCGTGGTGCCCTGGACTTTGGCGGTGTAGTAGGACGGACGACGTCACGGTCCAAGTATGGCGCAAAGAAACCGAAAGAAACCATCTAAGTACATAGGTCTACGAAGTGCGCATGTAGGAAGTGCGATTTGTTTTTATTAGCTCAATATACTCGACCAAAGTGGCGCAACAAGCTCTCGCGCTCGGGCTGGCTGCGCATTGTCTTTTCGATCTCTGTCGAGATGTGACGAACCCATAAATCTCGCTCCAGGACAGTGCGTGCGCGGAACGTGTATTCGGTAGAATCACGACGAGCAAGAGGAGTGGCAGAATGGCCGGACAAGTGCTTGGGTGGATTTGGATCTGGCACAGAACGCACACGCAGAACAAACGAGCACTCCTCATGCGACTCGGAGCTCGTGAGCCCATCGCGGTACAAGCGCGGGAGCCGCTCGTGGACTTCGTGGATGTCATGAGCGCCAGTGCGAAGTGTAGGCGCTTCGTCGTCAAGGAGGTCGGAGGACCGATCGCTGAGTTGGCCCGTATATACATAGGCATCGCGGAGAATGATGGGGCTGCCCTTGCGGCGGTACACGATACCTGCATTTTGACGCGACGAAGATGAGCGCGTGGACGACATAAGCTTGAAACCGTACATGTGGCCATTGCACAATACAAAGATGCGGCGACGGAAAGGGTGGCGCACATTGGTCCGCCAAAACAAGTGCCCACTAAGACTCACTGCACGACACTCGTACATGCGACACCAGTTCCATAGGTACGGCAGCGATAAGAGGGAGACATCTTCGGCTTTTTTGGAGTTGTAGATGAGATTCCGACGGCCTCCGGACGCATTCATGATCATGCGGATGTCCGTCTTGCTTCGGCATCGCCAGTACACAGTCAGCATGAACAAGTGGACGATCCACTCGCGAGCCAGTGCAGCACTCGCACACTCAAAGATGACTTCGCGCCCATTGTCCAAGTACAGATGAAACTGGCGCATGGAGCGCAGTCCGGAGCGATCATTCAGCAGGAAGTCGGGGTCGAGCTGCTCATCGCAAAAGTTAAGGCGCTTTTCGATGGCCGTGCGCGTGCCGTCGTAGTCGTGAACCCATTCGACTTCCGGCATCGACGACGACACGCTGGACTCGCGATTTGTGTGAACCATATGGCGTTGGAGTTCGGTGGACAAGACCACGTTCGTGCCGACATGACCAATCGCACACACTTCGCGCAGATCGATGAATCCCTCGCTGAAGCGAATCTGCTGCCATTCACGCGTGCGCTCGTACCTGCAGAATTGCTGGATGCGTTCATAGATCCGCTCTTTTCGCGTTGCGCCTTGCACGGAGCCGAGCGGCACGCCAGTAAATTTGTCCGGCACGCATGCATTGGACTCACGTAGCAAGAAGATCAGTCCATCGTGCACGCTTAGATAGACGCGCGACGTGGCACTGGACAATCGACGCAGGCGGCCCACAAAGCCTTCAACAGCACATGGCTCGCGCAACGCGCATCCGCTGGGATGCAATACTTGAGTCGGATAGTGGTTGTTCATCACGAGCTCAAGCACTGGCGCACGTCGCCGATTCGTCAGCAAGGTGCCGGCGAGGACGTGCCAGTAGCGCGGAGCGCCATCAGCCGTCTCGCTGTACTGGACCCAGTTGTACATTGTGCCAGAGCGCCAAACAAAAGCGGGCTTGAGTCCGCGCGAGCGCACATCTTGGACGAGCGAGGCCCACTGCGGCACCGCCTTGACGAGACGCTCGGCCGCACCTATAAGTGCCGACGCCATATATCCCTCGTATTCTTCGAGTTGTTCGTTGCGGGGTACATCCAGCAGCACGTCATATTCGCGCGACGGACCGCGAATGTCCGGCAGCGGCGGAATGGGAATTCGCACACGCATCGAGATTGACGGCAAATACACAAAGAGGTGTGGAGGCAACGTGCCGCCCATTTCTCGCCAAAGAAGCCACATCCAGTCACTTGAGATGCTGAACGTGCGCGCGTTAAAGATGAGGATCGTCGAGCCATGTCTCCGAAATGGGAAGCGGCCTACGGTGCTCTCGGACCGCGGGCATACAAGGCAAAAGAGTCGGTCCGTCTCTGAATACAAGGACAGCGACGATTCGCCCGGGCGTAGTGATACAGTGTACCGCGGTTTGAGCCGCTCGGCATCGCCCAGCAGACGCCCACGGATACTGGCCTCGCTCCACAGTTCGAGACGCCCAGGCCGCAGAACCACGACGTATTCGGCCCATCTGTACGAGCGGATATCATAGCGCCGGGCCTCGAACTCATCAAAGTCGGTGCCACTGACGTCATTCGATGCCACTTGCACCTTGACAAGCATGCGGTCGCGCTTGTAAATCGCAAATGAGTCCGCTTGGACCGGTACAGCTGCGGGCACGGGAGCCACTGTATCGCGAGACAGCACTTCGTCAACAGGCGGGGGCGACAGGTCGCCTTGGCCGACAGGAATCTGATTCGAAGATGTGATGTGGTTCTTGACAGGTAGCGCGGACGACAAGCCAAGAAGGTCGTTGTGCGTCTGCGATGGAGTTTTCAGCAGGTTCACAGACGGCTCCGACCCTTTGGATGGCGACGGTGGAGCGTGGACAACGGTCTCGGATGTGATCCGTTCCGACTCTCTATGAACGCGCACGTCTGACGTGGGCTCAGCCTCAAGTGACTCGAGTGACGCCATGGATGCGGAGCGTCGCCGCGGCGGTGCAGGCTCAGGAACAGGTTGGTCTCGTTTCTTGTGTCGATGTAGGTTCAGCCGCTTTTCATGTGGTTTTTTCGTGGCGTCAGACGGTTGCTCGTGACGGCTCAAATGCCAGTGATAGCGATGGTGTTTCGTCTCTGGAGATGCGGGAGCGGCTGGTGTCGGTGATGGCATCGGAGAAGCTGTCTCGGATCCCAACGGCGACAGCATAACCGCATGCGGCGAACACTCACCAATATGCATAGGGGGACGCGCACCTTGCTTGTTTGAGTGTGCAGGTGACAATGTCTCTGCTTCGTTGGGTATGTGTAATCGGGACAGAGCGTGGAATGCCGAGGTCCCGGAATGTTGGCTGCTCGAAGGTGCCGGCGTGCCGGGCGGCCTGTCAGGCGGCATATGCATGGCCATGGATTCATCTGCCCCCGCTGGTGCCTGTGGCGCCAGTGGTAAAGGCGCCGATGATGGCTGGCTCACCATGTTGGTCAGTTCAGCCCGCTTCGACACAAGTTCCTGCTCAAGTGCGAGCATTGTTTGCGACGGTCGCCCCACTTGGATCGATACTGGACCCTCGTGTTCCAGTTGAGACCGCGTCTCGTCCCATCGTGAGCGATCCTCGATCTCGTTCGAGTCGCGTTTCGGTGGCAGCGCAAATTTCACGTGTGGTTGCGCACTCCTACTGCGTGACTCCGACGAGGCACGCTTATTCATGGCTGACAGCAATGTGGGCACGCGTTGGTTCCTCTTACTCCGACCACGACGGATGGACGGAGATAACCTAGGCGACAGACGGATGGATGACGGTGCTGATGCAGGATATGCGCGTTCCTCTTCTGGCTCTTCTTCCAACACACGCTCAAAAAAGGTTCTGCCGACCTCGAATGAGGTGCCCACCATTTTTTGGTGTACGAACGAAATTCCAAGTCTAGAAATCAGTCCTTTTCGCTCTTCTTCCGTCAACTCGACATCTTCGCTAGGTCTGGGCGCTGAAAATGGCGTATCCCAAATGAAAGGCGCGGCCATAGGATGAGGCGACAGTAATCGTCGACGCTGGCGGTTCCGTCGCTGCCACAGTTTGAGTTTTCGACGCAAATAGATCGAGTCTGAATCGTCGTATTGAGTGCGTGATTCTATGCTGGGCGTGATGTTGCGTCCAGCCTGACTCATGGATGTGGCAGGTGGTGCTGGTGGCGGCGGCAGCGCCGAGGGCGGTGGTCCTAACGGCGAAGCCCGTACTGGCCGTAGCGGTGGTGGTGGGGCCGGCGATAGTGGCGATGATGGAGTTAGTGACGGTGGTATAGTTGGCGGGGTAACGTGGTCTGGCGTCTTTGGCGTCATCATTGCCGCATTATCTGCATGTTCTGCTTGGTCTGCGTGTGCATCGTAGGAAGGTTGGTCAGCGACCCAGTCCAGAGGATCCTCTTGAATCGAGGCTAAGTTCGATGGCGATGCGAAAGGAAGAGGCGACAACGATTTCAGTGAGAAGGATGATGTGCTTTGTGTCCGCTTGAGACGCGGGCGCAGAGAACGACGTCTGCCTGATCGACGTTGCATGAACTGTCTCTTATACACATCTGACGCTGCCGACGAAGGCTTAGGTGT
>ERZ1030923.111-NODE-111-length-14137-cov-5.867206_pt1 | contig 14137 bp, 15 predicted proteins | sample MGYA00518601_ERZ1030923 | MGnify/ENA primary metagenome ERZ1030923 (study PRJEB33718, sample SAMN03159691) | human skin metagenome | collected 2014-05-20 | study: EMG produced TPA metagenomics assembly of the PRJNA266117 data set (Human skin bacterial metagenome... | reverse complement strand
ATGCTCAGGAGTCTCGTGGGCTCGGAGATGTGTATAAGAGACAGATCCAGAAGTGGCTCCGGAATGGTATCGAGAGAATTGGCTGTTGCGATGAAAATGACGCGACTCAAATCGACAGGCACGTTCAGGTAGTGGTCCTTGAAGGTGTGATTTTGCTCAGGGTCAAGCACCTCGAGCATGGCAGCGGTTGGATCGCCATGGACGCCCATACCACTACTAAGTTTGTCGAGCTCGTCAAGAAGCATCACACAGTCTGATGCACGAGCTTTCCGCAACGACGCCACAATAGAACCAGGGAGTGCTCCCACATACGTCCGTCGATGTCCGCGAATTTCAGCCTCATCGCGAACTCCGCCAAGTGATAGGCGTACGAACGGTCGCTGAAGTGCTGCTGCCAGAGACCTTGCAATAGATGTCTTTCCCGTGCCGGGCGGGCCGACGAGCAAAAGAATTGGGCCCTTGTATGTTCGAGCGCTTTGCTGCTCTGCACCTTGCTGGGTCTTCAGCTGCAGCACAGCCAAGTATTCAAGCATACGCTTCTTGATTTTTTCAAGACCAAAGTGGTCTGATTCAAGCACTTGGCGAGCACGCTCAATAAGGGGTTCATCGCCATTCAACGGCACTTGTGATACAGGCACCAACGCTTTGATGTCCTCAGGACGGAGGTCTGAAGTGATGCGATCCCACGGCAGGTCTAGCATCGTGTCCAAATAGTTGATCAGCACACCTCGCTCCATGCTCTGAGCTGGCATCCGTTTGAGTCGACGAAGCTCTTGTTCACACATTCGCCTAGCTTCAGGCGTCAGTTGAGCCTTCGCACATCGTTCTGACAACTCTTTCACCTCATCACTAGCTGCATCGCCACCAGGAGATGTATGCGTATAATCGTCAGCATCGTCGTCAGCATCGTCATCGTCATCACTACGGCCAGGACCGTCAATGCCCCGACGCCTTGGGCCTAGGCCTATAACACGGCGAATTATACGTGGCCCTGGACTCGAATGCTCTCGACGAGTTGTAACTGCAGATGAAGACGCCTCTTTGCCGTTATCCATCACACGCAACGTGAGGCCTGTCGACGTCATACTCGTGACTTGCTTGACGATAGCTTCAATCTGTGAGCGGACTAAAGCACCATAGTACTGATCCTGCAGCGCGTAGGGAGTATTTACAAGTACCTCACGCAGAATCTGGACACGTTCCACTGCTTTCTCTAACATGCTAGCCGTAAATTCAATGCGTCGATTTGCCTCTGGAAGTGCCAAATGCTGAAGACGATCTTCCCATTCACACGCACCGCCTAGTGTACCGACCAACAAATCTGAGAGCATTGGACTCGATACTGAATGATTCGACTCTATTGTTGACGCAATGGCTTGCAAGAGCGATGGCGGTAAAAGAGGCACATTCGCAAGAGCTGAACTCGTAAGTAGAGGCGAGTTTGTCGCACCCATCAGTGCAACAAGACGCTGAGCAGCGTGTCGCATACGCGAGTCTTCTGGCGACAGTTCCTTTGACACCAACGGAACGTCAGGATCAAAGAAAGGGTGTGCTGAAACTATCGTTGCTGGCTCGAATGTGTCTGGTTGCACGCGGGAGACGCGCGCTTTAGCAACACGAATTCGCACTAGGCCCGAAAGAATCAAACGGCACTCATTAGTCGTGGGACTGTGAACTAGGCGCAGAATTCGCGCAGCACAGCCCCAGTCTGAGCAGTCCTCCAGCGATCTACTCTGGTGCCTTTCGGCAACGTAGTCCGCCGGGTTCAATACAGGCACGCAAGCAATTATCATAGGATGTTGATCCGATACTTTATTTTGTCGGCCATGTTCCGGCGACTCGTCTGAAGACACGTTCGATTGCTCTGCTGCACGACGCTCTGCTAGGGCCGTGCGCAAGATCCCAAAGCATTGCTTTTGCGGTAATGTGACGGACAACAAAAGCCCTGGATGCAAGACCAGTGGATATGGAAGCTTGAGTACAACGAGCTCCGACGGAATAGGCGGCGGCGTTGTAGCAGCCATGGTTGGGATGCAAAAGACGCGCAGGGCTTTGATAAGGGGCCCCAATCAATCAATGTGATGACGTGCACGTCTTGTGTGTAGCGCGCTGGTCGGATTGACTGATGATAAGCAGCGCTTGTCGGCCGATGACTTTCGTGATGCATCTCCACACTCGCCAGCGCCTGCGTCTCAAGCCACAGTGCATGAAAGAATTTCGCGAATAATTGCACCACCCAACACTGTCGTAGTCTGGGGCTTGGCCTTTGTCGATATGTGGTGGCTCGGGAGATCGCAGCGTGTAGTTCGTAGTAGAATTCACGCACTTCAGCTGGAAATATGGCACTCATATAATACTAGCACAGCAGTGCGAAGGCCTTTGCGTGTCCGTTTCGCGCCGTCACCCACCGGCTACCTTCATGTGGGTGGACTCCGGACAGCTTTACTGAATCAGTTGTGCGCGAGACGCAACGGTGGCCAGTGGATTCTTCGTATTGAGGACACGGATCAAACAAGGGTCGTGGATGGTGCTGTGGCTGCACTACAAGAATCTTTGCGCTGGGCAGGTCTCGAGTACGACGAGGGACCCGACGTTGGCGGTCCCTACGGTCCATATGTTCAGTCGCAGCGCTTGGACAAGTATACTGCCTATGCGAACAAGTTGCTTCAAAGCGGACATGCGTATCGAGATTTTCGGCCTCCGACACAGCGTGAAGAGAATGCTCGAGCGTCAGCACTTTTGCGAGAAGCCTACTTGCCTCCCAGTGAAGCAGAAGCTCAGGAACGAATCGGGCGTGGCGAGACATTCGTGGTACGCCTCAAGGTACGTATAAGGAGCTGATCTACTTTGGGCGACTAATGTAACGTAGATGGATCCACAACGCACGTACGTCTACAACGACGTGGTGTACGGTGCCATGAAATTCCGGCCCGATGTTATGAGCGGCGCCACGGACGATCCTATTATTGTGAAGAGCGACGGTTGGCCAACGTATCATTTAGCGAGCGTTGTCGATGACACAGAAATGCGGATCACGCACGTGCTACGTGGTGAAGAATGGATTCCATCCATGCCAAAACACCTTGCGCTGTACGAAGCGCTGGGTGCACCACCGCCTGTGTTTGTCCACTTGCCACTACTTGTCAATGCTGATGGAACGAAACTTTCGAAGCGTTCCGGTGATGTGCGCGTCACTGATTACCAGGAACGTGGCTGGGAGCCCGAGACACTCGTGAATCTCGTTGCGCTCACTGGATATAGTCATGCCGATGTGGATCGGGCAGACCAGGACGTCAAGACAATGGATGAGCTGACCGAACAATTTGATCTCACACGCATCTCTCATACAAGGTCCACACTTCCACTCGACAAGCTTGCTTACCTGAATAAACATCACCTTCGTTGCAAGCTAGAGCGCGCGAGAGATTGTGAAAAAACACGGTATAATATCATCAAGATCCGTCTTCGGCCCATATTAGATCGTATGTTCGGCGCTGACGCCATGCGGGATATATCGGACGACTATATCCTGCGCGTAGCAATGCTAGGGCAACAGCGCGTGGATACCCTGCTACAAGTGCCGGAGCGGATGGCGTACATGTTTACCGAGCCGAATTGGAATTCACACGCGTGCCGAGACTTTCGTGCGACAGTTCCAACTGTTTCGTTTCAACATGTAGTGATGGCTGCACAGGCCTTGTTTCAACAAACGCGTGATATCCATGCCGATTGGCCAGCATGGATGGCAACACAAGCGTCTCAAGTCGCGGGGGGAAAAGCTGCCGTGCAAAAAAGTCTCCGAATCGCACTTTCTGGAGAGCGTGCGGGCCCGCCAGTGGCGGAAATAGCAGAAGTGTTGGGTTTGCATCGTGCAGCTGAGCGTCTAGCAGCCGCATTGGCTTGGGATAAGGGAGCTGTGAACAGGGAGCAGCCCCATTAGCTCATTTAGCGAAGACGTGGCATCTTAGCTTGGTGATTGTTGCTGTTGCAACATGTCAACCATTTCGCGAAACTGCGCAATGATGTCAGCCTCTTTACGTGCACGATCCTGTCGTTTTTGGTGCAGTTCTGACTGACGCTCTTCAGCAGAGATGACCTGGTTTTCCTTACGCACACGCACAGCATTCATTCGCTGGTGGCGCGAGCCACTCATGACGAAACCAGCACGCTCGAATGCTGCAATCTGCTCAGCGCTGAGCCCGATTTCGCCACGTCGCGGTATCCGCTTGCCTTCTTGGACATAGGACGCCATAGCAGCTCCTTCACCTGGCAACAGCTGCTTGCCATATGCTCGCTGGTCGAGCGTCGACATGGCATCCGAGTCAGCTTGTGGCATGGGCCCTACAAATTCATCTTCATCAGAAAGAGTTGTTGCCGCCACTGGGGTTGCTACTGCCTGGATGGAATGTGTGCGAGGACTCAAAGATCCCGACCCTTTGTGGTGCCGGCTTGTGTGTCGATGTGAATGAGAGCGGTGACGATGAGAGGCCGACGAGCTTGAATGCCGGTGGTGAGATCGATGGCTACGATGATGCCGACCTCCACTACGGCGATGTGACGGCGAAGACGAGGCATTGACGTCGTCCTCATTCAGTAGGGGGCCAGGAGGGGACGGGGGCCATACAATGTACGAAGCTGCTTCGCGCTTCTCTTCACGCTCAGTCAGTGCATGTGGTGCGTGTTCGACAGCGTTTGTCCAAGCGCTACCAAAATTACTGCTGTCCGTGTTGCTACGGACAGCTCTCTGCATGAATCGGAAGGGTAAGGGCACACATTATGGCCTCGAGCTGCAGGGAAATAAGCAGACTACCACACTGACAGGCAGGCGGCACCTGCTGAAAGGCCTGCGGGGTATGTCACGTGATGTTGGCGGCACGCACAACGTGCGAGTGATAGGTGCATGTCGCAGTCGAACAAGAAAGAATAAGGTAGGAGTGCTTGTGGACCCAAAAAAGAACAAAATGGTCCGTCAATCTCCATTCCCTGTTCCACACTGATTTGTCGGACTACGCCGCTATACAGTGACTTCATTGTGTAGCACATCTGTTCTGTACCACCTTACTGTTCCCGCAGTAGGTATTTGATGAATTTTCAGCTTGATATCGCAAGTTGAACCGCGAGACAACCAGGCTCCCTTCTTATCTTGAATATCGTTGCACGGTACGTCCCAAGCACCAGTACTCGCATGTGCAAATGCTAACACCTGCAGTAGCGAGAAAGCACCAATACCACGAATACGACCATGACTATTGTCAATATTCGCCGCGATGTGGATGACAAGTTCTACCGATACCGCATGCCACTCCTCGAGACAAAGATTGAGGGAAAAGGCAATGGAATCAAGACTGTCGTGCCCAACATGTCGGACATTGCTCGTGCATTAAGCCGACCACCGTCGTACCCAACCAAGTACTTTGGCAGTGAACTGGGTGCGCAGACAATTATCGACGACAAGAATGATCGCTACATCGTGAACGGTGCACATGATGCGAACCGCCTTCGTGAGCTGCTAGATGGCTTCATTGACAAGTTCGTGCTGTGTGGCGACTGCAAGAATCCAGAGACGGATCTCAAGATCAAGGACGGCGATATTTTGCGCGACTGCAAGGCTTGCGGAAAGCGCAACTACGTCGATATGGGCCACAAGCTTGTGACATTCATCCTGAAGAACCCACCCCCGAAGCGCGTGAAGGGCACGAAAGGTGCCGGTGCCTCGAGTGGGCAATCTGTGCAAACTGGCAATGATGAAGAAGCAGCTAATAGTGATGATGAGCTGACGCGCCGCATTAATGCAGAGGCATCGCGGATCCCAACTGCTGATCAGCGTGCCAAGGAAGCAGACGCAGACGAAGATTGGTCCGTCGACACGTCGGAAGCGGCCGTCGCTGCGCGTGTTAAAGCTTTAGAAGGTGCGATGAATGTGCTGAATGTTGGCGCAGAAGATGACGAGGGCGGCGATGATGATGACGCTAGTCCGTACGCGCAATTTGGCACGTGGATCCTCGAGGAGCGCGAGGCTGGCAAGACGCCTAGTGCCGCTGAGGTGTACCGCAAGGCTCAAGAGATGGGCATTGAAAAGAAGCACAAGACACTGCAAGTGCTATTCCAGGCGCTATTTTCTGAAAATGCACCGACAGAAGTTCAGTCGTATGGACCATTGCTTTTAAAGATGGTTACGTCAGAAAAGCACCAAAAGTCGATGCTTGGAGGTCTGGAGCGACTCGCTGGTTTAGAACATCCCTCGCTCGTCCCAAACGGCGTTCCCAAGCTCCTAATGGCACTGTACCAGATGGATGTTCTGGACGAAGATGTTGCGCAGCAGTGGGGCACGCATGTATCGAAGAAGTATGTCGACAAGGAGACCTCGAAGCGCGTGCGGAAGGCAGCGGCGCCCTTCTTAGAATGGCTCGAGCAAGCTGAGAGCGATGATGATGATGAGAGTGAGGATGGCAATGATGACGAAGAGGATGACGACGAAGACGAGGACGTGAAGAAGCAGACAGGAAGGCGCGCGGCAGCCCAGTCCACGTCAGAGTACCAAAAAGGCGATAGCGATTTGGATGACTTGTAGAGCAGGGAACGTTGCATAATTTGCGAGTCCCAAACAGATGCATAGCTACTGTGAAGGCATCTTTCCACGTCTTGTTAATGTGAGACGTGCAAGACCATACGGCATTCAGTTTGCCCATCGTGGCTTTCGCGTGCTTGAACAAAGGCAGTTGTCAATATGAATGCGGAGCTGGAAGGACATGAAGGATGAGTGATTAGTCAGTTTGCCCTCCACTATAAAGTGGCTGAAGCTAATGTTACATTGGGGGATACGAGAATGTATTTGTTGAATACGGAGTCAGCGTTGGCAACGAGTGAGTACGCAGTCAAACACAGATATGCCGAGTGCTTGGTCGGCCACATATACACTTTCAACTCCGGTTCCTGGAACGGGACACTCGCAAAATGAGAGTGTAAGGCGCGCATCTGCCACACAGACTTTGAGCGTGCCAGATGTGCTGGATCGGCCGCGCGACAAGACACGCGGCGCGGAAGTGAGTCATAGTGCACTGCAATTTTTGTTTGCCGAGATGGTCATATATGCGCAGGGTCGTGTGTCTGGAATAAGTGAGTTTGAGCAATTACTAGGCTCGATGGGCCGGCAGGTGGGACTTCGGGCTTTGGCCATGCAAACACAGCGAGCGCAGTCGGCGTCGAATCCAAAGCGGCCACAGCGCGAGACGCGCCTTTTGAAAACGCTGTTATGGGTGCATTCGACACTATGGAAGGCCGTGTTCGGTGTACAGGCCGATAATTTAGAGCGCAGTACGGAGAGTGATCGTTCAGATGAATGTACGTATTCCATAAGTAAATGGAAGGAGTGCGTGAGTGAGTGAGCGAAAGAAAGAGGCTACAAGACGGAGGAGATGATTTTTGCTTGTTCGAAACATGTACTAATGCATTAGATATGATTACGACCAATGTGCCACTATTTTCACGAGGGATCTCTGTACCAAAAGAAATGACGCAACTCAGTGTCGAGGCGTATGCGGCAGGGATCGTGGAAGGAGCGTTGGATGGACTAGGCTTTGTAAGTATGGATGGATAAATACACGGCGGCGAGGGCTGCAGCAGCATGCTTTAGACAAGCTGGAATCCTCTGTATGGACGATTCGCTAACTGAGCAGCCAGCACGTGTGACAGCACATTCTGTGCCGACAGATGCGTATCCGGATCGAACAACGATCCTCATCAAGCTGGACCGCACAGTCATAGAGCGAGAGACGGCAATGGGTGGGCCTTAGATGGCTACGATGCATCTTCTGATTCATAGTACGACGCAAATATTGGTTCGGACCGCAACTGCGGCAAACGCTCAACGACATGATACACGTGGAGAAACAGCGCCGGAAAGCGGCGCGTGAAATATGACAAGAAACCTTCAGGCATCGGGCTAAGCTGTTTTTTGAGCGCGAGCGGCATGTCCTGGAAATGGTGCTTTTTATTCCGCAATACGCGCAAGAGGTCCTGGACGCTCGCCGAGTTGTACGTGCGGAATTTGCCAAGGTCGTCCAAGAAGGTGCGGTCAAAGCGACGACGCCAATCAGTGCCAACGACTGACGAAGCATTCTGCTCAAGTAGTTCCAGCGCAAAAGCGGGTGGATTGCGCTCGAGTGTCTCGAAGCGGTCACTCACGTCTTGAAGAAAAGCTACGCGTTTGGCGGCGTTCCAAAAGAAGGGATGCCGTGCAACGTCCGACGCCGTCGGCCGCTTCGTCGCATCCGTGTCAATCATGCGCATGATCAGAGCTTCAGCCTCGACGATGTCATCGCCTGATGCAGTAAGCGCATGTAAATCGACTTTGTTTTGGAGAATATGCATTTCCCGCTCATACATCTCACCAAATGGATGTGCACCACGCGTGAGCATGTAATAAGCGACACAGCCAAGCGAAAATATGTCCACAGCCCGGGTGAGACGCTCCCTGCCGCAGATGGGTCCGGACGCCGTATCGTGGCCACGTAGGAGCTCAGGGGCGCGCCACCCAATAGTGCCGCCAGCGTGGGCAGATTGTGTCTGTGCACTGAAAGACAAGCCATCGATTTTTTTCGAGAGCCCGAAATCAGACAGAAGAACGCGCAATTTCTGTTGAGATGTGAGTGACACGAGAATGTTGCCAGGCTTAATGTCGCGATGCACAATCGACAAGGAATGTAGATGCACTAGGCCAGCGGTGATTTGCTTGAATGCCTGCCGAGGCTCAAGCAAGGAGGCCAGCTCGGTATGGTCAAGGGGGCGTTCAATCAAGTCAGCCAGGCTGGCAGGACACTCTTCGAGTGCGATGTACAGAAAGTTGGGCGTCAGTTCCTGGCAATAGTATCGTATAACATTGGGGTGGTTGTCGGCCGACTGAAGTAACGAGACTTCTTTCGATGCAAGATGCACAAAGTCACGCAGGAGGCGCTTCACCGCAACAGCGCGGCCTTGAAACGTGCCACGGAACACAACGGTGCCTGACGAACCATAGCCAAGTACTTCATCCGAGATTTGCAGTGATGTCGATGGCAGCTCGACCAATGATGCTGGGGTATCATGAGATGCATCACTTGGCACCAACGCGGACGACGCCGACTCCGGCGCCAAGGCGTGGATGGACGAGTTTGCCGCGGGTTCTGCATTGAGAGACGTCTGGGCCGTGGCTAAGGCTTTGGCAGAGTCGACTGCTGATCGCAGCGGAGAGGCAGGCTCAACAGACTCCTCGCGACGAGCCTGACGTGCAAGAACAGCAGCTCCTGCGCGCTTGCCACGCCGACGGCGCCGGCGCTTAGGATCCGCCTCGCACTCTTGTGGAGTCTGAGGATCGGGTATCGGTGGCGATGCATGAGTGCTAGATTCCTCCTCCACTTGCTCGGAAGACGACGATCGCACGATTGTGGTGCTACCGGCCAAAGTAGGAGTTGGGGGTGATGTCGTGGCTGGAGTCGCTGCTAGAGTCGTCGCTGCGCTGACACCGACCGCTTTGTCTTTCATGGGTGGTGAACTCGGTGGAACTCGAGTGTCTGGGAATGCCAATGATGAAATGTCCAAGTACTTCGGCTGGGAGTCGCGCCATATGAAATAACAACCGCGGTAGATAATAAGCAGAATCAACATGAGACCGGCGAGTTGAGCTATGCGCCACTTGGTAAACCATGGAGCGCGGGACACTGGTGCTTGGACAGGTGCTTCCAGTTGTAAAATTGGCTGCGACGCAGCGCCAAGCATTGGCAAGGCATGCTGGGGTGATAGAACGGGGGAGCGAACTCGGTAACCCCCGATCCAAGGGCGCAAAAGTTTTTGGTCTACGCGTGAGGAATCCATGGCTGAATCACGAGCATCGCTACTGCCACGCAGTATAGCCGCATGCTCCGACAGACCTGCAAGGGGGTATCTTGCACTGCTCAATGCAAACAGACTGCCATCAGAAGCCGAGCCGATAAAGGCATTCAGCTGGTATTCATCCGTCGATGATGATGATGACGATGACGACGAAGTTGGCTTATCCTGCTGATCTGGCTGGTCTCGCGGGTCTCGCCGTAGCTGCTGCTCAACAATGGTGCTTAGTATGCCGGGACTGTGCGGAACGAGTGCTGGACGCAACAGTGGTGCATCCATAGCCGATGGAGCAAACACCACATCGTATATATCGACAGGCAACTCTCCGAGACGTACTGACCAGAGAACAGGCGGCATTGGCTGCATGCTGTGCCTCTGAGGATTGCGAGCAAGTCGCAAATCAAAGCAGATGAGTGTGGCATTCTCGGGCGACGATAGAATGGCCCGGTGATCGGCCGGTTGATTCATCTGGTGCCATAGCTGCACGACATCGCGGTCTGCCATGTTCGGTGTGTACACATGGTAGTGAACTGACTGTTCGGCCTGTGGCACATGGCGTACATGCACCTTGAGCGTGTAATCTGTGCGGCCCACATATACCCACGGCGACTCTATAGCATCGTCGTCTTCATCAATAACGTCGTAGGTGTCATCATCAGTATCCAAGGGAGCATGGGTGTCTTGTTCACGAAACACTCGCGGTCTCGCTGGCAGCGGCTTGTCCACCAGGCCCGCCGCCTCATGGCTACTGCCGCTGTACACAGCACGTACAGTGCCGGTAAATACATTCAGCTCCATCAAAGACGTGCGTTTCTCAGCAACGAAAATGCGAGGGTCGTCCGAGTGCAGAGAGAAGGGACTCATTGACACGAGCTCAGGCAACGAGAACGGCAACTTGTCCAAGACGGGCTTCGTTGCACCCACTGGTATATGCAGCAGGTACAAGTGACCGGCCTGCGACGGCTCAACGACGTAGAAGCCTCCGCCCTGTAATGCGCGAAGCAGTGTCGAGTCGCCATGGTCACGCGCATCTTTTGCCAACTGCTCCATCGTCCGATGCTGATACGTGGACGCAACAAGCGGCGACGTGTGCAGCGAGTCCTCATTCGCCTGAAATGACCATAGCACACGCCCAGAAGTACGATCAAGTCCATGTAGGCGCCCATCAAGGGTCGTCACAACAAGCACATTCGAGAGCTCCAGGTCATGGACGGTGAGTGGGTCCGTCGGCAATGTCGCATAAGGCAAGTGCGCATCCACATCCATCCGTTGCAATGCTTGGTTTGCTGCATGCACAAGCACGCAGACCGTGGATACGACGAGTGTGAGCCACATGCATAGTCGCATTGTGCTCCCCTCGCGCAATGGCGCAATCGGGTCGTGCAGGAACCGCCTGCTGTCGTCACTACGGATTCGTGGGGAGTCAGGGGTACGAGTGCCAAGCGATGATTCATAAGCCACGTGAGCAACACACAAAAAAGGGGGGTGAGTGGGTGGCGGCGGCGGCGGCGCCGGCAGGTCTAGGCACAGTCTTAGTAGCCACACAGGCTTGATATGAAAACTGGCGAGTCTATGAAATAATTCAATGGTTCTCCCGGCGTGGCGAGGGCACGTAATATCCCCCAAAGGTACGCATCAAAAGTATAAAGGAAAAAAGGGATGGAAGAGGATGGATCGTGCACTATCAAGACACTCGATGAACGAGGAAAAGTGGCTCTCTCGTAGGCATGCAGAAATGTGGACCTGACAAGCGGAGACTAGGCACTGCGATGTAGATTGGCCTTAACCAGTGGGCTGAGACGTGAAATATGAATACGAGAGACGTAAAAGAAACAGGGATCACGCGGGCAACCAACGTACGCCTAACCGACGCACCAGCTAAAGAAAGGAACACCCACTCTCACTACTCTGGACCTCATGCTCATACTGATAGGCCACGTGACACGTTGGCGGCTCGTTCCACGTAAGCCGGGCACACGACCGTGTCAGTGTTGGCCTGGGAGTAAGAGAAACGATATCGACGACGACGAAGATGGCGACGACGACGACAGTTGACGATGCTCAGCCCCCGACACTGCAAAACATCCTAGACCAGAAATCCCTAAAGTGGATTTTCTGCGGTGGCAAGGGTGGTGTCGGTAAGACGACGACTTCCTGCTCGCTTGCAATCCAGCTTGCGAAAGTGCGGGAGAGCGTGCTGTTGATCTCGACGGATCCCGCACACAATCTTTCAGATGCATTCGGCCAAAAGTTTGGGCGCGAGGCTGTGAAAGTGAATGGCTTCAGCAATCTGAGTGCCATGGAAATCGACCCTACAAGCAGCATGCAAGAAATGATCGAGCAGTGTAAGTGAGCCAGCCTTTTCTATAGTGGTCACCCAGCCTGTACTGACCCATGCGTGCAGCGGAGCAGCGAGGTGGTGCACTCGCGCCATTTATGCAGGACCTCGCTTTTGCAATCCCCGGTGTTGACGAAGCAATGGGCTTTGCAGAAATCATGAAGCTTGTCAAGTCGATGGAATACAGCGTGGTCGTGTTTGACACGGCGCCCACTGGTCATACTTTGCGCTTCCTCAGTTTTCCAAGTGTCCTAGAGAAGGCACTGACAAAATTCAGCTCGTTTGGAAAGAGCCTCGGACCCATGTTCCAGCAGTTCCAGAGCATGATGGGCGGTGGTGCCAATGCTCAAGAAGACATGTTTGCCAAGCTTGAGGGCATGCGCCAGGTCATCACGGAAGTGAACTCGCAGTTTAAGGACGAAACAAAGACCACATTTGTGTGTGTGTGTATTGCTGAGTTCTTGTCACTCTATGAAACAGAGCGCCTGATCCAAGAACTCACGCAGTATGGTATCGATACGCACGCTATCGTATGCAACCAGCTGTTGTACCCTCCACCAGGCTCCCAATGTGAGCACTGCCGTGTGCGAAAAGCCATGCAAGATAAATATGTGCATGAAATGATGGATTTGTATGCGGAGGACTTTAATGTCGTCAAGATTCCGCTGCTGACAGAAGAAGTGCGTGGTCCTGAGAAGCTCTCATCGCTCTCGGAATATCTCATGCATCCATATCAACCTCCTCAGTAAAGACATATTCGGAATATCTTGTCCCCGCTCCCTGCATCGCTTGGCAGCAGCGGCTGCAGCTGTGGGACCTACAGCGGTTCGCAGTGTGAGTAGCACGTTATTAGATCCCTTTGTGTATGAATGGTTCGAAGATCGTTGCGCTGCGATGTCAGTATTAGCTGCCTGTAGAAAAAAAAAAAACATGAAAATCACATACTGCGGTGGCACGATCACATTGTGCCCGTTGTTGCGGATTGTTTCTCGCTTGACATCGCGCGCCAGTGGCCGTCGCATGTCTTGCAAGCTGTTAGTAACGTGCGCTTTCGTAGCGGTCACCTAGCCAGCTGCTACTTTTCGTACGTACCATATCCGTCTTCTGGCTCGTTAGGAGGCATGCCTTGGTAATACGCATGCACGCGGCGGTACACAGAGTACCCGCGCTTTTCGTACATGTCGACGGCCTTTTTGTTGGATGGACGCACAAATAAGTCTACAAAGTATCCGCGGTACACATGCTCGGAGCAGTACTCGAAAAAGTCCATGAGCATGTGTGCGACACCCAGCCGCCGGTACTCGGGCGCAACAGTGACAGCCGTGATATGCCCATGCAAAGTGGGCTCCTGTTGCTTTCGCCTCTTTGGATCTGTGCGAGGTTCTTTCCCTTCCGCCTTTCCAAGCACATACCCCATCACGTTGCCCGTATGGGCTGCACATGCCGTGAGTGTCATGTCTGGCCATTGAGCAAGGTAGCTCAAGTAGAACCCATTGCTGTATGTTTCAGTCCAATGGTCCATGTTTACATTGTTGAATGCAAACAAGTCCCGTGCGCAGAAAGGACGCACGGTCGTCATCACGTCTATCTGACGACTTGGCTGGGGTCAATAGCAAGTGGCTGCCACGAACAGACTGGGCGCTGGAGGATGTTCCCAGCGTGCCTGGAAAACGGGCGCATTTTGGGCTAGACGCGACGCGCCAACTCCACAGCGTGGTTATATGCTCAAAACCTCCACGAACGCGTCCGACACTTTCAGTCCAAGTTACGTTCACCCGAGTGTGCGGCTGTGCGCTGCTGTTCGACATTGAGGCATGGATGCAGCGTATGCCACTCACCGATGTATAGGTGCTCTGCATGCCATTCACGCGCGGCATGTTTGTCGCGTGGATGCACAGCCATGCTTTGTTGCTCTTCGGCGACAATACGAAATAC
>ERZ1030923.108-NODE-108-length-14331-cov-5.525848_pt1 | contig 14331 bp, 14 predicted proteins | sample MGYA00518601_ERZ1030923 | MGnify/ENA primary metagenome ERZ1030923 (study PRJEB33718, sample SAMN03159691) | human skin metagenome | collected 2014-05-20 | study: EMG produced TPA metagenomics assembly of the PRJNA266117 data set (Human skin bacterial metagenome... | reverse complement strand
TACACCTAAGCCTTCGTCGGCAGCGTCAGATGTGTATAAGAGACAGGCATGTCACAGTTTTCGGCCTCTTTGCGGACGACGTCCATGACCGAGTCCACGAGCTCGGCGCCCTCGGTGTAGTGGCCCTTGGCCCAGTTGTTGCCGGCACCGCTCTGGCCAAAGACAAAGTTGTCCGGGCGGAACAGATGGCCCAGCGCGCTCGAGCGGATCGAGTCCATCGTGCCAGGCTCGAGATCGACCAACACGGCGCGTGGCACGTACTTGTTGTCCGCCGCCTCGTTGTAGTACACATTGATGCGCTCCAGTTGGAGGGGCGATGTGCCTACATAGTTGCCGGTGCCGTCGATGCTATGTTCATCAGACAGCACCTCCCAGAACTTGGTTCCGACCTGGTTACCACACTGGCCGGTCTGCAAGTGTACGATCTCACGCATGTTGTGTTGGACGAGACGAAACGGTCGGTGGCAAGTCGAGCAATGCGGCTGGGATTTTTTGCACACGCATGCCACCACCAGTGTGCCAACGCTGTGCGCGTTCCGCGCGAGCCCGGCAAATACACACCTCCACCATGTCGACAGACGCGCGTTGATCGCCACGCACGCGTTTGTCACGTGGATCACGGCAAGGCCGTATGAGCTGGGCAGGACGCAAGGTTCAATGGGACGCTCCTCGCTAGTGTGTAGCGCGCGACATAGAACACGCCCGCATCTGGGCACATGGCACTATGTGTGGATTGGTTGTACGCACTCTGCACGGTGTCTCTATGGTTGTCTATAGAGGGTGCCACAGGTAGAGAGTGGGTGTGAGTGTAAGTGTGAGTGTGTGGGGAGGGGATAAGGAGGGAATAAGGAGGAATAAAAAAAAAAAAAAAAGAGCGCGCGCGAAGCGTCAACGCTGCCGTCTGCCATATGGCCCTATGATCGCGCGCGTCGTGCTCCCAGGTACTTACACCCATGCCTCCTCAAGTGCGATGCCCTCCTTCACAAGCTCAAGGCGGATGGGTTCCGCCACGTCGAACGAGTAGGGAGCAAGAATGCCTGGCTTCTTGATGGCCGGATGGCCCTCCAGCACAAAGCGCGCTGCAATACCGCATGGCACACCGACCAATTTGGCCATGGACGACGTGCCGTTCGGCACACCATAGTCAAGGAGCGTCGAGGTGAGTGTCTTGTGCTCGCCGTCCTTGGTGAGCACACTGAAGCGGTGCTGGAGCATGACCATGTCGCGCTCACCAGGTTCGTAGGCGCACTTGCCCTCCAGATTCACGCACAGCGTGTCGAGCAAGTTGCCCGTGCCACTGGCGAGTTGCTCAGGCAGGCCACCGACCTTGACAGGCTCGTTCGAGAACAGGCCGAGCCAGCGCATGCCGCGCAGGACGAGCTGCGCATCTTCGTCGTTCTGGAACGCACAGCGTTCACGTACAGCACGAACCAGAGATGCCTCGTCCGTGGCGCTCGAGCCGACGAGACGTGCAGTGAGCTGCGACCACGTCAGGTCTTTGGAGGCGAGCCAGTCTTGCGCACTTTCATCAAGGAAGCCCAGACGCACCAGCGCGAGCACCAACTCTGGGAAGCCCTGGTACCGAAGCGTGCCGCGAATGCACTCTTCAGCCTCAGGGATGCCGTACCACTCGCGGAATGGCGTCGAATCGCGGTTCGGGTATGCGACGAAGGCAAACGCAGGCATGATGTAGTATGGTCTAGCTGTCGCCATCAGGTCGAGGCCACTGACGGTGTGTGCCTGGTTGCCCTGGATGAACTTGGCCGTGTTCCGCAGAGCCAGCAGGACGCCGCGCGACGACCACGAGAACTTGTAGCCGAGTGGGTTCGTCGCAGCCTCTGGCGCAGGGAGCCCGCCGCAGTACGAGAGGAACGACTTGACCTGGCCACCTGCATCGTGGATGTCCTTGATGGCCTTGACGGCATACAGATGGTCAAGACCAGGGTCCAGGCCGATTTCGTTGAACACGGTGATGCCAGCTGCCTTAATCTCTGGCTCGAGCGCACGGATCGCGTCGGACACGTACGAAGTCGTGACGACGTCGACCTTGTGTTGGCATGCAGCCTTGATGACATCCGCATGGTAGATGTACGGGATCAGCGAAATGACCAAGTCGTGCTGCTGGATGGCCGCGCTGAGCGACGCAGCATCCTTGACATCGACCTGCATCGTCTGCGCGCGTGGGAACTGCTTGCCGAGCTTCGCGGCATGGCGTGCGGAGCCAATCGTCACGGAGAACTGCGGGAACCGAAGGAGGTACTGGACGACCGGGCCTGCCACGTAGCCAGAGCCCAGGACCAACACCTTCTTTGGCGGCGTGTGTGCATCGCGGCTCTCGCCATAGCCCGTGGCGATGACAGGGCCTGGCGCCGGCTGGCCATCGACGACAACGCGGTGCGCGAACTGCGGCAGGATAAACGAGGCACGGTGGATATCGTTGTTGTAGTACGAGCAGTTCGGCACCGTCCGCAGAGGCTCCCGCACATTGCGGTTCGCATCCAGCGAGCAGACGACGAACCCGATCTGGCCGCTTGGGTACGTTGGGATCAGTGTGTACGCATAGTCGGCCACAGGGAACAGTTCCTTCGTGGCCTGCGTGAGCGATCGGATCAGCTGCAGATGCAGCCACATGCTCTCGCCCTGCGTGGAAATGTGGCCACCTGGACGGAGAGCCTGCTTGAGCAGCTCAAAGTACGGCTTTTGGAACAGCACTTCAGCAGGTCCTTCAGGGTCCGATGAGTCTGTGATGATGACATCGAATGACGCCTTGTTCTTTGGGTCATTGAGGAAGGCGAAGCCATCGCCAATGATCACCGTCGACTTGGGATGGTTGAGTCCCTCGGCCATCTTGGGCAGGTACTTGGCCGACACGCGCGGCACAGCCTCGTCGATGTCACACAGAATAGCCTCTTCAACCGACTCGTGCTTGACAATCTCACGCAGCACACCACCGTCACCACCGCCAATCACAAGCACACGGCGTGGGTTCGGGTGCGAGTTGATCGGGAGGTGTGCAATCATTTCCTGGTATGCAAACTCGTCGCGCTCGGTGCACTGGATTGCACCGTCCAGGACAAGCACGTTGCCATACGTCTCTGACTCGAACACGAGGACATCCTGGTACTGGCTCTTTTCGTGGTGAAGGATGCGGCGCACGCGCAGGCTCATAGCCTGTCCAGGCCACTGCGGGTTCTCTTCATGGAACCAGCCATCGTGGATATTGGGGTGCGTCAGAACCACGTTGCCGTTCGACATGGTCGTTGTTCGATGGAAAGTTGGGCCCAATTGGAAAATAGGGGTGAAATTCCATTTCTCCCAAGACAAGTGAGTCTCGCACGGCGCGCCTTGGAGGCCGGCGTCAGATTGGACGCAAGATCTCGAGCTCGCTGGGAAAAAAAAAAATTGTGCCGCATTTTCCCTTCTCGCCATCCAAGTGCACACCAAACGGGCCCGCAACTTGCCAAGTGCCGCCATTAACTCTATCAGTGGAGTGGATCACTTGCGACGACGGGTGCCTCACGTGCCGTCATTGCCTTTCCATGCGCACACGCCTGCATCTCTGCTTTCGTCATATGCCCTAATAGGCAACAGGTGGAGGAAAGACACTATAGCGAGCAGCAGCAGCAACGAGGTGTAGCCTACAGCAGGCGCCATACATACACGCCTGTGGCAGGACCTCACCTCTTAGAGTCACTATACGGTTGTCCCTGCAGCCCTGACAACATATTTACACACACACACGCATTAAAGGCACGCTGTCGTTCTAGGAAAGTCTTCACTGACGATACCGATGGACGACACGCCCACGACAAGCAAAAAGCGCGGGCGTCGTGCAGATGCAACGACGCCTGTCGATATGGCAGAAGAAGTCGACGATGAACTTGTCGCATGGACATCGTCCACGTCCAAGAAAGGCAACAAAAGGCGCAAGAGTGAACCGAATCGAACACGCGAGCGATCATCCAGCACGCGTGCAACCAGTGTAGACACGACGCGGCGCAGCGCGTCACGGGTGCCGGATGGCGCCGATACAGAAACAGACGCGCGCAAAGATGAAGCGACGGACGATGACCGCGACGAAGATGATGGTGACGACGACTCTGATATGGCGGATGGCGATGCACTCGCTGATGATGAGTTTTCACGGCAACAGGCGATTTATGCTGCCCAGCAGCGGAGTATGGGGTACGTATACATAGGGCGTCGGCTCTGTCGCATGCATATTGACTTACACGCTTTACAACACACACATACACATGCACATGTATCATTACGTACCTCTCTATACAGTCTTTTGTCGCACTTGATGGACGACGACCAGCTCGAAAGACACATGGCTTCTCGACGCGGCACGCTTAACAAGGGGGGCGTTCGAAAGGTATGTATTGTCGCTGATTGTGCGATGCTCTTTTTTTTTTTTTTTTTTCCTACCACACTCGCACCCACTTTCTCACACTACCTCTGCTGACGCATCGTACAGCTTGTCAACCATGTATTGTCGCAGTCTGTAAACCAGCACATTGTCATGGCTGTCAGTGGTGTCGGCAAGGTGTTCGTGGGTGAAATGGTGGAACTCGCACGTGCCGTGCAACGAGAGCGACACGAAAGCGGTCCTATTATGCCAGTGCACCTGTACGAAGCATATCGTCGCTACAAGAATGCGAATGAACGACCAGGCCGGTATCCGCCCGGCATGTCAAGTGGTGCGCCAGGACTGGGCCGGCGCCGCCGCTTGTTCTAGATACCTATAGGCCCGAATGACTGAGCCAAAAAGTCTCTTACGCGCTTCTGTTCCAGACCACCGACACCTTCCATCTGCTCAGGCACGATGCCGTCCGTATTGACACGCAGGCGATCCGCGCCACCAACATCAATCAGCAGTGCGGCAGTCTGTGCATGTGCGGAGTCGATGGCTAGGTGTAGTGGCGTGTTGCCGAGGCGGTCGGCAGGGTTCACGCGTGTCTTTGGATGTGGCGAGCCATCTGAGCGAGGCGGCGGCGACAATAGCACACGGATTACATGGTCGTGTCCAGCAGAAGCCGCTCGGTGTCTGCAGAGGGAGAAGCAACTCGTGTCAGTAAACTAGATGGGTGCGGGAAAAAGCGGGTCGCAATAGCGAGCAAGGATGCCCGCTCTTGATCACGTACATAGGACGCTGGTTCGCGCCGTCGAGCGCGTTGACGTCGGCGCCCGCTTCAAGAAGCTCACGGACGATATCTACATGGTTCTTGCTGCTTGCATAATGCAGAGCTGTGATGCGTTTGGTATTGCTGGCATGTACATCAGCGCCATGTTGTAAGAGCCAGCGGACGATACTCGAGGCCCCTGCTGAGGATGCGATCATGAGAGATGTCCAGCCACTGTGGTCGCGTGCATTTACATCGATGGATCCTGCAGAAGATAGCGCTTCAACGATATCCAACTTGGCATCACTGGAAGCAGCCCAGTGCAATGGTGTCCGACCGTCCGCATCAGGCTGATCCAACACTGCACGTGCATCTTCGGACGTCTCCAGCAAGTCGCGCACAAGGGCCGTGTGTCCTGAACTCAGTTTGTCGAACGAACAACGTACCATCCAAGCAAGCTCGGTGCAACGCAGGCTGCTGGTAAACCATATCACACACACACAGACACAGTGATTCGTTGCGCTACGTGTGTGTCTCGTCTTTGTCTGCCACAAGGTAGGGTGTGGAAAGGGGCCGCGTATGCCTCCACATGGTACGGAGATCACTGCAGACACACAGACACGCACTTTAACACTAGTTCTCGCTTAGAAATGGTGGTTCGAGTGATCATGATATAGTGCTGTTGTAGTTTCCGTCTTACGAGAAGAAGAAGAAGAAGAACGCCCAAACCGATTCCGTGATTGTATATCTATGTCACAATGTAGATGGCCATTGCAATACAAGCTATGCAACAATAGGGCGATAACCGTTCACCTGGGTGTCAGTCGTGCACGACAACGTACCGATTCGTGCCGCTTTGAAAAAGATGCCCATCACGCTAAAAAAGTCAAGTGCGTTAGCCTTATGGCTCTCCAGTTCGAATCGAAGCAACGTACCCTTTCTTGTTTCGGTCGACAAGCGCAGGAGCAGCCGCGCGAAGGTATGTACATGTGCAGATGACAAGAAGGACAACGAGAAGAAGCGATTGGAAATTAAAGAGCGCGGACTAGAATGTGAGCGATGCATACTGTATAGCACACGTACCATGGTGAGGAAGTCTGAGCCAGGCAGCAAGACAAGCAGGCACGCAATATGAAGTGGTCACCAACACAGAGCACTATTGCACTTGATGATCACAAGGTGGTTGACGAGCAACAGACACACACGCACACTCTTCCTAGCGAATGGCCGAGGATGGGGAGGGGCGAGAAACGGTGCAGACATTTCCAATCATTTTATTTTGTACTGGCAACGCCTGGTCCTGCTGCCCAGCCCACTACGCGCATTAGCTTCGTTGAGTGTGGAGACACTGGTTGATTCTGTGGAGGCACCCCACTAACATGCGTCGATCGATGGGTGTGTGTGTGTGTGGAGTGGCGGTGGTGAATGGGCCAGGTGGATTTGAGTGAGCTTAGGACGAGCGAAACAAGCGAGACGACTACACACAGTGGAAGCGCTTTGGGAGCGAGCGAATCGACGGGAGCGAACACTATCGCTACTATGAGCATTATGATAGATTCACCGCCGTTGGGAAAGACGGATCTGTCCAGATGGAGACTGCGTGTCTCTGATGGAGGCCGGCATGTATGGCACTACTTGGACACGGAACAGGAAGCTGAATCGTGGCCGCAGACGCCAGAGGACAAATACTGGCTCGGCCTCCCGACGGTACGTGCATGGTTGCAAGATGAAGACTTACTCGCAGAGTCTTCCGACGTATCCACCTGCCAAAAGTGCGATGGAGGCAGCAGAGAATGGACTGGCGTTCTATCGCCACTTGCAGTCGAGTGATGGCCATTTTGCCGGTGAATATGGTGGACCCATGTTTCTCTTGCCTGGACTCGTGATCGGCATGTATGTAACAGAGACGCCGATTCCTGAGCCATGGCGGATTGAAATTGCTCGCTACCTGTGGCACCGGCGGCATCCCGAGGATGGCGGCTGGGGCATTCATATTGAGGGTCATTCCACCGTGTTTGGCACAGCACTAAACTATGTGGTGCTACGTCTTGTGGGTGTCCCTGCTGAGCATCCTATGATGGTGCAAGCGCGAGACACACTGTGGAAGCTGGGGGGCGCTGCAGGTATTCCCAGCTGGGGTAAGCTGTGGCTTGCCGTGTTGAACGTGTACGACTGGGAAGGTCTGAATCCCATTCCGCCAGAGCTGTGGCTCCTGCCCGACTTCGTTCCGATTCACCCATGGCGCTGGTGGGTTCACACACGCATGGTATACTTGCCGATGGGCTTCCTGTATGGGAAGCGGTTTACGGCGCCTGTCACTCCGCTTATCGAGTCGCTACGGGCAGAGCTGTACCCAACCGCGTACAAGGATATTGACTGGCCTGCGCAGCGGAACCATGTCGCGAGTGTTGATTTGTATGCACCGCATACTCGTGTGGTGAATGCCTTGTTCTACGTGCTCGGTAAATACGAGCACATTCACATTCCATCGCTCCGTGAGGCAGGAATGAAGCGAGCATACGAACTGATTGTGAAGGAGGATAGCAACACAAGTTTCCAGTGTCTTGGTCCTGTGAACAAGATGCTGAACTACATTGTACGCTGGATTGTAGATGGTCCGAACAGTGAGGCCATGGAACGTCACCGCGAGAAACTCAAAGACTTTGCGTGGATGGGTGCAGAAGGACTTATGATGACTGGGACGAATGGAAGTCAGCTGTGGGATACGTCATTTATCGCCCAGGCTATGTGTGAGTCGGGACTCTCTGCGAAACCAGCGAATCACGAGATTTGTGGACGCATCTTATCATGGCTTGATATGTGCCAGATCCGCGAGAATCCTCGTTTTCATCGCACGGCGTATCGGTTCGCGACCAAGGGAGCCTGGCCTTTCAGCACGCGTGAGCAGGGCTACACGGTTAGCGACTGCACGGCCGAGGGTCTGAAAGGTGTTTTGATGCTTCAGGAAGCGAGTGGCGCATCGCTGGGCAGACCGGTGTCTCAGCGTCGGCTACGAGATACTGTGGATCTGCTGCTGTCGATGCAGAATCCAGGTGGCGGTTATGCATCGTACGAAACGATCAACGGGCCCAGCTTCACGGAGTGGCTAAATCCAGCCGAAGTGTTTGGGAATATCATGGTCGAATATGCATACCCGGAGTGTACGACGTCAGTGGTGTCAGGATTGCGCATGTTCCAGCAGTATGACGACTACCGCTCAGCTGAGATTGATGCCGCTGTCGAAAGGGCTGTCAAGTATATTCTAGGCGCACAACGACCAGATGGATCCTGGTACGGCTCGTGGGCTATATGTTTCACGTATGCTGCGATGTTTGCCCTTGAAAGCCTAAAGCATGCTGGCTATACGTACGAGAACAGTGAGCCTGTCCGCCGAGCATGCACATTTTTGCTGAGCAAGCAGCGTGAGGATGGCGGCTGGGGCGAGAGCTACAAGTCTTGTGAAACGCACGAATACGTGCAATCTGACTCACAAGTCGTACAGACGTCCTGGGCGATCATTGGGCTCTTGCATGCAGGATATCCCGAGGCAAAGCCTATCCAACGAGCCGTTACTTTGATCATGCAGCGCCAGCTTCCCGATGGATCGTGGGCACAGGAGCAAATTGAGGGCATCTTTAACCAGTAAGTAAAAAAGAGAAAGAGAGAGAAGCTTCAAGTCGTTGTGACAGAGACTAACGAGTTCAGCAACTGTGCGATTTCTTACCCGAATTACAAGTTCTCCTTCACCATTTGGGCGCTCGGAAAAGCAGCACGTCAGCTGCACATCTAGCGAATTGGGCTATCACTTGAGCGCAGTAGGGAGATGAAGATCGATGAACAAGGGGAGAAGTGAGATTGGCTGCGTATGGATTCACCGCTTCGAGCAACATAGAGACACATGTCTGAGACGACAACGACGAACTCTAATCAACCTGGATAGTGCATTTCTCCACACGTTCGCACCCACACATTACACTCGTGTCTTGGAACACGGCCTGGCTGTGCAATAGTAGCAACAATGCAATTAGGGCGCAGCGCTGCATTCCTGGCAAGTACTAGATGCTCTGTTCGCGAAAGAAGCACTGCATCGCCCTACTCGGTGGCGCTCCGGATTTTGCTTGAGCAACGGCATGATGCAGATCTGTGCAGACAGGAAGCGCGGTGGCTAGCGGACGAGGTGCGTGCACGGCACCGTTTGGCCTCTACATCTGCATGGAGTGCACAAGCTATGCATGAGCTGATGGAACTCGCTCGGCGCGCAGCACGAAATGAGCCACTTAGCTACGTGATTGGTACGTGACACAATCGCTCGGCTCAGTGTTGGGACGAGCGCATCGCTCCCTCATTTGGAGTTGAATCGAATATTCATCCCTACGCAGGACACCAGCCATTTGGGCCGCTGGAAATACGAACCCGCGCACCTGTCCTCATACCGCGTCCCGAGACCGAGGCATGGACTCTCGATCTGCTGGCACTAGTACAGGCTAGCCTGGACGCACGACCACGGCCCCTGCGAATACTTGATCTATGCACAGGCACCGGATGCATTGCTCTTACATTGGCGCAGGGCTTGCGAATGCATAAAGACGTTCATGTCACGGCCGTCGACTGCGATGCAGCGGCGCTGGAACTCGCACGTGAGAATGCCAAGGCCCATGCGCTTGATGGTGACGACGACAGCGATGATGCACTTGTATCTATTCGATATGCAGACATGCTCGATGACCACAGTATGGCGCTCCTAGGCTCATTTGATCTCGTGGTGTGCAACCCGCCCTACATTGCTGCCGATGCCTGGCAGGATCTTGACGCGAGTGTACGCGACTATGAATCACACGGTGCGCTTGTTGGAAGTGCCCCTGAATTGGATGGGCTGGGCTATTACAGAAGACTGTGTTGGCTATACGAACAGGGGCTAATATCTTTGAATGAGTCGACGCTTCCAGCATCACCAGGGGCATTAGGCACGTCAGACTTACCTTGCATGGTGATGGAGGTCGGTGCAGGGCAGGCCCCGACAGTGAGGGCGAACTTTGAGACAGCCCGAGTCCAGCAGGCACATGGTGGCGATCATTATGTGACACAGTGCGACGTATGGCATGATCCTGCCGGCCGGGAAAGAGTTGTGGTGGTGTGGCGACGTGGCAGCGGCGGTCACGGCGGCGGTTAGACTGCCGCGTAGTAGTAGTACTCGTCAATCAGAGGCAGGTATTCCTTGGCGATGGAGCCAAAGAAACCAATGATGCGGCGGTGTTCGGTGCGTGTGACGAAGTGGGCAATTTTTGGCCGTGTCCAACGGTACCAGACGGGGCCGCGGAGCAGGTACCACCAAAGAGAGCGCTTACGAGCAGTCCACTCCTCACCCTCGACGGCACTCACGGGCTTGAGGGAGGGATGGCGGGGTTGGACCGACAAAGAGCTAGCGAGCCAGTCGAGGAACGAGTTTTCGATGCCCAGGACCGAGAGCCACAGGGAGATGGATGTCGTGGGTGGCGGCGGCAAGTTGGAAGCGCTCTTGCCGCGTGGCACTAGCGCATTGGTTCTCAGTGTGCGTGCCAGCAGTTCTACCACGAACGACGTGGTAAAGGGCCGCGGATCGTGTGCGCCATAGATACGGAGCAGGATCACGTAGATGCATGGGCGTAGGATCCAAACTGATTCAGCAAAGCGCGCCATGTTGTTCTGGAACGCGCGCACTAGCAGCGGCGGTGCAGACACATCCTGTTCAGTGAGCGTGAACGACAGGAGCTGCTCGTATGCATCGCGACCGGCCATCGATGCCAATGAGCGCCTGATGCAGCCTGTTCGCTCGCCACGCCAGGTCATTGGCAAAGCCGCGGGGTTTCGCTCGAGCTGCGCAGGGTCAAATTCACGCTGGGGTAGTGGTGGCGATATGACGGGACGATCTTGAGTGGTGCGGACGAGTGTGAAGCGCAAGAAAGCCTTGACGACCTCGATGGCAATCACGACATCCCATGCACGCTGCTTGTTGAGTTTACGACGTGCGACCATTTCGGCGAGCAGCTGCGTCGCCTCAATGAGCATAAGCGCCCTTGCTGCATAGCCGTAGCGCTTGCTCACTGCGCACCAATATGACGTGTATCGTGCATGAAGGGACAGCTTGGGGATATTTGCTCCTGCAAGCACGTTGGCGACTTTTGCATCGCGTGTGCCATGTGAGTAGACGATCCGGAATAGCACCGAGTCATGGTACAGGCTAAGCAGGTGCACGAGTGCATAGATGGCCTCGCCAGCTAGTTCAGCATCTTTGAAGCGACCTGGCAAAAAGTAGGTGATGCTTCGAAGAGACGATTCTAGGGATGTGATCTGCGATGCATTCTGCAGGAGAAACGTCTCGTAGGCATTCCACTGGCGGCCGCGTGAATGCATGGAACTCTGGAGCAAAAAGCTACCGCAACAACGACGGCGGCGCACGTGGATTCAGGTGCTCAGTCTGTGTGTCAGGCGACGGTCTGACAAGTGGGTGTAGCGGCAGTGCCAAGAGCTTTCCCCCAACAATGTCTGCGCGTGCGGCGAGTGGCACAACAAACTTGAGCAGAGAAAGCGGTGCGCTCCACGAGCCTTCACACTGCCTGCGGGCGATGCACCTACACACACACACACACCACCCTCCCCACCCGCACGCATTCTCACTCGCCATCTGAATGACCAAGCACCCTCCTCCACAGATAATCACGTGAGAAAAGAGGAGTGGGGTGGGATGGGGTGACGCCGAGTGGAGACGTGCATGCGATGCGCACGTAGCGGCCATTGAAAGGACCCAAAGGGTGTCCGGGCAGTGGCGTCGGTCTGTGCACGCTGGAAAGGAAACGAGTTGCGTCACTGAAGTCAAGTCGTGCAGCTAGCTGGCATTGACGGCATCAGTGACAAACGTATACCATGCCCGCGGCACGAGAGGCCGCGGAGCGGGGAATGTCTCGAATGGATGCTGTACTGTACCAGTTCTATGCCAAGACTGTGGCTGTTGTGTGCGAAAGCCGCGGCACAAGTCGTTCCAAACCTGGAGAGCCCCATAGCGTAAGAGGAGGCTCTACCGCTGGCAGTGCTGGCTCGAGAAATAGCCATGGAAGCATGAACAACAGTGTCGCAGATGGTCGTCGGAACAAATGGGTACGTGCGCGTCGCTATGTACTAACGAACAGTTTTCGCTCGAGCTCGATGAATACGAGACGTACCGGCCAGCCTTGCGAACATGGAGTGCTCTTTCATCTGCCCCACAAATTGTGCCTTCACTCCTTGTAAGTGTGAGTCTGCGTGTGTTGGATATGGACGAGACTTGCTATGTATATGCAGCGACACCGCACGGATCGAAACGATTCAGCAGTGCCAAGACTCACAGCATTGTACTGGAGCGATGGCAACTCGATCTACGTGCCCGGTCCGATGACGCACTGAAGGCGGAGCGCTTGCCAGCTGTCTACAAGCAAGGTATTGTGCACTTTCGCACACTCTATGCCATGGCACATGCGTTGCCGATCTCGTCGGTCTGCCAGCAGATCCGCAACGATCAGCGCATGGCACAGAATTTGGCTATCGAAGTGCACATATCTGAAGGGCCTGCACCGGCGACACCCATGCCTTTGAAAGCAAAGTCATGGTCTCTTGCGCCCATCGCTACGCCCATGGGCTCGCTTGAGTGCCGCATTGACTCGTGTGAAGTGACGGAGTTGCTGATGGAGCACAAGGACAAGTCTCCCATGTCGATCAAGATGCGTCCGACTTCACCTCTCGTTCAGGCTATGCTGACCCAAGATGCTCCTGCGCGCCGGCCCCTCGATCCTGGAATTCGCACGCCTCGCGCGTCTCTAGGTCTGTCTGCGAGTCCATCTCTCGCGACATCGCCATCGCGTCTCTCGCCCTGGGCCATACCCGAGTCATCTACGGCTTCGCATCGGCGGCGACATCGAGGGCCAGGGACATCTCTTGTCTCGACGCAATTTTGCGAACCAGGTGCTTTGCGGACTTTGTTTTCCACTTCAGCTCGTTCGACCACACTATCTCCCAGTTCACTTACGCTTACCCCTCCTCTTTGTGCGGCTGGCAGCTTCGATACGGCCATGTCACAGCGGCACGGCTCATACAAAGCCGATGGCTCACCCACAGAGGCCTCGTCTGTGACTCGTCGCGGCAAGCCTGAGCGGATCCCCCGATATGCTCGGCAGCCATCGTACAGGCAACGGCGGACGTCGCCATCTCGTGACGACCAGACGGCAGGAGCAGCTCGGAGCTGGAGCACCAGGAGGGAGCAACGGCGGCTGCTGGACAGGGCCATGTTGCCGCCCGAGTCGAGATCTGTAGGTGCGACGAGTCCGAGCCATTCGCGGGTCTTTATGGGTCCGTCGCCGACACCGGCATTTGCATTACCCAGGCGCCCTCACACACGATCCGATAGCGCCTCTAGCATGTCGGGGCCTGCAGGCGATGCTCTGGACCTGGTCGCAATGATTGATGCAAGGGTTACGGAGCCAGCGCTTGAGCTTGCACGGCATGGCACCAGGCCGGAGCAAGCAACTTGGCATGTCGGCAAAGACGAAGCACGACCACAGTCGCAAACCAAGACAGCGACCGGCTCGTATGATGATATACTGACGAAGATGACCCGCTCACTTCGGCTGCAAACACTCGACGAAGTGTTTGGGACGCACAGCAAGCATAGTGCAGCGGGCATACCAACGACACCCACGAACTCCATGTCAGACACCCAGAAAGAGTCTGACGAGACAGCAGGGCGACTTGATCTCTCCCTTGGATGATCCAGAGCATATTTGTAGATAGGTCTTTGTGCAATGTGATGATGATTATGATGCATGGTACAGTAAACTATCTCCAAGCTTACGATGGTGGTACAGGCGGTGCGGCATGCTCGTCCTTAGCAGGCACTCGGCGCGTGGCATGTGCATGAGCGGCCCAAGCGGCCATGTCGACATCTGGAACGTGGGTGAGGAATGGGTGCTCGAGAAGTTGGGCATATGTTGGTCGCTGCTCGGGTATCTTGCAAAGGCATTGCGCAACAAAGTCACACGCCCGGGCTGAGTATTCACATGTGCCCAGCTCGAGGTCCACAGTCGTGCCGTTCGGCATCGTGACAGTGATGGGCTCAGAAGACGGCGTGGGCAGCCGCGGTGGCGCACCCTCAACTATGGCCTGAAGCTGTGCGAATACATTCGTAAATGTCTCAGGTGGG
>ERZ1030923.99-NODE-99-length-15200-cov-39.659558_pt1 | contig 15200 bp, 15 predicted proteins | sample MGYA00518601_ERZ1030923 | MGnify/ENA primary metagenome ERZ1030923 (study PRJEB33718, sample SAMN03159691) | human skin metagenome | collected 2014-05-20 | study: EMG produced TPA metagenomics assembly of the PRJNA266117 data set (Human skin bacterial metagenome... | reverse complement strand
GTTTTTATCTCACCTAGAGTAACTGGCAGATGCCCACTTGTCCCTTTGCGGGGTGGGGCACGGGGGAAGCGGCCGCTTACTACTTGCGCAGGCGGGGAAGGAAGCCGACCTTTTCATAGACGGCGTCGACAAGCGGCTGGGCAATCTCCTGCGCCGTCTCCGCGCCCTGCGCCAGGATGCGCTCGAGCTCGCCGCGGTCCGCCATCAACTCGTCATAGCGCGCCTTGAGCGGAGTGGTAAATTCCTGCAGCGCGTCGGCGGTATCGACCTTGAGGTGGCCGTAGCCCTGGCCGGCGTACTTTTCCACCAAGGAATCGATGGATTCACCGGTGAGCGCAGACTGGATGACCAGCAGGTTGGACACACCCGGCTGGTTGTCGCGGTCAAAAGCCACCGAGCCCAAGTCATCCGTCACGGCGGACTTGATGCGCTTAGCCGAGGTCTTCGGTGCATCAAGCAGGTTGACCAGGCCCTTCGGGTTGGCGCCGGACTTAGACATCTTGGACGTCGGCTCTTGCAGGTCATAAATCTTTGCCGCACCCTCCGGGATGAACGGCTCCGGCACCTTGAAGGTCTCGCCATACTTATTGTTGAAACGCTCGGCAAGATTGCGGGTCAGCTCCAGGTGCTGGCGCTGGTCCTCGCCCACCGGCACATAATCCGGCGAGTAGAGCAAGATATCGGAGGCCATGAGGATCGGGTAGGTAAATAGGCCCACCGAGGTGCGGTCCGAGCCCTGCTTGGCAGATTTATCCTTGAACTGGGTCATACGGGAGGCCTCGCCAAAACCGGTAAGGCACTGCAGTACCCAGGTCAGCTCCGCGTGGGCGGGCACGTGCGACTGCACGAAGAGCGTGGACTTTTCCGGATCAATGCCCAAGGCAATGAGCTGTGCGGCACCCGCGATGGTGCGGTTGCGCAGCTCCTCCGGATTTTGCTCCACGGTGATCGCGTGCAGGTCAGGGATGAAGTAGAAGGCGTCATAGCCGTCCTGCAGGTCAATCCACTGCTTCAGCGCTCCCAGGTAATTACCCAGGTGATAGGAATCAGCGGTGGGTTGGATACCGGACAGGACGCGGGAAACGGTGGAATTGTCTGCAGTCATGGTGCCTTATCCTACCCCCTAGCCTCGCCGCGCGGTTCACATCCTTCCCCGGCGCCGCCTGAGCGAAGGATCGAAAAATCCCCTGCCCGATTAGGCAGGGGATGCGGCGCAAGGATGTTAGAGCTTGCGGGAGGTCGGGCTGACCACGTCCATCAGGATGGCCCAACCGGATACCATCAGCGCGCCGCCCACGCCCATGAGCACGATGGGGCCGAGGAAAGCGAAGGACGGACCAACAACGGTCCACCACCAGATGCTCAGGCCGAGGATTACAGCGCCGAGGACGAAAGAAATAATTGCGCGAGCCATGAACTTTCTCCGTTGCAGATTACTGAATTTTTTGACCTACCTATAGTAGCACTACTGCTTGTGCTTGGGGGCTTTACGCTTGCCGACGTCCCCCTTATTAAAGCTCCACTGCTGCTCCACGTTGACTCCCCTCGCCCCTGGCGAGTGCCGGCCGCTCGGCCGCGTAATCGACTGCCGCTTCGGCCGGCGCGCGATGCGGTTGCTCGACATATCGCTGTAGTCCGTTCCTTCGGTCGCGGTAGAAAACGCTCGAGACTTGTTCCTGAAGGTGCGGCTCAAGGGTCGGCTAAGCGGCCGGGTCAGCGGGCGCGTGATCGGGCTGGCATAGCGCGTGGCGGCGCCCGCCTTGCGCTTGGCCTTGCGGGCGCCATCGCGCACAATGCGCGCAGACAAACGCAGGCGCGGGTCCATCTGCTGCTCGGCGTCGCGGTATTCGAAGACGGGCAGGCCCTTCTTGAAGTAGATCGCGGCCAAGCGAGCAATAAAGCACACGGAGGCGGTGATAATCGCGGTCGGTTCCTCGGCCAGGCCACTGTGGTACAGCGCCATAAATAGCGCCGCGGCGAGCAGCGAGATAGCGGCGTAGAACTCGCCGGAAAAGACCAACGGGATGCGATCCGAAAGCAGGTCACGCAGCACTCCTCCAAAGACGCCGGAAATCACCGCAGAGACCGAGGCAATAATGAACCCGTGGCCCAGATGGACCGCAATTTGGGTGCCGAGCACCGAAAAGACCGCAAGCCCCAGCGCATCAAGGATGAGGAAGAGGTGGCGGAAGTAGTGCATGAGGAAGGACATGCCCACCGTCACCACGGCCGCCACGATGACGATTACCAAATAAATGGGGTGCTCAACCCAGGTAAAGGGAGGGTCATCGAGGATCATATCGCGCACCGTGCCGCCGCCCAGCGCCGTCATGGAGGCAATCATGGTGACGCCAAAAAGATCGAGCTTTTGGCGGCCGGCGGACAAAGCGGCGGTCATGGACTCGGCCGTAATACCTACTACATATAGGACGCTAAATAGTGGCGTCATCAGCGGTACTCCACCAGCAGTGGGGAATGGTCGGACCAGCGCTGCTCCACGGTAGGAGCCTTATCCACCCAGGTGCGCTGCGCGCGCTCCAGCATCGGGCGGGTGGCCGCCTGGTAATCGATGCGCCACCCGGCGTTGTTATTAAACGCCTGGCCGCGGTAGGTCCACCAGGTATAAGGACCATCTTCTTCCGGGTGCAGGCGGCGGGCGACGTCGAACCACTGCGGTTCTGCCGCTGGGGCCCACGGCTCGCCGCCGGCGTATTCGACCACACCCTGCCACTGCCCGAGGTTCTTCTTCTCCTGCGGCTTGTCATCCGGGAAGGCGCCAAAGACATGGTCCATGAAGGCGCGCTCTTCCGGCAGGTGGCCAGCCTTCTTTTCGTTGGCCTTATTATTTTTCAGGTCCTGGGCGCGGTGGCAGATATTCCAGTCGCCGCCGATGACCGTCTCGGCCGGGCTGCCATCAGAATTCGTGCGCTCCGCGTTCTCCGCCAGCACCTCCTGGAATTCATCCAAGAAGCGATACTTTTCATCCAGCTTCGGCGAACCGGTGTCGCCGGAAGGCAGGTACAGGGAGGCGACGCGAATATCGCGGGTGGTAACCGCAATCCAGCGGCCGGCGTCGGTAAAGGAGCCGAAGCCCACTTCGACGTCGGCAAGCGGGGTGCGAGACAGGATACCCACGCCGGCGCGGCCCTTTGCGGCGGCGTCGGCAAGAGCTAAGTGCCACCCCGCCTCTAAGGCTGGGGCCAGGGCCTTTTCGGCCTGCTCCGGGGTTGCGCGCACCTCCTGCATGAGCACGATATCGGCCGGAGTCTCCTCTAGCCAGGCGTTCATTCCGGGGTTATTTTCGTTGCGCTGCTTGCACGCAGCGCGGATTCCGTTGACATTAACGCTCGCGATGGTAAGGGTCATGCCAACAGCATATCGGTAAGCCTAGGCGCGGCGAGAAAGGCGCTTTTTATCCCACATCGTCGCAGCCCATACCAGGCAACCCGCAGCCGCTAGGGCCGCACCGGCCAGCGCCGGGGCGGAGTAGCCCAAGCCGGCACCCACCACGGCGCCGCCAATGGTCGCACCGGCCGCGTTTGCGATGTTCAGCGCGGACTGGTTAAGGGCTGCGGCCAAAGTCTGGGCGTCGCCAGCCACATGCACCAAGCGCAGCTGCAGCGAAGGAACCAAGGTGGAGCCCATAAACGCCACGCAGCCAAAGCACAAAGTGGCGGGAATGGCATGGCTAGAAAGGAAGTAGAAGGCCGTCAGGATAACGATGAGGCAAGCCAAGGCAAAGATAATGCCAAACTCCAGGTTGCGGTCAGCCAGCCAGCCGCCAAAGGCATTGCCGATGGTCATGCCGATGCCATAGGCCATGAGCACCACCCAGATGAGGCTCTGGTCCATGCCGGCGACCTCGGTCATGGTCCACGAAATATAGGTATAGACGGAGAACATGCCGCCAAAGCCGACCACGCCCATGATGACGGTGAACCACACCTGACTGTTTTTGAACGCACCAAATTCGGTGCGGATATCGGTCTGCTTCATCTCCGTCATGTGCGGCATCAGGAAGAACAACGCAATGGCGGTGACGATACCCAAAGCCACGACCACTAGGTAGGCCGCCTGCCAGCCCAGCGCGGAGCCGAGGGCTTGGGCGGCCGGTACACCAATCACCGTGGCGATGGCCAGGCCCATGCCCACATAAGCCATGGCCTTGCCGCGGCCGCCTGGGGGCGCCATAGATGCGGCAGAAAGGTTCGCTACGGAGAAATAAGCGCCGTGCGGCATGCCCGCGATGAAGCGCGCAATCATGAGGATGGCGTAGTTCGGCGCCAAGACCGAAAGCAGATTGCCCACCACGAGAAAGGCGATGAGCAGCAAGATCAGGCGGCGGCGCGGGAGCTTGCCGGTAAAAGCCGCAATCAGCGGGGCGCCGACCACCACGCCCATCGCATAGATGGTGATGAGGGTGGAGGCGTTTTCTTCCGAAATGCCAAAATCATCCGCGATGAGCGGCAGCAGGCCCATGGACACAAACTCCGTCGTGCCGATGGCAAACGCGCCCAGGGCCATGGCCACCATGACGATGGCGCGGCGACCGGCCGTAATCTCCGTTTGCAACGGCAGCGGACGGCGGCGAATGCGGTGTTCGTGTGCGCTGCGCGGACTTAGCTCATCGATGATTTTCATGGGGTGTGAGGGTACACCCAGTGCGCGACTGCAGCATGCCCGCAGCGGGGGCTCGTGAATATCTCCACCCCTCCCGCGCATGGGTGACAGCGGCCACGCAACCCTTTTAAAGGGGCGGCAAATGGGGGATCACTTTCGGCAAACTGGCCCACATGCCGCCCACAAAATCGGTAATCTGGGCACTTGAACAATTTTCCAACGTTAATTAGGAGAATCATGGCAAAGATTACGTGGACCCGTACCGATGAGGCGCCGCTGCTGGCGACCTACTCCCTCAAGCCCATCGTGGAGGCCTTCGCTTCCACCGCTGGCATCGACGTGGAAACCCGCGATATCTCGCTGGCCGCCCGCATCGCCGCGCAGTTCCCAGAGCACCTGACCGAGGAGCAGAAGGTCGAGGACGCCCTAGCGGAGCTGGGCAAGATGACCAAGACCCCAGAAGCAAATATCATCAAACTGCCGAATATTTCTGCTTCCCTGGTGCAGCTGAAGAAGGCCATCGCCGAGCTGCAGGCCGCAGGTTACGATCTGCCTGATTACCCGGATAATCCTTCCACCGAGGAAGAAAAGGACATCGCCGCCCGCTATGACTCCGTCAAGGGCTCCGCTGTTAACCCGGTGCTGCGCGAGGGCAACTCCGACCGCCGCGCCCCGGAAGCCGTGAAGAACTTTGTGAAGAAGCACCCGCACCGCATGGGCGAGTGGTCCAAGGACTCCAAGACCAACGTTGCCACCATGGCGGACAACGACTTCCGCCACAATGAGAAGTCCGTCATCCTGGACAACGAGGACACCCTGTCCATCGTCCTCAAGACCGCCGATGGCGAGCAGACCCTGCTGCCGGAGCTTCCTGTTCTTAAGGGTGAGGTCATCGACGGCACCTTCATGTCCGCAAAGGCCCTAGATGAGTTCCTCCTCGCACAGGTCAAGCGCGCTCAGGAAGAGGGCGTTCTCTTCTCCACCCACCTGAAGGCCACCATGATGAAGGTCTCTGACCCCATCCTCTTCGGCCACGTCGTCCGCGCCTTCTTCGCCGATGTATATGACAAGTACGGCGAGGAGCTGCTGGCTGCCGGCCTCAACGGTGAGAACGGCCTGGGCGCTATCTACGAGGGCCTGAAGAACCTGGACAACGGCGAAGAAATCAAGGCTGCTTTCGACGCCGCGCTTTCCGACGGCCCCGACCTCGCCATGGTCAACTCCCACAAGGGCATCACCAACCTGCACGTGCCTTCCGACGTCATTATTGACGCCTCCATGCCTGCCATGATCCGCACGTCTGGCCACATGTGGAATAAGAACGACGAGGAGCAGGACACCCTCGCCGTCATTCCGGATTCCTCCTACGCTGGCGTCTACCAGGCCGTTATCGAGGACTGCAAGGAAAACGGCGCCTTCGACCCAACCACCATGGGCACCGTGCCGAACGTTGGCCTCATGGCGCAGAAGGCCGAGGAGTACGGCTCCCACAACAAGACCTTCAAGATCCCGGCCGCGGGCACCGTTGAGGTTCGCAACTCCCAGGGTGAGGTCCTCATCTCCCACGACGTGGAGGAAGGCGATATCTGGCGCGCCTGCCAGACCAAGGACGCTCCGATCCAGGACTGGGTCAAGCTCGCCGTCAATCGCGCTCGCCTGTCCGGCATGAAGACCATCTTCTGGCTCGACCCGGAGCGCGGCCACGACCGCAATATCAAGTCCCTGGTGGAGAAGTACCTTAAGGACCACGACACCGAGGGCCTGGATATCTCCATCGAGGATCCGGTCACCGCTACCAAGACCTCCATCGAGCGCATCCGCCGCGGCGAGGACACCATCTCCGTGACCGGCAACGTGCTGCGTGACTACAACACGGACCTCTTCCCCATTCTCGAGCTGGGTACCTCCGCCAAGATGCTGTCTGTGGTTCCGCTCATGGCGGGCGGCGGCCTCTTCGAGACCGGTGCGGGCGGCTCCGCCCCGAAGCACGTCCAGCAGGTCGAGGAAGAAAACCACCTGCGCTGGGATTCCCTCGGCGAGTTCTTGGCCCTGGCCGAGTCCTTCCGCCACGAGAAGCAGACCAACGGCAACGAGAAGGCCGGCGTCTTGGCCGCCACCTTGGACAAGGCCACCGAGCGCCTGCTCAATGAGGGCAAGTCCCCGTCCCGCAAGGCTGGCGAAATCGACAACCGCGGTTCCCACTTCTTCCTGGCCACCTTCTGGGCCGAGGAGCTGGCTAACCAGACCGATGATGCCGATCTTGCCGCTGCGTTCAAGGACGTGGCTTCCCAGCTGTCCTCCCAGGCAGACGAGATTGCCCAGGCGCTTGTCGACGCCCAGGGCAACCCCGCCGACCTCGGCGGCTACTACTGGCCGAATGACGAGAAGACCTCTGCCGTCATGCGCCCAGTTGCTCAGTTCAACGAGATCATCGACGGCCTGAAGAAGTAATTCTTCCCAGGCAAAAGCCGCCCCGCAGCGTTCATCGAATCGCTGCGGGGCGGCTTTGGTGTGCGTGCCTAGAAGCTGTCGAGCCAGGCGGCGTGCACGCGGGCGTCGCCGTTTTCTTCTGGGTGGAAGCTCAGCGCCGTCACGCGGCCCTGGCGCACGCCGACCACCGCGTCGCCGTCCGCGCCCGGCACCGTCGCGATGACCTCAACACCCTCGCCCACGCGGGTGACCAGCGGGGCACGAATGAAACTCGCCTCAATGTCGAGCGTTTTCTCGCCCGCCGCCACAGGAACCGTGCGCTCTTCGGAAAAGCGCTGGTTGCCAAAGGCATTACGCCGCACGGTCACGTCCAACAGCCCCAGGGTTTGCTGCCCCGGCGCGGGGTTTTCCAGCTCGCGGGCGCAATAAATGAGCCCCGCGCAGGTCGCGAGCACCGGCAATCCTGCGGCCGCGGCGTCGCGCAGCGGCTCGGCCAGCCCGAAGCTGCGCGCGAGCTTGTCGATGACGCTCGACTCGCCGCCCGGAATCACCAGCCCGTCGAGGCTGTCCAAGTCGCGCGGCACCCTCACCCGGCGAGTCGCCACACCAAGCCCGTCCAGAATGCGCAGGTGCTCCTCGACGCCGCCCTGCAGCGCCAGCACCCCGACGGTGGCTACCATCCGCGGTCAGCCAGGCGGTGCGGTGCAGGCACGTCGTTGACGTTGATGCCCACCATGGCCTCGCCCAGGCCGCGGGAAAGCTTGGCGAGCTCAGCGGGGTCGTCGTACAGCGTGGCAGCCTTCACGATGGCCTCCGCGCGCGCCGCCGGGTTGCCGGACTTAAAGATGCCGGATCCGACGAAGACGCCTTCGGCGCCCATCTGGCGGACAAGGGCGGCGTCGGCAGGCGTGGCCACGCCACCGGCAACGAAGAGCACGACCGGGAGCTTGCCGGTCTCCGCAACCTCTGCAACCAGGTCATACGGCGCCTGCAGTTCCTTGGCCGCGACGTAGAGCTCGTCTCGGTCCAGGTGGCGCAGTCGGGCAATCTCGGCCTTAATGGTGCGCAGGTGCTTCACAGCCTCGGAGACGTCGCCGGTGCCGGCCTCGCCCTTGGATCGAATCATGGCCGCGCCTTCGGTGATGCGGCGCAGCGCCTCGCCCAGGTTGGTCGCACCACACACGAACGGCACGTCGAAGTCCCACTTATTGATGTGGTTGACGTAATCGGCCGGGCTGAGCACCTCGGACTCGTCGATGAAGTCCACGCCCAGCTCGCCCAGGATCTGCGCCTCTACAAAGTGGCCGATGCGGGCCTTAGCCATGACCGGGATGTCCACGGCCTCGACGATGCCCTCGATAAGCTCTGGGTCAGACATGCGGGCCACGCCGCCCTGCGCGCGGATATCGGCCGGCACGCGCTCCAGCGCCATCACGGCCGACGCGCCCGCGTCCTCTGCAATGCGCGCCTGCTCCGGCGTGACGACGTCCATGATGACGCCGCCCTTCAACATATCGGCTAGTCCTCGCTTCACGCGGGTGGTAGCGCGTCCTTGTTCATTTATCTGTTCAGTCATAGGTGCCATAGTGACCCACACAAGTGGTACAAGACAAGAGCCATTTTCAGCGTGTTGGATTAGACCACTTATGATGGGCCCGTGCCCCTTCGCCTCGATCCCTCTGATACGCGGCCGCTGCCCGTGCAAGTAGCCGCAGCCCTACGCGCCCAGGTCGCCGCCGGCGTCCTCCTGCCAGGCGAGCGCGTTCCTTCGACCCGCCACTTGGCTTCGCAGCTCGGCATTTCCCGAGGCAGCGTGGTCACCGCCTACGACCAACTCACGGCCGAGGGCTACCTCACCGCCGAGGTTGGCTCCGGCACCGTCATAAACCCGCTGCTTCCCCACGCGCGTGCCCCACGGCCGGAGCCAGCCCCCGCACCGGCCGCCGAGCCCGAACTGGTGTCACTGACCCCCGGCCTGCCCGACACCGCCGGCATCCTCACCCCTGAATGGAGGGCCGCCTGGCGTGCAGCGGCCGTCGACCCTTCCGGCGATCTGCCCCGCGAGGTCGCCGCCCACCTGCGCCACATGCGCGGGCTCACCGTGGACCCGGCCTGCGTACTCATCACCGCCGGTGCCCGCGACGGCCTCTCCGTGCTCCTGCGCGCCCTCGGCCGCCAGTTGCGCGTGGGCGTGGAATCCCCCGGCTATCCCAGCTTGCGCCGCGTACCCCAGGCTCTCGGCCACACGTTGGTGGAAATCCCCACCGACCCCGACGGCGTCACCGTTCCCGCGGCCGATCTCGACGCCCTCATCGTCACCCCCAGCCATCAATATCCCTACGGCGGCTCCCTGCCTGCAGCCCGGCGCGCCGAACTTGTCGAATGGGCCCGCACACATGACGCCCTCCTCATCGAGGACGACTTTGACTCCGAACTGCGCTATGTCGGCCAGCCGCTACCCGCCCTGGCCGCGCTCGCTCCAGAGCACACCGTACTGCTGGGAACCTTTTCCTCGGTCATCTCCCCCTCCATTGCCTGCGGCTACCTTGTCGTCCCGCCGCGCCTGCGCCCGGCCGTGGACCGTGTGCGCGAGATCTTCGGCCAACCCGTCGGTGCCATCCCCCAGGCCGCGCTCGCCCACTACCTTGCCAGCGGCGCTTTACGACGCCACACCGGCCGCATGCGCCGCACCTATAAACGCCGCCGCAACCTGGTAGCCGAAACGCTTGGCACCATCGATGGCGCCCAACTCCTCCCCATCCACGGTGGCCTCCACGCGGTCCTGCTGTGCGATCCGGCCGTAGTCCCCCGCGCCGCCGCCCGCGGCATCAAACTCACCCCACTGCGCGATTACTGGGGCGGCGCCGACGCCGAAGACGGGGTCGTCCTCGGCTTCGGCCACCTCAGCGACTCCGAGCTGCGCACGAGCCTCACCGCGGTCGCGGCCGCATTACGCGAGTGATACCGTCATCTCAAAGGCCATAAAAGAAAGGTGATAAATGTCCCTCGGTCCGCTTGAATTTCTACTCATACTCATTCCGTTCCTCATCCTCGCCGGAATCATCGCCATCGTGGTCAAGCTCGTGCGCAATAGCAACGAAACTCGCGCAAACACCCGCCGCATTGCCGATCAGCTCGAGAAACAAGACCGCCACCGCTAAGCAAGGCACCCCACCAGACCAAGCGCACACTGACCGCTTGGTCTATTTTTATTCTCGTCCCTGCCAGCGGGTTTCACTAAACCCGTTCGCAAGACATACCGCTTGGTCTAGTCTTGCCAAGCATGACGACGAAATACGATAACTCCAATTCCAACTGGTCCTTCGCTACCCGCTCCGTACACGCCGGCCAAAACCTCGACGGGCACCACAACGCCCGCAACGTGCCGATTTACCAGACCACTTCCTACGTCTTTAACGACGCCGAGCACGCGGCCAACCGCTTCAATCTTTCCGACGCCGGCCCCATTTACACCCGCCTGACCAACCCCACCCAGGACGCGTTGGAAGAGCGACTCGCCTCCCTCGAGGGCGGCGTCGCGGCCGTCGCCTTCGCTTCGGGCCAAGCCGCCGAGACCGCGGCCATTTTGAACCTCGCCTCGGCCGGCGACCACATCGTGACCTCCCCGCGCCTCTACGGCGGCACCTCCACCCTCTTTACCGTCACGCTCAAGCGCCTAGGCATCGACGTCACCCTCGTCGAGAACCCGGATGACCCGCAATCCTGGCAGGACGCCGTCCAGCCGAATACCAAGGCCTTCTACGGCGAGACCTTCGGCAACCCCGTGGCCGATGTCCTCGATATCCCGGCCATCGCCGAGGTCGCCCACAACAACCAAGTCCCGCTCATCGTGGATAACACCATCGCCACCGCCGCCCTCGCCCGTCCGCTGGACCTCGGCGCGGACATCGTCGTAGTTTCCACCACCAAGTTCTACACCGGAAATGGCTCGGCCATCGGCGGCGCGATTATCGACGGCGGCTCCTTCGACTGGACCGTCACCCGCAACGGCGAGCCCGTCTTCCCCTACTTCGTCACTCCAGATGAGGCCTACCACGGCCTGAAGTACGCCGATCTCGGCGCCCCAGCCTTCGCGCTCAAGGCCCGCGCCGGCCTGCTGCGCGATACTGGTGCCGCCATCTCCCCCTTCAACGCTTGGCTGACGCTGAATGGAATTGAGACGGTGGGACTGCGCGTCGAAAAGCACAATGCCAACGCCCAGGCCGTCGCCGAGTACCTGGAAGGCCACGCCAAGGTCACCAAGGTCAACTACGCCGGCTTGGACTCCTCGCCGTATAAGGCCACCAAGGAAAAGCTCGGCTACGCCTACACCGGCTCCGTGCTTTCCTTCGACATCGACGGCGACCGCGAGGAAGCCTGGGCGTTTATCGACGCCCTCAAGCTCCACTCCAACCTCGCTAATATCGGTGACACCCGCTCCCTGGCCGTACACCCAGCAACCACCACGCACTCGCAGTCCGACGAGCCTGCGCTGGCAGCGGCCGGCATCGCCCAGTCCACCATCCGTCTGTCCGTGGGCATAGAGCACATCGATGACATCATCGCGGACCTCGAGCTGGGCTTTAGCGCGCTGGCATGAAGCTAGTTAGCATCGGCGACTTCCACACCGAAGCCGGCGCCACGCTTGCCGACGCCCACATTGCCTACCACCGCTTCGGCCACCTCCTCGGCGATCCCCACGGCCGCAATAACGTCATTGTGGTTGAACACGCCCTAACCGGTGATTCGAATGTGGCCGAGTGGTGGGCCGATCTAGTCGGCCCTGGCAAGGCGCTAGATACGACGAAGTGGTGCGTTATCGCCACCAACGCACTGGGCGGCTGCGCCGGCTCCACCGGCCCCGCCTCCCCGCACCCGGACGACGGCCGCGCCTGGGGCTCGCGCTTCCCTGCGCTTTCGGTGCGCGACCTCGTCTCGGCCGAGCGCACCGCACTCCGCGAGCTCGGCATCACCCACGTCCACGCCATCATTGGCGGTTCGATGGGCGGCGCGCGCACGCTGGAGTGGACGCTGATGCACCCCGAGGCCGTTGATGCGGCCTGCGTCATTGCCGTATCGGCCCGCGCTTCCGCCTGGCAGATTGGCATCCAATCGGCGCAAATCGCGGCCATCGAGCAGGATTCCTTCTGGCACGGCGGCGATTACTACACTTCAGCACAGCGCCCGCGCGAGGGCCTGGCTGCCGCGCGTCGCATTGCACACCTGACGTATCGCGGCGAGCAGGAAATCGACGAGCGCTTCGGTGTCCAGGCCCAGACCGGCGAGGACCCGCTCGGGCCCTACCGCCGCCGCAATGAGCGCTTTGCCGTCAACTCCTACCTCGACTATCAGGGCATCAAGCTGGCCGATCGCTTTGACGCCGGATCCTACGTCACCCTCACCGAGGCGCTCAACCGCCACGATATCGGCCGCGGCCGCGGCGGCCTTAACCGCACGCTGGGCTCATCCGAGGTACCGACCATGGTCGTCGGCGTGGACACGGACATCTTGTACCCGTATCACCAGCAGGAACACATCTCGCGCAACCTCGGCAACCTGCTGGCGATGGCGAAGGTTGTCTCCCCGGTAGGCCACGACGCTTTCCTTACCGAGTCACGCCAGATGGATCGCATCTTGCGAAACTTCCTCACGCTTTCCCAACCGGACCCGAGCATCGATTCTGCGGCAGGTGATCCCACCGAGTACTCGATTTAACGCCTCGCTGCATCTGCGATCGCCAAAGCTGCGCAGCGCGCACTAGCTATAAGCGGTGCGGCACGCTGCGCTGGTCCTAAGGCCAGTCGTGGCGAGCAGAGGCGGAACGGGGCTCAGCCGTCTTCGGGCGGTGTGGCCCAAGGTGGCCGCCAGACGATACCTTCGCCGGGGCGGCGCTCGAGCCGACCGCGACGCGGCGGCGCATTGGGGTCATCATCATTGACCCCGTTGTGATACTTGCAGGCCATGGTGAGGTTCTCGGGATTCGTGTCCCCGCCGAGCAGCCACGGGGTGAGGTGGTGGACCTGGCATTCATCCGCCGGCGTATGGCAGTCGGGCCACGGACACACAGGGTTTTCCGCCATCGCCATCTGGCGTTGCTTCCATGTAGCCCGGCGCCGCGATTGATAGAGGTTTACGGGGCCGGTGACAGGGTGGATGAGGGTGATAAGGCCGACGTCGGCAAGCGCGCGGCGGGCAAGGTCCGCACCGGAGATTTGCGCGCCATTGGTTAGCTGCAAGGTGACGTCCTCGCCGTGGATGACCTTGACCATCTCATTGAGGGTGAGCACCACATTGGTGGTGATTGTGGAAGCGGCGGCGCCCTGGGAAAAGACGCGGCGGGCATCGGCGACGGTGGAGACATGGTTGTTAATCTCTGCCACCAGTTCGGACTCGGCGGTAATGGTCAGCGTCCACAGGTCGTCGCGGCGGCGGGTCAGGCGCACGCCCTCAGAGCGCTTGGTGGTGCGCTCCTCGCGCACAAGGTGGCGGGCGCGCCTTTCAATCTCGCTGGTAGCAACGCGCAGAGCGCAGAGTTCCTCGCGCAGCGCCCAGGCCGCGCGCTGGGTTTTCATCTTCTGGGCATAGTGCTCGATGATTTTTAGCGCGTCGAGCGGCAGCGTGGTGCGGCGGGCGGCGCGCTGCTTGGCGCGAAAAGAGGTGCGGCCGAAGTAGGTATCGGCAAGGCGGGCAAACTCGGCGGCCTCGCGATCGCTAAAGCCCTTATCGACGAGCTCTTCTACCGACAGCCCAGCACACTCCTCGATGAGCACCATCGGGGAGTTCACGGCTGCCAGGTAGGTCGAAATCATGGCCCCGAGCCTAAGTGGGCCGCGCAACCCGGCGCGCGGTGGCGGGCGCTGGCCTGTGGATAACCGCCGGAACGACACCTTTTAGGGCCGAGATGGGTGATGATTCTACAAAAAGTCTGTGGACAACTAGCTGCCGAGCGAGTCCACCGAAAAGGCCAGGAAGGTCATCACGGCGCCGAGCAGGCCGGTAAAGCAGGCATCGAAGCGGCGCGAGCGCACGGCCAGGACGCCGACGCGGCCGGAATCGCAGGTAAGGCGGACCACGGTGAGCCACAGCAGGGCGAGGCCGAGGAGGAATGTGGCCCGGCGCCAGTATTCGAAGACGGCATAGCCGCCGGAGACGACCACGCCCGCCACGAAGATGCCAATGGCCGCCCACTGCGCGGCGGGCGGCAGCGGGGAGGGCGCGAGGCCGGCGTCGTGCGGGTTATCTAGATTCACGCCAACTTTTCCGCGCGCTCGACGATATTCCGCACCAAGAAGGCACGGGTCAGCGGGCCGACGCCGCCCGGGTTCGGCGAGACGAATCCGGCCTTGTCCCAGCAGTCTGGGTGGATGTCGCCGGTGAGCTTGCCGTCGACGCGGGAGACTCCGACGTCGAGAAGCGCGGCGCCTTCCTTAATCATGTCCGCGGTGAGCATGTGGGGCTGGCCGGCGGCGGCGATGACGATATCGGCCTCGCGGGTCTCAGCGGCCAGGTCTTTGGTGCCGGTGTGGCACAGGGTGACGGTGGAGTTCTCGCTGCGGCGGGTAAGCATCAGGCCAATAGGACGGCCAACGGTCACACCGCGGCCGATGACCACGGTCTTGGCGCCGTTGAGCTCAACGCCGAAGCGGCGCAAAAGGTGCAGGCAGCCATTCGGGGTACACGGCAGGGGTGCGTCCTCGTTGAGCACGAGCTTGCCCAGGTTAACCGGGTGCAGGCCATCGGCATCCTTGGCGGGGTCGATTCGCTCGAGGATGGCGTTTTCATCTAGGTGCTTCGGCAGCGGGAGCTGGACGATGTAGCCGGTGCAGGCATCATCAGCGTTGAGCTCATCGATAACGGCCTCAAGTTCTTCCTGCGTGATATCGGCCGACAGGTCCTTGCGGATGGAGTTGATGCCGAGCTTTTCACAGTCGCGGTGCTTCATCTTCACATAGGACTGGGAGCCGGGGTCTTCGCCGACCAGGACGGTGGCGAGGCCGGGCGTAATCCCCTTGTCCTTCAGCGCGGCCACGCGCTGGGCGAGGTCGGCGAAAATCTCGTCGCGGTACAGTGTGCCATCTAGTTTGGTAGCGCTCATAGCCACCATCCTAGACTGAAGGCATGAGCCAGCTGCACATTGTCTTTGATAACCC
>ERZ1030923.93-NODE-93-length-16158-cov-5.162889_pt1 | contig 16158 bp, 10 predicted proteins | sample MGYA00518601_ERZ1030923 | MGnify/ENA primary metagenome ERZ1030923 (study PRJEB33718, sample SAMN03159691) | human skin metagenome | collected 2014-05-20 | study: EMG produced TPA metagenomics assembly of the PRJNA266117 data set (Human skin bacterial metagenome and... | reverse complement strand
CTTTCGAACATCTCTTGTCTGTAGCGATATACGATTTCTATGGTGATGATACAGGACTCCTTGTCAAAGGTGAAGCACACTCCGACGTTGATGCATGGCGATCCCAGTACGCCCGCCGATCACGCACAGGAATGCCACGGCATTGCGATAAACTCAACATACAAAGATGCGGGTTTACTGCCACTAGCGCGTCGACCGATGTTGCTGTGATTAGCACCTATTATGTGCATACGTACGCGTAACTTGTGTGTGATCAAGATTAACCGACTCTAATGCACCCGTCAGAGGTACAAGAAAATGCTGGAGAACATCGTCAGTAAGGGACGTAGCCGGTAAAGACAGCTCTGTCAGCGCTGTGCTCGATGTTGGCAGAATTAGTTCCCCGTCGCATGTGCCATAATCCAAGAATGCGAAAGATGACAAGTCTAAGCCGCCCAACGCTAAACGGCGCGTACTTCTCATGAGCATGTGCACTGCCGCATGCGACGTGCAGCGCGTATATCGGCGTAGAACATCCTCAGGAAGAGACCAATGGCTCGGTACATAGGCACTTCGCTTATCCCCATTCATATGCACACGCTCAAACACACGCTTTTGAGTCTTGCATGCATCTGCGATTATCTGTGCGATGACATGAAGTGTATCGCCGGACAAACCACGACGGCCTTGTAACGAGGAAGGCTCTCGACGCGAATATTCCACCATATCGTCCAAGAGAAGCGAACAAAGCTGACCGGCGTCTCCAGTGTTTGGGTGCTCTTCACTTACAGGGTATGCGAGCCAAGCGTGGAGAAAAGCGACGAGCGATACTGCATGGACACAAAGACCTGACAGTCCTAAATGAAGCACCTTGGACAAAGATTTTGCGCCACCAAGTTGAAGGCTCATTTCCAGCACGTCGAGTGTGCCACTTTCCGCCACATGCGTATAGCTGACATCGAGTGACGTTAGCTGTCCACTGCATAAGCGAAGAAGTCCACTGACCCCCACGTCTCCAACGGGTGTATGTGATACATCAAGGTTTTGGAGGTTTTGAAATGGGATTCTAGGCCGATGAGCATTCGCACACTTGGCAATTGCTTCACTGACTGCATGTGAAGTGCTTTCGTCTGTAAGCTGCTCGCACCAAGCCAGCCGCAACGTGCTCAGCGATGAGCATGCTTCGCCCAGCACCACAAGTGAGTGAGCTGTAATTGATGTAAGTGTAACATCCAGGTACTGCAACGTTGGACCCGTCGCTTGAGCTAGGGTCGAGATCGTAGCATCATCCACAGCTAGGCAGCCAGGCAATGAAACACGGTGCAAGCGCCACGCTTGCTGGAAGTTTGCCGGTGCTTTGAGTAAACGCGTGATCGACGAGCTTGGTAAGCGTGTAAGTCCATGCAGTTCCAGCGAGCGAATCTGCAATGTTAGCGCGTATGCATCCGCGGCCAGCGCGAGACTTCCAGCGAGTGTAGCTAGCATCAGCGGCGCACATTTCACATCCTGTGAAAATAGAGGCAGAGAAGCAGGAAAAAATAAGCGCGTGCGAACGCGTGGTAGCTGCGACGCTGTTCCCACAGATGGGAGGAAATACTGCGAAAATACATCCTTCGTGAGTGCCCATGGCGAATGCAAGCAGATCTGATCAAAAAATTCGTCTGCCAATGAAGGCGGCATGTGCTTGAGTATGTCTTTATTGATTTCCCATATCCATTCATTCACTGCATTTGCCTGACGGTTTACAATGGGACGAGAAAAAACGGACTTCTCTGCATCGAATCCAAGAGTATCGCTTTCATATTCAGATTGCCGAGCGACAACTCGTCCATGAGCAGGTTGTTGCGGTACCGGCAATACATGTGAGGAGAAATGACTCGCAGCGATATGCATGCACATAAGTCTCAGTGAGACTGTTCTTGAGGTAGCTGCTACTAGCGACACGCCTCTACGCGAGACCTGCTCGCGAAATGTCGCTGGGAATGGAGACATGTCATTTTGTACTTGTGTTTCTAGAGTATCATCCGCCATAATTTCTTCATGTCGTTTGAGGCGCGGTGCAGACAAACGCCTCGCTTGCGTATGACGTCGATACCGGGCAGACGGCAAGCGACGCCGCTTACGAGAGGAGGCTGTACTGCGTGACGAGTCATTGGGCATAGAGGAGGATTCAAGAAGCGAGCAAGACTTGCACCCTTTCGGCGAATTTTAAGTTATTAAGCGACATAACAAGTTTGTGGAGAGAGTGCATGCGGGCCCTGATTTTTTTTAACTCTGGCATTTCTTTAATGATAGCCACAGGTGGGCTTTAATTTGCGCACGGATTTTCGTCGGACCCTCCAGACTTGCGCGCATTTGAGCTAATTAGCATGCCTGGACGCAGCTTGGGTCTACCTATCGGATACAATCGGTCGTCATGCGGCTACTGCCGTGCAGAAAATCAGGAGAAACAAGAAAGAAGCTTCTCTTACGGTTTTCTTGTACGTTAACATGAAGTGGTAGTAGGAACTTGCGGCTCACTCACGCGTGTAGGCGTACCGTCTTGAACCAGATCATTATCAGACGTTACTTGACCATGGATGGCGCCGCTCAGGAGATTATGTGTACAAGCCAGACAATTCAAGGACTTGTTGCCCACAGCATACGATCCGGCTCGATGCTCAGGCGTACCGGCCGTCGAAAGCGCAGCGCCGCGCACTGAATCAATTGTACTGGACATTGTGTGGTCGGCCAAAGCCTGCTCGTTGGAAGGGCAAGTGGGGTTCCACGGGTGCCTACGACGTTGAAAACCATGCACGCTTGGTCATGCACGATGACTCCTCAGACATCGTGGATTTGTCAGACTCGTCATGGCCGCCTTTGGAAGCACCATACGACAGCATTCCCAACGAACGGATCAAACTCTCGCTTCGGAGAGCAACATCAACAGATGAAAAGTATGCACTGTTTCGCCGCTACCAGAAGCATATACATCGAGAAGCCGAAGACGAAATCAGCTCTCGCAGAGGCTGGGAACAGTTTCTTGTTCGCGCACCATTTCCTGATGAGGGTGATGGACAGGACAAAGCGCATGCATTCTTTGGCGTATACCATCACGAGTACCGATGTATGTGTCACTCCAACGAAGCACTCTGTGTGTACTCACTCATCAGACAAGGGCCAATTGTTGGCCGTAGGTGTGCTTGATATTCTGCCCCACTGTGTGAGCAGTGTGTACTTCTTCTACGAGCCTGCCTACGCTGATTGGGAACTAGGCAAAATCAGTGCAATGGTGGAAATCTGTTTAACGAAAGCACTGAGTCGTCGAATCTCTTCGCTACACTGGTACTATATGGGTACGTGTCATACGCGTGGCCGAGCTAATACAAGGCTACTACATTCACACGTGCCAAAAAATGAGATACAAAGCCACATTCAAGCCCAGTTATGTCCTTGATTCATTCAACGACACCTGGTACTCGTACAAACGCACCGAAAGACTCCTTGATGCGGGTCAACGCGCCCATTTCGAGGTGCCGAATGATCCAAATTTCCTCACCACGTTCCCTACAAACGTCTCATTTACTGAATTAGGCACATCATACCGACTCCCTGAACCATTACCGCCGGGGTATCTTAACTTCGCAGCCGTACAAAGGAAAGCTAGTCAGTGGCTTGTGCTGGACACATCAACTTTTCCGCCGTTGCTGACAACATTCGAGGTGAGTCAGTGAACCGCCGACTTTTTTCCCTTCCTGACACGCCAGGTCATATGCACTCGCTCTTACCATGAGATGTCTCACGCCATTAGTAGCTTTTTCTCAGCACTCGGGGTGTCAATAGGCTCGCTCATCGTTGCGCTCGCGTGCGACTAACCGTTGTGCATACGTCTTTGTGCGCCGACGTTTTCTGCAGCACGTGGGTTAAAAATAGGATTGTATTCTGAGCCAATACATTTAAGCCTTAGCCCCAGTCCATGGAAAAATCGCTGATTGGATATTTACTACAGCCCTAACCTTTAGGTGCTCAGCCGCTGCATCACGTATTACTTACTGTCTTCGTGATTTTTGCGAGAAGGCTTCCTTCTTACTTTATCCTTAGAGCTTTGCCGATTTCAAATCTCACTGTGGAGCGTCGTTTGTCGCCTGAGAACGAAGCAGAGTATTGTCCCGGCCACTGTGTATGCCTCATTTCTTTCAAACACATCTGGTACAGTACATTTCGTTTCTCAGGCGACATCGCGCGCTTCCAGTGTTAGTTTTCAATTGGTTCACATCGTATCCCTTAAGGTTTAATAAGGTCGCTTTCCCTGCTATGGCTGGCGGCTCTGAGTTTCGTGCATTTCATACTAGAAATGCGCGCTACACCTGCAGTACGAACTCGCGTGGAGGCGAGAGCAGCGCGAGTCATGGCAGGGAGAGAATGCCTCAATTTGGGAAAAAAAAGTAGGTATCGTTGGCGTGTCTTTGTTCATCTCAGGCAACTGACCAGTCCTAGTAAGCATTCAAAATCGGCAGCAAGCGATTTCCCTGTCCTTTCCTACCCGATTCAAACGTCTGACGAAATCAAAGCTCGATTGGCTCATCTGGTAGCTTTGGCCAAGACCCAATGGCTCGACAATCCCAAGAACGTCGTCTTTGCCTATGTTCAGTCTCGCACCGGCTCGTATCCTGAGTTTCGTTTTGCCGAGGGTCGTTACCATGGCAAGTCGCACAAAGTCATTCGTTCCACCCTTGTCATCGACGAGGAGTACAAGATCGTTGCGACGGGCGATGGGAAAAGTCAAAAAGAGGCAGAAAAAGCAGCCGCTCTACACGGTGTGCTCCTGCTCCTGGAGCGCGATTTCATCGCACACCCTCCACCAGGCATCTTCGGCTCCGGTGGCAAAGGCAACTCTAAGGTGCTCACTGCTGCCCTTTTCGATGGCACATCTGTTTCGTTAGAACAAGCTCGTGAATTCATCGACTTTTTCTGTCGTGAGGGGCATTTTGGTTCGCCAGATGTGGTATTTCATGAGGCGCATGAAGTTCGTGGACGGCGCGTGTTGATTCATGGATGGAAGGCCACGATGTGCATTGGAGGCACCCCAGTCGGCGAATCACTTGAATCTAACAAGAAAACCGCACAAAATGCGGCTTACTTGAACACAGCGACAACACTTGCTGATGAATATCGAGACATGTGGGTCAAGTACTTGCAAATGCCTCGGAGTAAGCTTGCCGGTAAAGCGCCACCGGTCTATTTTCGTGTGTCAAATGAATTGGAGGAAAAGATGCGTCATCTCTATGACACGATTCGAGATAGTGAGCTGTATGCAAATCGTCCGCGAACCACGGCGGTGCTCTCATCACCTCCAGATGCAACACCTGCAACGAAAAAGGCCGATGCGACGCGACATTCACTGTCTGATGAACAGCATGAACAAAAGTCCCAACAAATGCTAGAAAACTTGAATGCTTATCAGACGGACGAACGTGTCAAGTCGCTTCGGATTGCGCGTGAGCAGCTTCCAGTAATGCAGCACGCTGGCGACATTCTTGTAAAAACGGAGTTGAACCCTATCACTGTCTGTATGGCATCTACAGGCTCTGGCAAAACGACGCAGGTCCCTCAAATTCTGCTGGATGATTTTACGCTCCGTAAGCAAGGGTCACGCTGTAATATTATCTGTACTCAACCCCGTCGCATTGCAGCCATTAGTGTGGCACAGCGTGTTGCGAAGGAGCGGGGCGAGAGTGTCGGTGATTCGGTCGGATACCAAGTGCGGTTTGACAGCAAGATGCCCAAACCGGATGGGTCTATTCTTTTCTGCACGACGGGTGTATTTTTACGGCGTTTGCAGTCGGCACTAGAGGATGCATCAGGCACCTCATTTCTCGACAATGTGACGCATATACTTATGGATGAGGTGCATGAACGTGATGTTGAGACCGACTTGCTGTTGGCTGTGATCAAGCGTGTTCTTCAAGACCGTAGGGAACGTGGATGCCCTGAGATCAAACTGCTTTTAATGAGTGCGACCGTGGATCCGAAACTGTTTCAACAGTACTTTGAAGGATTTTCAGCACGGCCCGTACCAGTGGTGGAGATCCCTGGTCGGAGTTACCCTGTACAAAAGTACTACTTTGACGAAATCTATCAACAACTTCAAGAGCTGGCTCTTCCGTTGAATCAAGGGGGGTGGGTCTGGCACGAGCAGAGCGTTCGTGATTATGTACATCGTGAGATCATCGAGCACGGTGGCCGAATCAGCGATTCTGTTGGCAGCTCAGACGACAAACTGATCATTGACAATCTGGAGTTGCCGTATCCACTAGTTGCTCTGCTGATCGCCTACGTGCTCACAAGGTCCCGTGACGGACACGTGCTTGTGTTTTTGCCCGGGTGGGACGAGATCAAGATCGTGCACCAATTGCTCTTGAATTCGAAAGAATACCCTCTGATGGGTGTGTGCTTCGATGACTCTTCTCAGTATGAGATCCACATCCTCCACTCGTCGGTCCCTGTGACTGACCAGCAGGCTGTGTTTGAGCCTGTGCGACATCCTCACATTCGCCGCGTGATTCTATCGACCAACATAGCAGAGACGTCCGTGACGATCCCAGACGTGGTGTATGTGATTGACACTGGCCGTGTGAAGGAGAAGCGGTACGATCCTGAACGACACTTGTCGAGTCTTGTGTCTGCCTGGGTCGGCACGTCCAACTTGAACCAGCGCGCAGGCCGCGCAGGCCGTCATCGGTCTGGTGAGTATTACGGCTTGTTGTCAATGGCGCGCTACAATCGCCTGGGTGTAAGCCAGACGGTCGAAATGAAGCGCCTCGACCTCAGTAATGTCGTCATGCATATTAAGGCACTCAACATTCCCGGTATGGAGGTGGAAGACGTGCTTGCATCCACGATCGAGCCACCCGCGTCCGAACGTGTGCAGGCAGCCATGGTTGATCTTGGTCGGATTGGCGCTCTGGATTATCACTCAAATCTCACGTCGCTCGGCAAAATGCTTTTGCATTTGCCAGTCGATGTTAATATCGGAAAAATGTGTCTATATGGTGCGTTCTTCCGCTGCTTGGATCCTGTCTTGTCACTTGCGGCGATTTTGACGAACCGCGATCCGTTCATGGCGCCTATTCATCTAAAACGGGAGGCCAACGAAATTAAGAACAGTTGGTGTCCCACAACGTTCCGTTCAGATCCGTTGTGCGTCCTCAACGCGTACTATGAGTGGAACAGACTATTATCGTTACATCCGAACCAAGCGAATCGATTTTTGTATCAAAACATGCTGAGTCGCTCGACCATGTTCCAGATTCAGCAAGTGAAAGAGAACCTGTTCCAGAGTCTTAGAAAGGCCAACGTGATTCAACTCATTCGTAGCAGCGCTGGCGTCCCTCCTCGCTACCGCCGGCGCATTCGCGAAACTGACCCTGAATTCAACGCTAATGCCCACAGTACGGCACTGCTTGCTTCGCTTATTGCGGTGTCGTCACCTAACTTTGCTGTACGCACGGGTGAGCGAACGTTCCGTACCTCACAGGATAAGTCGTGTTTTATCCACCCGTCCAGTGTGTGCAGTGCCAAATTCCAAAAGGACAAGGCAAAGATGTCTGCATCACCATCAATGCCCAATAAGGACATCTATGCCTTTGCTGAGAAAGTGCGTAACACTTCGCAGATGACTGGTTCTGCTGGACACGCCATGACATTCATGCGCACGTGTACACGCATTGATCCGTTGTCGTACATGCTCTTCGGTGCAACGGAGGCGCGGGCTTCCCCACAAGGTTTGGACTGTGACTCGTGGCTCCCTGTCACCGGTGACTATGATGCGTTGGATGGCGTCGAGCGCATCAAGTCTGTTATGGATGCCTGTATACTCCGTGTGTTGGAGGGCATTCAGATCCCCCTCACAAATCTGACGGCAAAAAAGTCTTCTATCGAGCCTGTTGCCTCCGATGTCCTCAACGACACATTTTCTGACGACGAGGAGGATGCTGACCCGACCATCCCACCTGTTGGCCCTTTAACGATGCATGAAGTGCAAGAGCTTGAATCGCTCACTTCTCGAATTGTTGATTTGCTCGACCATTATGCATCGGAAAATCCCCTCAGTTAATGGATGCATAGCTTTTTTTTATCTGGTTGGCCTTTAACGCCATTCGTGGCCGTGTGTCTGATATATGATTGTGCCTGCGTGTGATGTAGAATGAAGGAACTGTGCACCTGACCCAGTGATGCACTGATACTAACGCGGCCTCCGAGTCAGACCTACACTGCATTGCGAGTCAGAATACACCTGACGTTACTTTCACACAACATGCAAAGGTGATGCGGATAAATCACGTGATAGACACGCTCATCTCCCAAACACGCCGCGCCACGCGTGCAGCCGTCGTCTACGCTCACAGCGTCGTCGCGTCGGAGCGGTTCTGGCATTCTACGACGCACCGCAGAGCACCATGTCTGGTGCTCGTCGGAGTCCAGACAGGCCATTAAACACAAACCGGGGTGTATCTGAAAGGTTTTTTCCTGACGTCTTAGCTGATGAGGCTCAGGCCACTCTACCGAATAAACGGCAGCGTCGACCGCGAAATACCATGGGCGAAGAGGTCGCAGGCGACCTTATTTTTATTCGGATGAAGCCTCCTGCAGACGAGGCTATCGCAGGACCTAGCCAGCCAGCTGCGGATCGGTCACGCCGTCGGAATGAAGTTGCACGCTCACGTCCTCCCGTCTCACGTGTGCGGCGTGATAGTATGAGTGTGAAAGGACTGCGCCGAGTCTCCAGTCTTCGTGATGGTGCACCAGCATACCCCCATGATGATATCCCTGATGATGTGTTGTACAAGCACTGCTCTGATCAGGTGCCACCTGTTGTCCGCATGAAGCACTTGCTGAATTGGACGTTGCACCGCTCTATTCCGCAAGCCCTGGCGGAAGCCCCTCCCCCCCGCATCGGCAGGCGACGAAGACATGGGAAAATTCATCCTGGAGATGATGCAGATTTGTCTTTACTCTCACCCATACCGCCAGAAGCGTCCCGAGAACTTACGGAGCAAGACCGTCAACATGTTGCTGAGGTTTCGCCTATTCTCCTCAAACTAATGCAAGACACACTTCGCGACCTGAATGATGGTTTGATCGGTATCAGTTGGCTGCGACATGCAAAAAAGGATGAATCTCGTCCTCTACAGCCGCACCCTCGTAATGAATCAAATCGACACGCTGAGCAACAGCTGTCTGGCATGCTAGAGCAACTACGTAATGAGCTCACATCCTGGAAAGAGCACGAATTTGCAATCCAGAGAATTGATGAAGAATCCGAAGCTGTAGAAGCTATGGCAACTCAACTTCGCGAGCAGATTACAACACGTCGAAGAAGTCGCGCACAGTCTGACGAAAGTGCCTTTAATTCTGCAGACGGTGACGAAGAGCAAGCTCTTGCTGATGAAGTAGAACGTGCGCGAATGGGTGCTCATGGCACTGATGCAAGCGCTCTGAGCTGGGCGTGGGAAGATGCTGATGAAGATGCCCAGCGCCAATTGGATCTCGCACAATCTGTGCTTGTGTCGACCGAGAGTCTGAATCATGCTGTGGCATCGCAAACAAGCTCGGACATTGCCAGGGATACCAGTCTAGATGGCACTGAAGTTGATGCACGCCTACATACTTTGGAATACGACGTGGACAAAATCCATCGCCGCTTACATGCTGTGGCACAACTCGATGAGCTGTCCGATGAATATATACGGCGCGTCTCGAGTCGCGCCGCACAAGCACTTCATGAGCGGACTTCAGCCGGTCTTGCTTCTTTTTCAGACTCGCTCGCAGATGCTACATCTGGTGCTGACTTGGCATCCTCTGCCACGGCTCAGCGACGGCTTGATACCTTGTTGGCCAACGTTCGTGATACCAACGATCCTTCGACGCATCAATCCATCGAGTCACCCGCTGTCTTACCTACAGACTCCCATCAGTTACTTCGTGCATTAGCGCGAGATTCTGGAAAATAACACTGTATATGTAGTCTCATCACAATTTTTCATTTCTCACACTCTCTTGTCCTATCCCCGGTCGCCCTGGTTCGTGCCTATCGAAATATATGTGAATGTGAGCATGTGCCAACAAGACCTTCCGCATTGTTTTTTCGGCCGAATTGAAAGAATTTGCTCAAAGTTACTGGCTAATCAGGCTTTCAACTGCAATGAAATCGAAGCGCGTACTAACTGTTGCTTGAACACAGGGCGTGTGGAGTTCAGTGATACCACCTTCCGATACGCCAGGCGACTTATGACAGCTGCTTCAGGGCGCGAAGCTTATCGTGGGATTGGACAGCTTGAAGATCCGCCAACCGATGCGTCATTCTTCACGCGCCGGCATCTAAATTATCCTCCGTTCACGTCTGCGCGCCCGCCAAAAGAACTTCGAGGCGGACATAACACCGGTGTACGTGCCTTAGCCTGGAACGCTACTGGTGATGTTCTGATGAGCTGTGGCAGTGATCATGTTGTGCGCGCATGGAACCCTGAAAGAAGCTCCGATGTGCGTGCAACAACTGAATTCACAGGGCACTCAGGCCAAATATCAGCGATCGCATGCCATCCCACCGACCCACACCTCTTTGCGACTGGTGGAATTGATCGAACTGTACGAGTATGGGACTTACGCGCGCCTTCCTCTACAAAAGTAATATCTACACCTGGCTCTAATATCAATTTAGCATATCATCCTCAAGGCCGCTTCTTAGCTGTTGGCGACAAAAGCGAGACCGTGAGTCTGATTGATGCTGATCAAGGTTGCTTCTTGCATAAAATCAAAGACGGCTCTATTGATCGCGAAGAAATCAATGAGCTTGCTTGGTCGCCTGATGGCTCCATGTTGCTCTTACCCATGGGCAGCGGTACCATTAGCTTCCTTCGCGCTCCAGATACCCCTGAGTTAGAAGCAGATGCCTCAACAGGTGCGAACGGATTGAAGCAATGTTGGGAGCAAGTCATGATCCACCATGCACATCCAGCAGCAATATTTTGCGTTAAATGGGACCCTACGGAACGGGTTGTGGCCACTGCTGCAGCCGATAGCACGTTGGCCCTTTGGGATTCGGCCCTATGGGATTGCTCCCGCGTGTTCTCCGACTTCAAATTTCCACTTCGTACAATCGACTTTTCGTTCGATGGAGAATGGCTTGCTGTGGGTGGCGAAGATCCCGATGTCGCTTTGGTACGTTGTTGCTAACACACTTAGGACATTCTAACGCGACATTTACAGATCTCTTTGGCTGGCGAAAGGATTGTACACCGCATTCCCGTCTCTACAACGATCAACTCACTTGCCTGGCATCCTTCCAAGCCAATGCTTGCATACAGCGGCACTGATACTTCTACATCCCTGGGCCCTGGCATCGCGGCCACTACAGGTCGTGCTGCCACAACGCCTGTTATTTGGGTCTATAGCATACCTTAGAAGGGCGAAAACACTTCACGTGGATTCAATCACGTGAGAAGCGCGCGTTGGAGCTAGTCTTGTGCTTTGGGGTGTGTATGACATTCATCGTCAGTGTTGGTTGCCGACGACTCGCAGGCTGGAGAGCAGCAGCATGTCAGCTTCTCGCACAGAGCTGATTGCGTGGCTGAATGAGCTACTCGCATTGAATTACACTAAGGTAGAGCAGTGTGGAAATGGGGCAGCATATGCACAAATTATTGACTCTATTTACGGTAAGTCGAGTGAAATCAGCGCCAATACGTACTAACGATTAGGCAATGTCCCCATGTCTCGTATAAATTTCGGAGCCAAGCACGAATATGAGTCTCTTACAAACTACAAAGTACTACAAAATGTGTTCAACAAAAATCGAATTGATAAGCCAATCCCTGTCGAGCGACTTGTTCGTTGTAAGATGCAAGACAACCTTGAGTTTTTGCAGTGGATCAAAAAGTTCTGGGACTTGAACTATACTGGGGAAGGCATGTACGATGCAGAAGGCCGGCGTGCTGGTCAGCCAGGCACTCCTGCTGCCAGCTCACCGGGTCGTAGACCGGCATCTGGCGCTGGTGGTACACGTGCCAGGCCTAGCGTCGCAGCGCCACGCCAATCCGCAGCGTCACGCCCTTCTGTTGCGCCACGCCCTTCTGTCGCGCCTCAGCAAGTCAGAGCAACCGGTGCTGCTGCTACTGGTTCAGGTGCTGGCCCTAGGCGTATGTCGATGGCTCCACGTGCTGGAACGCGTGGCCCATCTGCAGCCATGATTTCAAATGAGACGATTCAGCAACTCACAGCCGAAATTGATGAGATGAAGCTTAGCGTTGACAGTCTAGAGCGTGAACGCGATTTTTACTTCGGCAAACTGCGTGATGTGGAAGTCGTTCTCCAAGAGCGCCTTGGAGAACTTGTGCGCCCCACGGAGGATGGTGAAGAGTTGGTTGACCCGGCTGGTGCTTCAGAGACGGACACACTCAAACAAATTCAAGCTATATTGTACCAGACAGAAGAAGGCTTCGAACTTCCAGATGCAGCTGAGGTACGTATTTGCTTGGCACAATCGCTTACCCTGCGTCAGATGGAACCTGAACCAGCAGATGACATGGAAACTTTCTGATTCAACGCCTAGAGATTCAAAGTGTACGATCCTTCATTTCTACAGATCTGTCTTCTCTTTTGGCAGCACCATGTTTCCTGCTAGCCTAGGACTTCTCACCAACGTGCATTTCTGTGTTCATACTTTTTTCGCACGACACTTGGTTTGGCCTGTGTGTAAGAAAGCACTACCAGGTCGTGACGCCTTTACACATACTCGGCCGAAGCTAAATACGTCCATAAACCTGCTCGCCATTAGACCTTAACGCCCCTAACCACCACCAGGATTATGATGGTGTCAGCGATTCGTAGAGGCATCAGCATGAAGATGCCTTTACCGTTTGGATTGACGTCGCGACGCGCTATCCAAAGTGCCACGCGGAACTATGTGACTCCATCGTCGGCGTCTCGAGCTGTGCCGTCTGTGGCGTTGAATGAAACAGGAGATGATGGTCCACTTGCGAATGACCAGCTTGTGGAACGAATTCTTGGTAAAGGAGCTTCTCACAGAGGAGCAACGCGCCCTATTTACATGGATGCTCAATCCACTACACCAGTGGATCCTCGAGTTCTGGATGCTATGCTGCCCTATTACGTTGAACAGTACGGGAACCCGCACTCTCGTACACATGCTTATGGCTGGGAGACGGAAGCAGCCACTGATAAGGCACGCAAGCATGTCGCTGAGCTTGTAAATGCCGATCCTAAAGAAATCATTTTCACATCCGGTGCAACGGAGAGCAACAATATGATTTTAAAAGGTGTGGCAAATTTCTACCGTGCGAAAAAGAATCATATCATTACCACGCAAACTGAGCACAAGTGTGTTCTTGACTCCTGTCGAAATCTGCAGGAGCAAGGGTTTGAAGTTACTTATTTGCCCGTGCAGTCGAACGGCAAAATCGATTTGGACATGCTTCGTAAAGAGCTTCGTCCAACGACCAGTCTTGTATCTATCATGTCCGTGAACAATGAAATCGGTGTTATTCAGCCTATCAAAGAAATTGGCGAGATTCTTAAGACGGAGGGACTTGAGCTTAGCAAACAGCTTGGAAAGGGAATGCCTAAGCCATTCTTTCACACAGACGCCGCACAGGCAGTGGGCAAAATTCCTATCGACGTAAACGAAGCTGGCATTGATCTAATGAGCTTGTCAGGTCACAAGCTGTATGGACCAAAGGGAATTGGTGCCGCGTTTGTACGTCGCCGTCCTCGCGTGCGTCTTGATGCATTGATCAGTGGTGGTGGTCAAGAACGTGGCCTCAGAAGTGGCACATTGGCAACGCCCCTTGTGGTCGGTTTTGGTGAAGCTGCTCGTCTGGCGAAAAAGGAAATGGCGGTACGTATTTATATCCGTAAAGGGAAGAGTTTGTGGGAGCACTTGGCCGGATGGCATCAATGATGATACCATCACTTTGGTCCTCAAAGACATGCTACCTGCTAGTTTGACACGTTAGGCGAAGGGCTTGGGTCATATTTTTGATCGCATACTCTGTCTAACAGACTAGTAAGGATAAATTCTTGATTGTCCATGAGAGTGGACCAGCTACTGCAGGGAACTTGAGATGCCATGTGCAGCTCTCCTCTCTTTTCCTCGGCTTGCTCGAGTGAAAATTTGTGACTTGACTGACAATAACAGTTCGACCACGCTCACGTGTCTGCATTATCAAAGCGTCTTCGCGACAATATTATGTCTCGTGTTGAAATGGTGCTTTTGAATGGTGATCCAGACGGCTATCCAGGTTGCACGAATCTCACGTTTCAGTACATTGAAGGCGAGTCACTGTTGATGGCATTGAAAGACATTTGTCTTTCGTCAGGTTCAGCTTGCACATCCGCCTCGCTTGAGCCGTCGTACGTCTTGCGCGCACTCGGTTTGGACGATGCGAATGCGCACTCGAGTCTTCGCTTCGGCATTGGCCGCTTCACAACCGAGGAGGAAGTCGATTTTGTTTGCGACAAGATTGTCGCCGTGGTTCAGCGCCTGCGTGATTTGAGTCCTCTCTGGGAAATGGTTCAAGAGGGTATTGACTTGAACTCGATCCAGTGGTCAGGATAGCGCGGTGCCACCCATTTATAGCTGGTGACTACTTTAGACAAATAAGCTTACGTGGTTTTGAATTCGTTGAGCCCGCGCGTAGATTGTGTAGTAGGGTGTGCATCTTGATCTGCCCACGGGCCATGTGGAGATAGGCGATTGCCGGAAACCACAATGCTACGGAATTTTGTCGGCTTCCCCACTAAACAATATGGCAACAGCGAAAATTGTATCGTTGACAATTCGCACACTTGCGAAACCAATTGCGACACAAATCAAGCATCAGGCTGCGCATCATGAAACTTTTCGGAGGGTATGTGTTCCTTGTGACTAATGAAAAGATTTGTATTGCTCTCGCCCAGCATATGCACCGGACTGAAGCTCGACTCCGACAAAACTTGTTGCCAGGTTCAGAGAATTACAAAATCCGCCCCCTAAATGATGCCAAGGCTATTTCTAACGGTGCTAATGCTATCTCGGAAGGATTTTTGTTTGCTGTAGCTGCCACCATCATTTTAGGTGAGACGTACCGCAGTAGCCGAAGTCGAGCAAACCATCGTGACCATGTGCAGGAAGAGTTGTCTCAGCTCCGCGCGGAAGTTGACCTATTAAACAAACAGCTTCACGGAGATGGTATGCCTGACAGCACGTCACTCATGGCAAGTCAGTCACCATCTTTACCGCCCTCTTTTCTCTCTGCATCGCAGACATCACAGTTGCTTCAGGCTGTGCAACTGTTATGGGCCATCGCAAAGAAAAAAGGCTGGTTTGACGAGCAAGAAAACCTACCGTCTGAATTCAAGTGGCTCTTAGAAGGAGATAATAAGCTAGAACCGGAGGACCGAACTAACTCGGATGAACTTACATCGACCCTGACCAATTCAAAATTTGCCAAGGCAAGAGTTGATGCTATCTCCAAAGAAATAGGAGAAAATTTTTCTCAATGTGAATCACGTTCTGAGAGCTCGCATATGTCATAATTGTGTTTGCGACCAATGTCGCGCATGATCAACTCCATATTTTCCATGGTATTTCGTGTATAGTTTTCCGCTACGAGTTCTCACTTCGCACCATTTTCAAGAGCATATCTTTAATCCATTTTAGAATTCGCAGTGCGCAAAGCGGTCTTGATTGATAGTCGTATAAACAGAGCATGAGGCTCGACTGTAAAGCGATAATGACAGAGCGGAAGCATTCCGAAACATGACAATGTATGAGACTAAGTTGAAAAAAAAGGAAGACAAAAATGTGGGAGATCAGGAATGACAGTAGATGATGATGGAATGGACTAAATTGAATATTTTTGAATCAATAATCTTTACCACCAACCATGACCGCGACCACGCCAAGAGCCACGACCTCGGAAACTGCCACGGAAACCACCGCGAGGACCACCGCGGAAGCCACCACGCCCACGTCCACGCCCACGTCCACGTGTAGTGATTCCTGGCACATTAGTTCTTTTCGGCGTGACTTTCAGTAGACGGCCGCGAAAAAGTGATTCATTTAGCACGGCTGCATTCTCAACAAAGCTAGAACTGTCTCTTATACACATCTGACGCTGCCGACGAAGGCTTAGGTGTAGA
>ERZ1030923.77-NODE-77-length-19137-cov-44.399591_pt1 | contig 19137 bp, 22 predicted proteins | sample MGYA00518601_ERZ1030923 | MGnify/ENA primary metagenome ERZ1030923 (study PRJEB33718, sample SAMN03159691) | human skin metagenome | collected 2014-05-20 | study: EMG produced TPA metagenomics assembly of the PRJNA266117 data set (Human skin bacterial metagenome... | reverse complement strand
CAAAAGTAACCTCCCGGCTACCTCGCGGCGACTTCGATTAATGTAGTCCAACCCCACCAACAATGACAAATCCCCAGCACAGGTCGGATTTTTCGGGGCTTTTCCGCACTACATGACGACTACTCCGCGCCCGAAGGCAGGATTCGGTGGGCAACTTAAGCTATATAGAAAGCCCCCAACTCCACTGCGAGACTGCCTCCTCTCAGTGCCGCAGGAGAGGGTTCGCAGATCTAAAAGCCATTGCATGGAAAAAGGCCCCCGATTTCTCGGGGGCCTATCGGTGGAGCTGCCGGGAATTGAACCCGGGTCCTTCGTCACCTTGCCAGGGCTTCTCCGTGCGCAGTCCGCACAGAATCTCTGCTCGGCCCTCCGGATCGGGCGAACACGTCCGGATGATGGGCCCAGTCACCAGTAAGAGTCCCGACTGGTCCTGATGACACAGCCAGCCGGCTAGTTCCTTAGTCGATGCCAGGTTCTAGGTCAGGAACGAAACCTAGGCTGACAGACACGCGTCGCTGTAATTAGGCAGCGAGGGCGTAGTCACGCTGAGAGTTCTTCTCTGCGTTTATTGGTTGCTACGACGCTTATACGGTGGTCGTTAGCCTGCACCGGCACGCTTCCCCTGGCGCAGTGCACGAAGTCGAAACCAAATCAACCCCATGCTGTAGGAACGGGATAGTGCATCTTCCCTACGGTTCGTTCAACACTACCCCACCCGCTTTCATTTCCTCAAGTGCTCTTCTAGCCACTGTTTGAGAACGACTGCGTGGTTAATCTCGCGGCTGGATGCGGCGAAGAGGAGGGTGGCGTCGGCAAGCGCACGCAATTGGGCGAGCTCCTCGGAGTCATTGTCGTCGAGCTCGGCCTTGTAACGGCGGGCAAACTCGTCGAAGCGATCCTCGTCGTGGTTCCACCACTTGCGCAGCTCGGGGCTCGGCGCGACGTCCTTGAACCACTCGTCGTAGGCCAGGTCACTCTTGGCGACGCCCCGAGGCCAGATCCGATCCACCAGCACCCCAGTGCCGTTGATCGTGTCCTCGCCCTTTACTACGTCGTGAACCTTCGCCGTCTTAAACATTGATCCCCTTCACGCGGCGGCCGAGCTCGCGGGAAATTTCGCGATCCTGGTCGCGGCGCTTAATATCCTCGCGCTTGTCATAGTCCTGCTTACCTTGCGCCAGCGCGAGCGAAAGCTTCGCGTAGCCATTCTTGAGGTAGACCTTGAGCGGGACCAAGGTCTTATTGCCGTTGCGCACCTGCCCGTAAAGCTTGTCGATCTCGCGGCGGTGCAGCAAAAGCTTGCGGGTGCGCCGCGGGCTGTGGTTCGTCCACGATCCCATGGAGTATTCCGGGATGTGCAGGTTGCGCAGGTATACCTCGCCATCATCGATGGTGGCGAAGGCATCATTGAGCGAGATTTTTCCCTCCCGCAGGGATTTGATCTCGGTGCCGAGCAGGACGATGCCGCACTCGTATTCCTCGAGGATCTTGTAGTCATGCCGGGCCCGGCGGTTGGTAGCGAGCGTTGCTTCGCCGGACGCCGCCTTCTTATTCTTCTTGCCCTTCTTAGCCATAATTATGGCAGTGTAGTGCCCTTTTAGCCGGCCCGGCAAACGGGCTATTTGCGCACATAGGACCGCAGGGCGATATGTGCTGTGACGGCGGTGACCACCAGCGCCAGCAAGCCCACGAGAGGCAGGGCAATCCAGAGGTCGCCGGACTTCATGGGGGCGAGCAGCTGGGATTCGTACAGTCCCTGCAGGGATGGGTCTACCACCTGGGATTTGCCCAGGAAAATCCCGGCGCCACCCAAGACCACGCCGATGAACGAGGCCAGCACTGCTTCCAGTACGAACGGCGCCTGCGTCATCCACCGGCTCGCGCCCACCATGCGCATGATTTCCGTTTCGCGGGTGCGGTGGAACGCGGCGATCTGCACCATGTTGGCCACCAAGAAGATGGCAGCCACGGACATCACGACGGCCAGCACAAAGGTGGCATTGCGGATGGAGTCCAGGTTGCTTGCGGCATCGCGCACTTCCTGCTGCTGGTCGACGACATCCTCTACCGCCGGATTATCCCTAATCGCATCGATCGCAGAAGCGTCTTCTGGATCCTTCAGGCGCACGTGGAACGCTGCCGGCAGTGCGTCGGGCGAGGTTTGTTCCACCATGACGGGGTCGGTGTCTTGGAAAAGCTCCTTGAACCGCTCATAGGATTCTGCACGGTTGCGGTATTCCACGGACTCGACGGAATCATCCGCCTCCAACTGATCCTTGATATCCGCGCAGGCCGGACTCGTACAGTCCGGGTCGCCGGCGGAAATGTCCTCATTGAGCTGGACCATGACCTCGACACGGTCGAGATAGATCTCCTTGGTGTCCTTGGTCAGGTTGGTCACCATGATGCCGGCGACAACGAGGCCTACGGCAATGGCGGTGGTGATGATCATGGCGATGGTCATGGTCAGGTTGCGGCCAAGACCCTTGGTGGCCTCGCGGAAAATAAAACCTAGCTTCATGCTTCCCCCTCGTACATCGCCTCGTGCTCGTCGCGCACGAGGACTCCATTGCGCAGTTCCAGCACACGCTTGCGTGCTCTATTGACGGCGCGGGCATTGTGGGTGGACATGACCACGGTGGTGCCACGACGGTTGATGCCCAGCAGCAGGTCCATGATCTCGTCGGCGGTGGAGGGATCGAGGTTGCCCGTGGGTTCGTCGGCAAGCAGGAGCTTCGGCCGATTGACCACCGCGCGCGCAATAGCCACGCGCTGCTGCTCGCCACCGGAAAGCTCGTGCGGATAAGCATCGCGGCGATCCTCGAGGCCCACCAGGTCCAAAACCTGCGGGACCGAGGTAGAGATCCGGTACTTGCTCTTGCCAATAACCTCCAGCGCAAAGGCCACATTTTGATATACCGTCAGCTTGGGAAGCAGGCGAAAGTCCTGGAATACATAACCAATGGACTGGCGCAGCGCGTTAATCTGCTTGCCCGAAAGCTCGTTGACGTGGAAATCATCGAAATAAATATCGCCCTTGGTCACGTTGCTATAGCGCACCATTAACTCCAGGAAGGTGGACTTACCGGAGCCGGACGGACCAATGAGGAAGGCGAATTCACCATCCGCAATCTCGAAGGACACCCCGTCGAGCGCTGGGCGAGACGCGGCGGAGTAGGCCTTAGTCACGTTGTCGAATCTAATCACGCGAATCACTGTAGCAACTAAAGTTGACACCGCGCTGTGAACTATATTTAAGTAATGTGGTCTAAGACACTAATTTGTTCCGACCCAATCGACAGAAAGTGCCGATACAATGGCCGAAACCGAAACTAAAGAAAAGCCACGTTCTGCAAGCGGCTTCCTGGGCACTGTAGAAAAGATTGGCAATAAACTGCCGGATCCCTTCTGGCTCTTCGTTATCCTCGCAGCCATCGTCGCTGTGACTTCTTGGCTAGGACACCTCATTGGCATGACCGCAGAGGACCCCAAGACCGGCGAAACCATCGAAGTAGAGTCCCTGCTGACCACCGAGAATATCTCGCGCATGGTTACTGATGCAGTGGAGAACTTCACCAGCTTCCCGCCGCTCGGCGTCATCCTTGCCGTGATGCTCGGCGTGGCCGTGGCGGAGCAGTCTGGCCTGCTTTCCGCGTTGGTGCGCGCGATGGTGACCAAGGTCAGCGCCAAAATGCTGACCTTCGTTGTGGCGCTGGCCGGCGTGACCGGCTCCGTAGCCTCCGACGCCATCTACGTCATTCTGATTCCGCTGGGCGCAATGGCCTTCCACGCCGTGGGCCGCTCCCCCATCGTGGGCGCGATGGTGGCCTTTGCGGCATCGTCTGCCGGCTTTAATGCCTCGCTAATTCTCAATATCACCGACCTCCTGCTCGCGGGTATTTCTACCCCGGCCGCACAGTTTGTGGACCCAGAATATGAGGTCAGCCCGCTGGCCAATATCTTCTTTGTCATCCCTTCCGCCGTGGTGCTCTCCCTCATCATTACCGCGGTCACGGAATTCCTCATGGTCAAAAAGGCCCGCGAGCTGGTGGACCACGACCACATCAATTACGAAGAGGTGTCCTTTTCCAAGGCCGCCGGTGGGGCCGGCGCGAATGCAGAGGAGGGTGAGGAGTACGACTTCACCGATGATGAAGAGGCGATGCGCATCAAACCCAACGAGCAGCGTGGTCTGATTGCTTCCGGCATCGCGCTGGTGCTCTTCCTGGCTGCCTTCTTTGCCTTGCTCTTTATCCCCGGCTCCCCACTGGCAAGCCAGGGGGATAGCTTCATGGAGTCGCCGCTCATTAGCGCCATCGCGGTGCCAATTGCCCTGGCGTTCTTGGTATGCGGCATCGTCTACGGCTTGGTGGCAGGCACCGTGAAGTCTTTTGCTGATGTTCCGGAGTTTATGGCCAAGGGCATCGAGACCCTCGTTCCCATGCTGGTCCTCTTCTTCGCGGTGGCACAGTTCCTCGCCTGGTTCGAATGGTCGAACTTGGGCGTATGGACCGCCATCAAGGGTTCCGAACTGCTCCAACACTGGTCATTGCCACCGCTACTCATGTTTGCGGCACTGGTGGCCATGGTCGCACTGCTTAACCTCTTCATCACCTCCGGTTCCGCCCAGTGGGCGCTGATGGCCCCGGTCATCGTACCGATGATGATGTATGTGGGCGTCTCACCTGAGGTTTCCCAGATGCTCTTCCGTATCGGTGACTCCCCAACGAATATCATCACCCCAATGTCGCCCTACTTCGCGCTGGCGTTGACCTTCTTGCAGCGCTATTACAAGCCGGCAGGTGTGGGTACCTTGATGTCACTGGCGCTGCCCTATTCCCTCTGCATGATCGTGGGCTGGTTCGCCTTCTTTGTCATCTGGTACCTCATCGGCATCCCGCTGGGACCGGGCGCGCCGATGGACTACGCGGGTTAGGTCCATAGAGATCAGGCCGAACTGAGGAATTTCTCCCCTCAGTTCGGCCTTTTCGCGTTCAATTCAGCCCGATCAGTATGGACCTAAGCTTGATCGTCTTGTTGCTGCATGCGCCAACGGATACCGGATTCAAGGAAGCCATCGATATCGCCATCAAGCACCTTGGAGGGATCGCCCACCTCAAAATTGGTGCGCAGGTCTTTGACCATCTGATACGGGTGCAGCACGTAGGAGCGCATCTGGTTGCCCCAGGAGGCGTTGCCACCGGCGCCCAACGCATCGAGCTCAGCTTGTTCCTCCTGGCGCTTGCGCTCCAGCAGCTTCGCCTGCAGCACGCGCATGGCCGAGGCCTTATTTTGAATCTGCGACTTTTCGTTCTGGCAGGTCACCACGATTCCGGTGGGAATGTGGGTCAGGCGCACCGCAGAGTCGGTGGTATTGACGGACTGGCCGCCCGGACCAGAAGAGCGATAGACATCGACGCGCACATCATTGTCCGGGATATCAATGTGGTCGGTCTGCTCCACCACCGGCAGGACTTCCACCTCGGCGAAGGAGGTCTGGCGCCGGCCCTGGTTATCAAAGGGCGAGATGCGCACCAGGCGGTGGGCACCCTGCTCCACGGAGAGCTGGCCATACATGTATTCACCGTGGACCACAAAGGTCGCAGACTTGATGCCGGCCTCCTCCGCATAGGAGATGTCATAGACATCCACCTTGTGACCGTGCTTTTCCGCCCAGCGCGTATACATGCGCATGAGCATCTCGGCCCAGTCGGCCGCGTCCACACCGCCGGCGCCAGAGCGGATATTGATAACCGCCTCACGCGGATCATACTCACCAGAAAGCATGGTGGTGACCTCCAGCGATTCGATAGCAGATTCCAGGGAATCGAGCTCATCATCCGCCAGGGAGGTATCCTCTTCTTCTTCCGCGAGTTCGTACATCACGGGCATGTCCTCCAGGCGCCCGCGCAGCGATTCCAGCTTGCGGACCTTAGCCTGCGCTGCGGAAAGCTCGGAGGTGACCTGTTGTGCGTGGGCGGGGTCGTCCCACAGGGACGGGTCGCCGGCTTGGGCCTCTAGTTCCCGAATGCGGGCAGCCAAAGCCTCCGGGTCCATGACCTTCTCAATGGTGGTCAGGGTGGTTTCCAATTGCTTGAGCCGTGCTGTTACTTCGGGACGCATAGGCCCCAATCCTACCCACCCGGCCGGCATAATTAGCCATCGGCCGCGTTTAGGGTGACAATGGTGGGCATGGATCAAAAGCCGAGCTTGCAGGAGATGATCGATGCGGTCATCAAGACCTTCATTGTCGCGCACGCGGATGACGGGGATGCGCACCTAGCGCAGGCCCTTGTCTATAACGCCGGCCGCCTGGCCTGGCGCTTGCGCGAGATGGGCGTCGACGTAGAGCACAAGACATCTATCTCGGACGTTGTTACGGATGCGGACAGGGCGGCCGAGCGCTTCGTCGCGGGCGTGCTCGAAGCCGTGCGCCCAGAAGACGGCATCCTCGGCGAAGAGGGCGCGGCCCGCGAGTCCCAGTCTGGCCGCACCTGGGTCATTGACCCGGTCGATGGCACCTACAATTTCTCTTCCGGTTCCGATTATTGGTGCTCTGCGCTCGCGCTTACCGACGCCACCGGGATCACCCTCGGCGCCGTCCACCGCCCCGCCATGGGCTATACCTGGTTCGGCGGCCGGGACTACCCCACTTCCCTCGACGGGAAAGAGGTGGCTCGCCTAGAGGAGAAGCCGGCCGAGCAGATTTCACTATCCACGTATCTGCACCCAACCTCGCTGGTGGATGCGGATATCCGCGGGGCATGGCAGCGCGTGGCGGAAAACTTTGCTACAGTCCGTATGCTCGGTGCCGGTTCTGTTGACCTGTCCTCCGTGGCCGATGGCACATGGGGCGCATGGATGCAGCATTCGGTGGCGGATTGGGATTGGTTCCCCGGCAAAGCCCTCGTGGAGGCGGCCGGCGGTACTGCCCGCAAGGTAGAAGCCGGCGGCGTCGAATGGTGCTTGGCCGGCAATAAACAGGTAGTGGATCAGATGGAGGATTGGCTCCGTGGGTAAGTTCAAAGAAGACTTGGGCCTCGCGCTCGAGCTGGCGGGCCATGCCGATGTAGTGACCATGCATCGTTTCGAGGCCTCGGACCTTTCCGTCAAGGAAAAGCCAGATATGTCTCCCGTATCGGATGCGGATCTCACCTGTGAGAAGCAAATCCGCGAATCCCTCAAGCGCTCCCGCCCGCGCGATGAAGTGTTGGGTGAGGAATATGGCGGCGAGGCCTGCTATAAGGGCCGTCAGTGGGTCATCGATCCCATCGACGGCACCAAGAACTTCGTGCGTGGCGTCCCCGTATGGGCCACGCTCATCTCCCTTTTGGAAGACGGCGAACCAGTAGTCTCGGTGGTTTCCGCTCCCGCCCTGCGCCGCCGCTGGTACGCGGCCAAGGGCGCTGGCGCCTTCCGCGTTTTTGGCGGCGAGCCGAAACGCCTGAGCGTTTCCCACGTGGAAAAGCTCGCCGATTCTTCGCTGGCCATGAGCTCGCTAACCGGATGGGCCGAACGCGGCCTGCGCGATCAGTTCCTCGCGCTGACGGATAAGACCTGGCGCCTGCGCGGCTATGGTGATTTCTGGTCCTACTGCCTCGTGGCCGAAGGCGCGGTAGACATCGCCGCCGAACCCGAGGTGTCCTTGTGGGACCTCGCCGCGCCCTCCCTCATCGTGACCGAGGCCGGCGGTACTTTCACGGATTTGGACGGAAACCCCGGCCCCCACGGCGGATCCGGCGTCGCCTCCAACGGCCTGCTTCATAAGCACGCCCTCGCCGCGCTGCAAGGCTAGGAATGTCTCCGCAGCTGAAGTAACACCGGACCGCGGCGCTTCGCCGCCGCTCCGGAACACCCACCCGCCTGCGCGCAACTGCCGCAGCCGCCCGTGGGGCACGAGGTGAGCGATTCGCGCACCAGCTCCGCACTGCGCTCGAGATGGGCGAGGATAATTTCCACGGTACCCTGCCCTAACCCAGTAGCTTTTGCAATCTCGACCGAGTTGGATTTTCCCTGTTTAATGGCCTCCTTAACCTTCTCCGTGGGGCTCATAGGAAGACCTTGAGGACCTGGAATACGCCCACCGCAAGAATCCAGGCGGTGGCGAGCTGAAGGGCGAAACCGATAAGCGTCCACTTCCAACCTATTTCTCGCCGCTGCGCGGCCACCGTGGCCACGCACGGGGTATAGGCCAGCAGGAATACCATGTACGCCCATACTGCCGCTAGCCCATGCCCGCCAGAGGCCGCATCAAAATCAGCGCGAATGTGGCTGGCCAGCGGAGATTCGGCCTGCTCTTCTGGGGCATCATCAGTGACGTCTTCTACCGCATAGGTTTGCGCCCAGGTAGAAATGAGAGTCTCCTTGGCCACGAATCCGGTGACCAACGGGCCTGTCAGTGACCAAGAATCAAAGCCAGCCGGGGCAAAGACCGGGGACATCACCTTTGAGACCGCGCCATAGGCGGAATCCTCCGGCGGTACCGCACCCTCGTTGAAAGAGTGCCCACCGGTTACCGGGATGGACATGAGCAACCAGATGACCACCACGGTGGCGACGATGATGCCGCCGGCGGTATGCAAGAAGCCTTTCAGACGCACCCACATCACCGACAGGGTGAGGCCAAAGGTGGGCAGCTGATAGGCCGGAAGATCGATAACTAAGGCTTCGGCCGGCATGGCGCGCCACACCGTGCGGCGCAAGGCGAGGCCTACCAACACCACCAGCGCGATAGACAGCACGTACATGCCGAATACCGCGGAACCAGCATGAGCGGGGAAAAACACCTGCGCCAGCATCATAAATACGATGAGCCGGGCCGAACATGAGGTGAAGGGGATAAGCAGGCAGGTAAGGATGCGATGGCGGACGTCGCCAAGCACGCGCGTAGCCGAAATCGCCGGGACATTGCAGCCATAGCCCACCACAATGGGGATAAAGGCCTTGCCGGGCAGACCGATGGCGCGCATGACGCGGTCAGTGACCACCGCCGCGCGCGCCATATAACCGGAATCCTCTAGCACCGCCAAGCACAGAAACATCAGCGCAAGGAGCGGCGCAAAGGTGAGCACCATGCCCACACCACCGATGAGCCCATCTACCAGCAGGCCCGTTACCAACCAATGGTCTGGGAGGATGCTGCGCGCTGCATCGGATACAGGGCCGGTAATGAACGCCTCCAATCCGTCCTGCAGCGGTCCTGCGACCGTAGTGGTAATGAAGAACACAGCCCACATAACGGCCAGAAACAAAATGGGCCCGAGCACTGGGTGCAATACCAAGCGGTCCACGCGCTGGCTAAGTGGCTCCCCCACATTTTCATGGCTGACTGCAACTTTCTCGGCCGCATCCAGATCCGCAAAACGTTGGTCCACATCGGCGTTGGGCCGGATAGTCTGTGGCTCCGTCTGCATTGCTTTTGCAACGGCGCCCTCCAGCGCATCTAGGTTTTCTCGGCGGCGACCATTGACGCTGACCACCGGCATGCCAACGACGCGCGATAGCGCGGCGATATCGATGCTTATGCCCTGCTGCTTGGCGACGTCCTCTTTGGTCACCCCAATCACTACCCGGTACGGGTACTCCGCGATCTGGAACGCAAGGTTCAGCCCGCGCGCCGGTGCGGTGGCATCCACCAACACCACAACCACATCCGGGCGCTCACATGGCGGACCTTCGACGAGCATGTCGCGGGTGAATTCCTCGTCCGGACTCATTGGATCCAAGGAATAAGCACCGGGCAGATCGATGATGTCGAAGGCCTCTGGCTGCGCATTCCACAAACCACGGCTGACTTCTACAGAAGTACCCGGCCAGTTGCCGGTCTGGACTTTCGCTCCGGTCAGCGCGTTGAACAAGGTAGATTTGCCGGAATTTGGAGCCCCGACCAAGGCGAGGACAGGTGTTCCCTCCGCGGCGATACGCATGGAGGATGTGGAGTGGCAGCTTGGCGCTGCGGTTTTGCGTGCCATTATGCTGCTACCGGGATAACTTCGAGCTGGCGCAGCGTATGCGCGTCTACCGCATACCGGGCGCTGCCGATAGTAACCAAGCGCGCCCCGCCGGCCACCTTGCGCCCCATCTTCACGCGCACCCCTGGCCGGAATCCCAGTTCACGCATACGCAGTGCCAACGCCGGCTGCGACTCAATCGCATGCCGCAAGCAGCATTCAGGGAGTTCTACCAATGCGTCCACTGGGGCTTGATCGGCACGCATACATTCGGACCTTTCGCAGGTCTGCTGGGTACGAGTGCGGGACAATAACGACAGCTGTAACATCGCGGGTCACCTCGGTTCTCTCAGTCCGGCTCACGCCGGTGATGTTAGCCACACCTAAGTGGCTTCTAGATAAGCCTAACCTTAGTCCGCAAAAGGGTTTCACACAAGCGCCGATTAGTTGTGATTATCGGCACTAGACAGAGACATAAAAGTGCCCGCTCCCAGTAGCAACGGGAGCGGGCGAAGAGCAGGGACGAGGTTAGTCCTGCGGTAGCGCGAAACCAGCGCCTACGCCGCCACGGCGATTCATATCCTCCAAGACCGCATCCATGGTGGTTGCGGCGGTTGGGTTATGGACCGGCCCCTGCAGTGGGGTACGGCACGGGAAATTCACCGGCAGGAAACCACCGGTAATCGAGCCAACTAGGCGGCCATCGACCAACAATGGAGCGCCGGAATCGCCCATCATGGCGCATACTTGGTTAATCTGAATCTTCTTGGCCTGCTGATAGGTCATGCCGCAGGTCTTGCCAGTAGCAACACCCTGCTTGCACACCTGCTGACCCGGCTTTACGCCACCACCCAATTGATTGACGGTTACACCGTTGTAGGAACGAGAAACCTTAGCCTTGGAGCCGAACTCGATAACGGCGTAATCCAAGTCCTCGTTCTTAGACACTACAGTGCCGGTTGGGCCGATTTGCTCAGAATCAGCGGAGGTAACAGGGTCTCCCACATTGCCGCAGTGCGCGGCGGTCAGGCCCACCTTGCGGCCAGCATTATCGTTGCCCGCCACGGTCAAGGTGCACATCGTTTCCTTATTGACATAGAGCGGGGTGCCTGGGCCGTAGAGCGACTCCCCTTGGTTCATGGCGGCAACGGACTCTTCAGGGATGCGTGGGGCATCAAACATAGAGCCCGGAACGCGGTGCAATACGTAGTCCGCCTGTGGTTTTCCCGCAGCTACCTTGGAAAACCCATCATTTTTCCACTGGTAGTTTGGGTTGGTTCCCTTTGGTTTAAACTCCGGTTGTGTGGCCTGCTCCGCCAGACCAATAGGGTTCGGGTTAGTCATTGGCTCTGCGTACTGAGCCTGCTGCGCTTTCTGTTGCACCGCGTTGTGTGCATTGCGTACAGAAGAATCCACAGCATCGGTAACGCTCTTGTCCACCTGCGGGGTTTGGATACCAACCCCCGCCAGGCCATCTCGGACCTGGTTAATAATCCCTGCGGAGTCAAAATCCGGTTGGGGCAATTCCTGGGCGCCTGCGGCCGGGGAACCCAGGAAAAACGCACCAGCGAAAGCCGAGCCCACCAGGACTTTCTTGAGGTGCGGTATGCGAAGCATCAAGGTACCTACTTTCCGTTGTCAACATCCTGCTAGCTCGATATTGGCACGAAAGAATTGTGGAAGCAGCAAACTCTTGTGACTGTGTCCAAGCCGTTATATTTCTTCCAGACTTCGGGGGTGATCACCCCTCCCCTATCATTGAGAATATGCCCACACCGCTGTCCTATTCCGATACCTCTGGCTTTCCGCAGCTACATATGTCGCGGGTTATCAATGCCGACTTTGACGCCGCCGCACACCGTCTTTTCCGCTGGACAATCCAACGCAGCGGGCTATTCCGCGTTCGGGCAACCCACCCCGTAGTCGAGCCCGGCGCAGAGGTCACCCTCGGCTTGGGGCCGTGGGATTTCCGCTGCCGCGTAATAGAGGTCTTCCGCGAGGATGGCCGCTGCGGGTTTACCTATGGCACCCTCCCCGGACACCTAGAGCGAGGTGAGGAGACTTTCACTCTGGAGCGCCTACGCGACGGCCGAACGCTTTTGCTTATAGACGCCGCCTCAGAGCCCTTCCTCCCCTGCCTGCGCCCCCTCGTGGACGTGCCAAGGCGCCTGCTGATTAGCCGGCTCTATCTTCACGCTTTAGACGATTAGCAGGATTGTATATACGACAAAAGCCGCCTCCCCGAACCCGGGAAAGCGGCTCAATCTCAGCGCTGGTTAGTTCTTGCGCTTGTCCTCGATGGACTCGCGTGCATCGCGCACAGCGCCCTTGACTCGGTCAAAGAAGCCACCCTTCTTCGTGGACTCCTCTTGGTACTCGTGTGCCTTGTCCTCCACGAAGCCCTTAGCGCGCTGGAACGCATCGCCGACGGCGCTACCAGCCTCGGATGCCTTGCCCTTTAGCTGATCCAGGCGCTCAGAGGACTGCTGACCGTTGACGTTGTCCTGGTTCGGCGCAGTAGCAACACGCTCTTCGTTTGCTTCGCCTACGATGTGCTGGCTGGGCGCATAGTCCGAGTTACCTTCATCCAACTTCTCCTGCAGGTCCGGCTGCTGCGGGGCGGAACCAATGTGCTCTTCCTTCGCGCCACCTACGATGTGCTGGCTGGGCGCGTAGTCAGAGTTATCCTCGTCCAGCTTTTCTTGCAGATCTGGCTGCTCGGCAGCTTTAGCCACATGTTCTTCCTCCGCTCCAGCGACAACGTGGTTCTGCGGTTCATACTTACTTGCGGTGGACTCATGTCCGTCCGCAGACGGCTTTCCGACCGGCTTGGACAGGCCGGCTGCACCTGCGGCACCAGCTGCAGCTGCAGCGGACTGCGAGGACTTGTCAGATTTAGCCTCCGAAGACGCGGTGTCTTTAGATGCTAGGTACTTGTATTCGTTGCGGTCCAAGTCGACCTCGTGGCCTAGTTCGTTTGCCATTGCTACGTACTCCTTTAAATAGATTTATCTTCTTCCTTCTAGGGTTCCAGAAAATTCAGGAGCGTGCACGGAAATGGGTATGGGAAAGCGTCGACCGGTGGAGGGATCAGTCATCTCTAAACACTCAACATGGAAGGTTTCGCGTACGAGTTCAGCAGTCATCACCTCCTCGGTGGCCCCTTCGGCCACAATGCGTCCCTCACGCATGGCTACGATTCTATCGGCGTAACGCGCGGCATGGACCATATCGTGGACCACCATGACCACTGTGACCCCGGTGCCATTGAGATCTCGAATCAGATCCAAAATGGACAATTGGTGCGCGGGATCGAGGTAAGTAGTCGGCTCGTCAAGCAAGGTAATTGGCGTTTCTTGGGCCAAAGTCATAGCGAGGAAGACGCGCTGGCGCTGACCACCGGAAAGATCTGCCGCGGGGGCGTCGAGAAGCTCGCTCACCCCAGCACGCGAGGCAGCACGCTCAACCGCTGCATGATCTCCGGCCCGCATCGTCGCTAGCGCCCCTGTATAGGGATATCGGCCGTAACCGATGACGTCACGCACTAATACCCCTTCCGGGGCCACGGGATGTTGTGGCAGAAAAGAAACTTCACGGGCAAAGGCACGCGAGGAATACTCACTGATTTTTTGGTCCCCGAGGTACACCGCGCCTGCGCTGGGCGTGAGTTGGCGGCCCAATGTTTTAAGAAGCGTCGATTTGCCGCAGCCATTCGGCCCGATCAGAGCCGTTACTTGTCCGCTAGTTAAGTGGAGATTTACTTCTTTGACCACATCGGGACCCCCGTAGCCCACGGTTAATCCGCTACACGTCAATGTCATGTCAAGCCTCCGTTTCGCACTCGGGTCAGCCGAGTCAATAGGAAAATGAAATAGGGTGCGCCAATCAGCGCGATGAGCGCGCCTACGGGGATTTCCGTGGGGGCGAAGGCCCAGCGACCGAGCGTATCGCATGCGGTCACAAGGACCGCGCCGCCTAGGGCCGCCACGGGTATTTGCCAGCGCAGGTTCGCACCAACAACCAAGCGAGCAGCATGGGGGACGATGAGTCCGGCGAAGCCCAAGACCCCGGCCGCGGCGACTCCCGCGGCACCGAGGATGACGGCTAAGGCTACTGCTATCAGGCGCCATATCTTGGTGCTCACGCCGATGCCGGCCATGGTGGAATCATCCAGCGCGAGCATGTCCAGGTGCTTTGCCACCACCATCGCGATGGTTAGGGCGAGAAGGATAAAGGGGGCGACGATAGCGGCGTCGCCAAGCGAGCGGGCGTAAAGCGAACCTTTCAGCCATGTCATGGCCGCTCCTGCCTCTGGCGCGGCGCGCACCAAGAGCAGTTCAGTGATGGCACCCAGCCCGAAAGATACCGCCACCCCGGTAAGGGGCAGGCGCACCGGATCGCTTACCCCGCGTCCAGCAAAAAGGAGAACCATCCCAGTTCCAGCCAACGCGCCGATAAAGGCGATAAAGGTCAGCAGGTGGGCCGGCAGGGCGCCTGCTCCCATGAGTACCGCAACGGCCGCGAGTCCACCGCCGGAGGTAATACCTACCGTATCTGGTGCGGCCAAGGGATTGCGTAGCGCGGATTGCAATAGACAGCCAGAAACAGCCATGGCACTGCCCGCGCAAATACCTACCAAGATCCGCGGTGCGCGGTACTTCCAGATGAGCGGATCTCCGGTAAAGAAGCCAGTGGTCACCTCACCCGGCGATTTCATCACCGCACCGACGCCCATGCCGATAACTGCGCTCAATACCAACGCCAGGATGAGCCCTACCAGAACCCCTACAAATCTCTTATGCCGCATGCCTCCCCCTCCCTAGGGCATGGACGGACCACAGCACTAAGGGCATGCCAGCCAAAGAAGTCACGATGCCTACTGGGGTCTCGGCCGGCGCCCAGATTGCCTGCCCAACCGAGTCGGCCACCAGAAGCACCGCTGCTCCTACAATTCCAGCCACACACAGCCCCATGCGATGGTGCGGGCCGCACACCCGCCACGCTACGGTCGCGGCCATCAGCCCCAAAAATCCAATCGGCCCGGTTGCGGCTACCGAAGGAGCAATGAGCACTACCGCCTCCACAATGGCAGCCAACCGAATGCGCTCCGGCTTCGCCCCCACAGCACCGGCCACGGCATCACCGGCTACGAGCAAGTCCAGCGTTTGCGCACCGACTAAGGTCAAGGGAACCACGACCAGCACAGCGACCAGTGCGGGCATAATATCGCTTAGGCGTACACCGGCAAGCCGGCCAGAGAGCCATGACATCACCGTCGCCAGTTGAGCTTCATCTATCACCAAGAAAATGGAGGTCAAGGCGCTACACAGCGCGGAAACAGCAACGCCCACGAGTACCATGCGCTGGATCGCACCGCTCTTGCCCACGCCCACCGTCACCCCCACAGCAATCCCCGCACCCAGCAGCGCACCGGGCAGCTGGTCAACGCTCGAGGTTTCGCTCCCAGAAAACATTGCGGTTGCGACTGCGCCGAGTGCCGCACCGGAGTTCACACCAGTGATGGACGGATCGGCGAGCGGATTCGCGGTTGCCGTGCGCAGCAATAACCCACCTACACCTAGTGCAATACCGACCACCGTGGTAGCAAGGAGACGGTCAAAAGCCACGCTATGCAGCTCTTCTTCTAACCACGGGGTATCAACTGGCACCTGAACATGGCGGAGCCGCCACCACCACACAAAGGCAGCGGCAGCGGTTGCAAGGACCAAGCAGGCGCTGGCTTTAGTTCGAGGTGCCACTACTTTTCAGCGGCGATAATGTCATCGAGCATATGCTCGGCGGAAAGTGGCCCGCGAGCGCGCGACCAGATATCTTGGTCTACCTCTACGATGTCACCGCTGCCCTTGGCATAGGGCGTCTTTTTAAACGCTTCGACGTCCTTGTACATAAAGACTCGGTCAGCCTTCATTCCAGGGAGCTTATCGCCGGTCAGTTCCGCTACATCAGTCTTAGATTCGATGGAAGACTTCTCACCTTCGAAGGCGTAGTCATAGCCCACTTTACTCAGTAGCGACTGAGGGAAAGAGGGGTTGACCCAGGTATAGAGCATCTCGCTGGACCAGCCAGCCACGACCGCACGACTCCCCGGCTTTACCGTGTCCTTGGTCTGAGCAATCTTGTCCTCGATGCGCTGACGGACGTCTTTAGCCTTTTCCTCTTTGCCGAGTTTGGCCGCGATCTCATCCATCGAGTCCAGCACGTCCGAGTAGGTTTCATCTGGGTAGGATTCCGTCTGCGCAATCTCTTCCAGCTGCGGCATGATATCAGCTTGACGGGTAGGGCTAGCCAAAATCAGATCTGGTTCCAAAGACTGGATAACCTCCAAGTTCGGCTGCTTGGCTTGGCCCACGGAGGTCGCCTGACCTAACTGGCCCTTCAAAGTAGTTGGTGCCTCCGACTTGCCGATTTCTACGATTCCCACAGGGTCCACATCGAGGGCCTTGAGAATTTCCTCATAGCGCCAATCGAGCGCCACAACTCGCTCGATTTTCCTATCTTCACCCAGTCCCTGAGAAGAATCAGAAGAACACGCGGCAAGGCCCACGCCTAGGGCTAAGGTGGCTACGAGTGCGATAACCGCACGCGTTTTAGTGAAGTCTTTCTTTTGCATAGGCTTACCTTAGCTTTATAAGGGTTTACTGTCTAGAGCCTGATTGCTTCCCTCTCCATGACAGACCATGCAGCCACAGGATGAGTTCCATGAGGGATAGCGGTGAGGAGCGGAAACCGAAATCCGCTCTAGCCACGATCATCTACAGCCTCTGCGAACGAACTCCAAACTGCGGTCTTTGGTGTTCATCTTTCGAATGCTCTAGCCCTTGAGCACAGCGCGGGAAACGATGACGGGGGCGTCGCTGAAAGGATCGTCCCAGATTTCTACATCGATACCGTAGGCTGCGGCTAAAATATCCTTCCGCAGTGCTTCCTTGGGAGTCCCCCGGGCTATGACCTCGCCGTTGTTCATAACCGCCCTGGTGTCGGAGTACTGACCAGCCAACATGTGGTCGTGCAGCACAACAACGACTGCCTTACCAGCGCGGGCTTGCTTGCGAACGGGCTCCAAAACACTAATCGCGTGGGCGGGATCGAGGAAGGTCGTAGGCTCGTCGAGCAGCGGCACCGACGCGCCCTGAGCCAGAGCCAGTGCAAGCCGTGCCCATTGCCGCTGGCCGCCGAAGAAAACGAAAATGGCCCTCATCGGCGAATGGGGAGCAGTTCATCAATCTAGAGGGGCTAACTGTAATTGGCCTTACAACCGTTCCATATCTATAGGCTATGCGAAGTTTCCATAGCCAGAAATGGTGCTCACCCATAAGAACGCTGATACGACGAAAGCCGCGGCGAATGTGAAGGCAAAAGCACGCCATGATCGGTCGCTAAGCCGATCCTTTTTCAACATGTAGACAGATATGGCTAATACACCCAACACCACCAATGAAGGTAGAGGTAGCCCATAGAAAACGAAAGGTATTGGAAGCCATGTGGACAGGAGCACTCCGCCATAAAGGGTTACGACACCCAAGACAATTCCAAAAAGTATTCCCGGAATGATCGTTCTTTCTTTCACAACAAATTCCTTACCAATCAGTTTATCTTGATCAGGCCACCGTTTTTAGCCTGCGCATGACATTCATGGGCCTGACCCCGGAAAGTAGACACGTCGGGGGTCAGGCCCCCAGTTTTCTATCTCCAAGGTAAACAGAACCAAACCGCTTTTGAGTGGCAGCTAGATGATCGGTGATTGTGAATTGTCGAGCCAGGCCACGATGTGGTTTTCGGCTTGTCTCGCAGACGGTAGTTTGTCGAGGTGGCGGTCTCCGTTATGGTTCGTGAGAAGAAGCGGGAAGTAGTTTCCCTTGGCATTGAACTTGACCTGGAGGGTCTCGCCTTGCGAATTCTGGTACGTAACGAAGCCAGCGGACGGAGTCTCCGACAAGTGAGTCAGCCACTTGGGTACGGCTTTGGCAGAGGCGTAACGTTGCTCGCCCAATACGGTAGACGAGGTGGAGATGTCAGTGGTTTCGTCGCCTTCCAAGATCGGAATGCCCAAATGCGGGACCGAAATGGCGATGCCCTGGTGGAGGCCGAGCGCTGAAAGTTTTCGGGCGTCGCTCGAGAGATTTTCCGTGGGGATGTCGATTTTGGCTTGGCCGGGAGCTGGTGGTTCAACCTGCGCCAACTGCGCAATTGCGTCGAGTGCCGCCGTAGACTGAGGTGTATCTTCGAGGGCGATGATGGCCAAGTTGAGAGACTCGCGCTGCGACGTACTCGCCGTGTACAACTCGAGCGAGTCGGACTGATTCACTGAATCCAGCAGGATGCCGAGTATTTCGCCTTGGTAGGCGTAGATGGCCTCATCGATGGCGGTGGTGTCATGAATATTGCTCAACAGATGGTGGAGGTGCTCGGCGGCATCCGAGTCCATGGATTGGTCGTAAACTTTCGCATACAGTCGTCCGATGAGCAGCAGTGCGGAATCGCTATGCATAGTCTTTCGCTCCGTAAAAGTCGAAGGGGTACGGGTGGCTGGTCTTCCCGGCGAGGGGGTTTCGATCCTTTGGAGCGGAAAGCCATCCGGTGATGGCGCTGAGCACTTCGGCAGGCAGGCGCACTTCTTCCCCTTCTGCTGCAGCGAACCTGTAGCTGAGGGCGCCGGTTTTGTCAGCGTTTCCGTCAAGTCGCTCGGCCAGCTCGAATATTGTCAGCGCAGTGATATCTGCAACGAATCTGATTGCGTCATCAGATGACAGGGGCCCTGTTTCCTGGATTCGCGTGTGAAGCTGTTCAATGGTTGGCGTGACGACGTCTTCGAGGTCCGATTGAAATTGCGTCAGCTGTTCGTTAGTGGGCTGCATTAACACTCTTATAACCCTCCAGGGTTCCACGGGATATTTGTAGGTTGAGACAAGCCTTGTTGCTTGAGCTTCTCGATACCATAATCGGTTAGTGCTTCCGCTTCAGATTGGCTGAATCCGATCGAGGTGTGTGCTTCTACCTCGATGGCTCTCACTTCGTTCCGAGTATAGGTATCGACGTCAGGACCGAAATTCTTGGCAAAATCATCATATCCGCGTCGTTGTGCTGCAGTGATCTCTTTGTGAAGCGCAGATCCGGGTTAAGGGTCAGAAAGTGTGTCTGGGATCGGGGATTTTTAGGTTCTGACCTG
>ERZ1030923.72-NODE-72-length-20336-cov-48.261575_pt1 | contig 20336 bp, 21 predicted proteins | sample MGYA00518601_ERZ1030923 | MGnify/ENA primary metagenome ERZ1030923 (study PRJEB33718, sample SAMN03159691) | human skin metagenome | collected 2014-05-20 | study: EMG produced TPA metagenomics assembly of the PRJNA266117 data set (Human skin bacterial metagenome... | reverse complement strand
TGCACACAAAAAATAAAAAGTACATTGGCACACTATTGAGTTCTCAAACATCATCACCACACAACAACCACACACACACTTTGGCATGTAGCTCGTTGTGAGCAAAAAGAATTTTGTTTTGTCAGGGCCTGTTTTCCTATCGCCGCTTCAGCCAGGAACTTTCTAGTTCCTGTGGGGCGCTGTCGGTCGCGCTGACTCGTATTAAGTTACACAGCGACTTAAACAAACACAAATCCCCAGGCCAACCCTTCTTTTGAGCGGTTTAATTTATGCCCATCCAAGCGCTCATTCCCCCTCGGTGCGCGTTCGCTCGGCGAATGTAGGCGGGGAACGTCAATGCCCAGGCCGCATAGAAGGCCACCGCCAAGAAAAGCTGGACAACCGCGGGAACCGCCACCTGAGTACACAGTAGGGCCATCCCGGCGATGAGGACCGCATAGAAGGCGAATAGGTGCCAATTCTTCTTTCCCAGAAATTCCAGACTGGCCACTACTGGGGCGCAGGTGGCGCTAGGCAGCGCGACGGCCGCAACGAGTTCACCGTCTTTCCCTAGTACTGCGCTGAAGGTTAAGGCGACGACGACAGGGATCAGTCCGAGCACTGCAGTGTGGCGGGCCCAGACGGTACGGCTACCACCAAGCACCGTGTATCCACGAAGGGATACCCGCAAGCTGTGCAAAGCCGCAGCGAGCGCTACCGCTGTCAGTGCCCAGCATAAACTTCCTAGGAAGCCTAGGACTGGGATTTGATCCTCATACCTGTAGAGAGCAAGACCGATCGCAGGAGCCAAACACGCTGCGCCCCACGCCTTGACCTGGGGGCGATAGATTGCTTGCCCGGCCAAGGTACGAGGGAACCATCCAAATCCGTTTGAGGGTTGGGAACCGGTCGTGGTGTACCCGACCCGTTTAGGAGTAGCCCTGCGGTACATGGCCCACGCCGCTGCGACGGCATAAATGGGCAATGCCCACCACAACTGCACGGTGAGGGCACCGATAGCTGCCGCTAGTGCGCACAGGGCAACGAGAATGCGGCGATGCTCATTCCAGATTTTCGAGCCTAGGCCCACTAGCTGGTACTTCTTAAAGTCTGGTGTCAGGGAAAGTATTAGTGACAAGGAAAAGATCACCGGGAGCACGTTCCACGTTCCCTGCGCCATGACGGGCATGACGAGCAAAGCGAAAAGGAAAAAGGTCCAGCGCCACCAATCGCCTAGGTACCACAGGAGTTTCATGCTTTCTCCTCCAATGCCATAACCGCACGTTCCAAGGAAACTTCATTGATCCGCAGGCCATGGGCCTGGGCCGTGCGGAAGATAGGCTCGGTGGCGGCAGAGCGGGCGTCGGCAAGCAGGCGATCTCCTACAAGCGTGGTTTCTCTACTCAGTACTGGGAGATCGAGCTCTTCGACCGCTGCGTTGAGAGCCTCAGATGGGCCGGTGAGCTCAAGAATTCCCTCGATGAAGTCATCAATGGGGCCTGAAATCGGGCTGTCCCCCATAAGAGCGACGGTGTCGAGGAGGCCCGCTACCTCATTGAGGTGATGGGTGGAGATGACAATGGTACGACCGTGTTCCTCGCGCAGCACCTGATAAAAGAGCTCGCGGCGCTGTGTATCAAGGCCGAGATAGGGTTCGTCGAGAAGCATGACCTCGCAGCCGGAAGCTACGGCAAAGATGAATCCCACCGCAGACTTTTGCCCGCGGGACAGGGAAGAATAGGCCTTGGCCGGTACGTCGAAGCGAACCAACAGCTCATTGAAACGCTCCTCATCCCAACGCGGCCAGCGCGCCTTACCAATGACGCCCAGCTTTCCGATGCCCCAGGAATCCGGCAGTGGGTTATCAATCCCCATCAAAATAACCCGGTTAAGGACCGATTGCTTGTCAAAGGGCTCTTCCCCGAAGACCGTAATACCGCCAGATTGGATTTGGCCAGCGATTTTGCGCAGGAGCGTGGTCTTGCCAATGCCATTGGGGCCAACTAAGCCATGTGTGAGGCCATCGGCAAAGGTGAAATCTCGTGTTGTAATCATGAGTACATTCCTCGGCTTTCTGCAACGCGATCAAATAGGTCGTGGAGTTGGACCCGGTTGTAGCCCAGGCGAACGGCTTCGTCGACAAGCGGTGCCATATATTCCGCCGCGAAATCGGCGCGGCGGCGCTCGCGGATCGTTTTCAGGGCGCCTTCTGCCACGAACATGCCGATGCCGCGGCGCTTATCCAGCACCCCAATATCCACCAGGAGGCTGATGCCCTTGCGGGCAGTGGCCGGGTTGATGTTGTGGAAATCAGCAAGCTCGTTAGTAGATGGGGCCCTATCCCCCTCGCCCAAGGTTCCGTCCACGATGGCGTCCTCCACCAGAGAAGCAATCTGACGGAAGAGTGGTTGCGTGGAATTATCCATTGACCCTCGGTTCGTTGGTTAGTTACTTGTGTAACCAACCATATCGGCAACACCCCACCCCTGCAATACTTCCAAAGAGAAAACTTTTTTGCTGCCACTGCGCTGGGATTTTGTCCAAGGTTATCGACGTTTTGTGACTAATGGGGCACACTGGAAACCACAAAGAATTTTATTTAGAACAATTAGAACGGAACTTAGGAGCCATGCTTGAACGCACACTCGTCTTTGTCGATACCTCATACTTGCTCGCAAGCTTTTATAACTCGTGGGAAACGGGTGCCCGCGCACAGCTAGAAATCGATCTGCCCGAGGTGGTCAGCACCATGGGCGGGATGATTGAGAACCAACTTGGGACCCCCATCCAGCGCCAATACTGGTATGACGGCATTCCCGATACCGGCCCGCACCGCTACCAGCGCGCACTGCGTACCTGCGAAGGGGTCCAGCTGCGCACCGGTCAGCTCATCGAATGGGGCGAGCGCCGCACCCAAAAAGCCGTAGATACCCGCCTCGTAGCGGACATGGTCATCGCCGCCATGAAGGGACAATTCACCGACTTTGTCCTCGTCAGCGGCGATGCCGACATGATTCCCGGCGCACAAGCAGCCGTAGATAACGGCATCCGCGTACACCTCTATGGATTCGGCTGGGACTCCATGTCCTCCGCACTGCGCCATGCCTGCGATTCCACCACCATCTTGGACCCTCGCGAGGACTTCGCAGACGCTATGGAATTGCAGGTCCTAGAAGGCCCGCTTCCTCCAGTGGTGCGCGAAAATGCACATAAAGAGGGCGAGGAAATGCCCGAACCGGATGAATGCGGCGAGCCCTCAGAGGTGGAGGCAGCCTTCGGCGCCACAGAAAAGCCCACCCCGGCCCCGACGCCCAAGCCGGCTCCGCCCAAGGCGGATGCGGCAGAGGATTCCCCCGCCGAGGAGGACTCCCCCGCGGAGAAGCCGGCGCCCAAGCCATCCATGATGGCACCGCGCCGCAAACTGCGCTCTAAGTATGTGCCGCTGCCGGAAGAAGTATGGAGCTCAGCTGGGTTCCAATCCCCATTCGATGTGGGCCAGCAATACGCCTCATGGTGGTTCGATAACGCTGCTAGCACCGAGCAGCGAGATCAGGCACATCTACTTTCAGGCGGCGGGCTTCCCCCAGAGATCGACCGCCCGCTGTTGCAGTTTGCCTGCGAAACCCTGCACGAATACACCCTGACCGAAACCCAGCGCGTGAACCTGCGCGATGGATTCCACTCAGGGATTCGTGGGGTTCTGATTAATGTTCGCCGGCAGAATTAATCGCCGGATTCGAGCTCTTTCTTCTTTTTAAGATCCGCCCGGATGGCATCAAGGCGCGCAGTCGCCTTCATGTCATTGCCGGCGGCTTGGATCTCATTAATGCGATCGCCGCCGGTGGCGTGCTGCAATTCTTGCGCGCCAAGGGCATCGGCGTAGCGCTTTTCAATCTTGGCGCGCACAGAATCAAGAGTAGGAACGGAATCGTCCGGGTTGAGCTGATTCATGGAATCAATAGCCTGGGCGTTCTTTTCTTGCATAGCCGCCTGGTCCGCCTGGGCCTCCAGCTGGCTAACCTGGGCCAGCTGTTCCTTCAAGCGCGCCTCAGACTGCTGTTGCTGGCTCTTGGCCTGCGCGGCAGCCTGTTCTGCGGCGGCGTACTGCTGCTTAACGTCTTCCAGCTCCTGCTCCACCGCTACCAGCTGGGAGGCAACCACTTCCGCAGCCTGGTTATACTCGGAGGCCTTTTGCGGGTCCTCCGCAGAATCCGCCAGCTCCAATGCACGCTGGGTTTGAGACTGGTAGTCCTGCTGGGACTTAACCAGGCGGTTCATCTGCATCTCCAGCTGGGACTTATGGCCGATGATTTCTGCAGCGTGATCAGAAATCTGCTGGTGCTGCTCCTTGGCGGCCTGGACGGCCTGCTGGATCTGCACCTTCGGATCAGCGTTTTCATCGATCTTCTGATCGAAGGAACTCATCATGTACTTCCAGCCCTTGCTGAAGGGGTTAGCCATTATCTTCTCCTTTGGACATAAAAAGACGCTTTCTAGCGAGTTTAGCGATACTCACCAGAAAGCGCCCAGGAAGCTAGCGGGGATTAACCCTGCGCGTTCTGCTCTTCTACTTGGCGGCGAACCTCCGCCATATCGAGTTCCTTGACCTGCTTCAGCAGGTCTTCCAATGCTGCAGGTGGCAGCGCGCCAGCCTCGCGGAAGACCAGGATGCCATCGCGGAAGATCATCAGCGTAGGAATGGACTGAATCTCCAGCGCGGATGCGAGGCCCTGGTTGGCCTCGGTATCGAGCTTGGCAAAGGTAGCATCCGTGTGCTCTTCGGAGGCCTTTTCAAAAACCGGCGCAAAGCGCTTGCAGGGGCCGCACCAATCGGCCCAGGCGTCTACGAGCGTAATGCCCTCGCCGGTAACGGTTTCTTCAAAGTTTTCTTCGGTGACATCGATAGTAGCCATGGTTGTTCTAACTCCTTTGCGGATTGCTTTATTCCCCAACGTACATGAAATATCCTTGTCATATACCCCTAGGGGGTATAAAATGGGCCCGGAAACCAACCCTAAGAAAGGATCATCATGAGCACCAAGAACTACACCGTAGAGGGCATGACCTGCGGACATTGCGAAATGTCGGTAAAGGAAGAGGTCGGCGAAATTTCTGGCGTTAGCGAGGTCACTGCGGACCATACCACCGGCGCCGTCACGGTTACTGGCACCGATTTCACCGATGAACAGGTAGCGGCCGCCGTGGCTGAGGCCGGCTACACGCTGAAGTAGGAACCACCATGTCCCACTTGGACCTTGGCGTAACAGGAATGACGTGCACCTCCTGCTCCTCCCGCGTCGAGCGCAAGCTAAACAAGCTCGAGGGAGTAAGCGCCAGCGTCAATTTCGCTACCGAGGCGGCGGCCATCGAGTACGACTCCCAAACGGTAAGTCCACAGGAGCTCATTTCGGTGGTAGAGAGCGCAGGATACGGCGCCTTCGATATGGCGGCGGCGAAAACGGAGGAGCCCCAAGCCGAGAAGAGCAGTGACGGAGGGCTGCTGCGCCGCACCATCATCTCTGGTGCCCTATCGCTACCGCTCATGGTGGTCTCGATGTGGCCGGCACTGCAATTTCCCAATTGGCAGTGGGCCTGCGCCATCGTGGCCACCATCGTCTATATCTTTGGTGGCGCGCCTTTCCACACCGCTACGTGGACAAACCTCAAGCACGGTTCTTTCACCATGGACACGCTTATCACCATGGGAACCTCAGCGGCCTACTTTTGGTCGCTATGGGCGCTGTTTTTCGGCAATGCAGGCGAACCGGGCATGAAGATGCACATGACGTTGGATGCGAACGCGGCGCAGATGGATCACATCTATTTCGAGTCCGTGGGCATGGTCATTACCTTCCTCCTGCTCGGCCGGTGGTTCGAGGCACGGGCCAAAGGCCAGTCCTCCGAGGCGCTGCGGGAGCTGCTCTCCTTAGGCGCTAAAGAAGCCTCGGTACTGCGCGAGGGAGGCGAGCAGCGCATTCCCATTGCCCAATTGCAGGTAGGCGATGTCTTCGTAGTACGCCCGGGCGAGAAGATCGCCACCGATGGCATCGTCGTTGCCGGCAACTCCGCGGTCGACGCCTCCATGATTACCGGCGAGCCCGTGCCCGTCGAGGTCGGCTCCGGCGATGCGGTGACCGGCGCAACCATTAACGCCTCCGGCAAGCTCGAGGTCCGAGCGACCAAGGTGGGCGAGGATACGGTACTGGCCCAAATGGCCCAGCTGGTCACGGACGCACAAACCTCCAAGGCACCAGTACAGCGCCTCGTGGACCGCATCGCGCAGGTCTTCGTCCCCGCGGTCATCGCCGTGGCAGCGCTGACACTCCTTGCCCATCTCTTCTTCGGCGGGGTGGCCCCAGCATTTATCGCCGCGGTCTCCGTCCTCATTGTGGCCTGCCCTTGCGCTATGGGCTTGGCGACGCCCACCGCAATCCTCGTCGGCACCGGCCGAGGAGCGCAGCTGGGGCTTGTCATTAAAGGCCCGGAGATTCTGGAATCTACGCGGCAAATCGATACCATCGTCATGGATAAGACCGGCACGGTAACGGCCGGAGAGATGTCCGTTACCGCCGTGCACGGCGACGTCCTCGACTTGGCAGCTGCCGTGGAACACAACTCCGAGCATCCCATCGCTCGCGCCATCGCAAGAGAGCGCAGTGTAAAGCCGGCTACCGACTTCGCAGTGGTTCCGGGTGGCGTGGAAGGAACTGTGGAGGGGGTCCGGGTAGGCGTCGGCAAGCGGCAAGGCCCGTTGGGTGACCTGGAAGCGCCGTTCCGCGCCGCACAGGACGCTGGTGCCACGCCGGTGGTCGTCACCGTCAACGGACAGCCCGCAGGCGTCATTGAGGTGCGCGATACCATCAAGCCCAGCTCGGCCGCCGCCGTGGCGCAGATGAAGGAACTGGGGCTAACCCCTTACCTGCTGACCGGTGATAATGCCGGGGCCGCCCGCGCAGTGGCTGCCGAGGTGGGAATCGATCACGTCAGCGCTGAGGTCCTGCCAGAGGACAAGGTGAACCACATCAAGGAGCTGCAGGCCGCGGGGCACACCGTGGCGATGGTGGGCGATGGCATTAACGACGCCGCCGCGCTGGCCCAAGCCGACCTCGGCCTCGCCATGGGCGCGGGTACCGATGTTGCCATTGAAGCCTCCGATATCACCCTGATGAACGGCGATCTACGCTGCGCCGCTGATGCCATTCGGCTCTCGCGCCGCACGCTAGCAATCATTAAGGGCAATCTCTTCTGGGCCTTCGCCTATAACGTCGTACTCATTCCCGTGGCCGCGCTCGGCTGGCTCAATCCCCTGCTGGCGGGCCTGGCCATGGCGCTGAGCTCGGTTTTCGTGGTTACTAACTCGCTGCGGCTGCGCGGCTTTTCCGTCCGTCGCTAAATAAGGCCGCCGAGCACCCCTGAGCAGGCTAGCATTGGCGGGGCGTACACTCCCCCGCCACGAAAGAAAGGACTAGCGCGTGCTCAGCAGGGTATCCCTCGCCGCGTGGACCGCGGTCATGGTCGCGTTAACCACGCTCAAGCCCTTCTACCAGATTGGCTATTTGTGGAAACCGGAAAATCAGCGCGCCCGGGATTTGCGCTGGGTTCCTTTCGATGAATTTTCCGGCGGCAGCTGGTTTGGCCCGCTATTTGAGTACGCGGGCAATACCGCATTCTTCATCCCCTTCGGCATGCTGGTCTTTAGCCTCTGCCGCTCCGTTAAGAAGACAGCTGCGTGGGGATTTGGTCTGAGCCTAGTGCTGGAGGTGTGCCAATATGCTTTCGCCCTGGGGCGCACGGATATCGATGATCTTCTCTTCAATACCCTGGGCGCGCTTATCGGTGCGGCGTTCGCCCGCCTGTGCGGCGAACGCCTTTTCCCCGTGTGGCGATGGCTGGCGATTGCCGCAGCTGCGGTTTTCTTGGTACTGGTCATCCTTGGCCCACGATTGGGAGACCCCAACGCGGTGGTAGACCTGTAATTTAACCGTGCGCCATATTGACGAACTTGGAGTAGTGCAGCTGGTGCGCCACCTGCACGGTATCGATCGGGCCGCCACGGTGCTTGGCTAGGATAATATCCGCCTCGCCGGCGCGCTCATTATCGCGGTCCTGGGAGTCGGGGCGGTAGAGCAGCATGACCATATCGGCGTCCTGCTCCAGCGAGCCAGACTCACGGAGGTCCGCAAGCTGCGGCTTTTTATCCGTACGCGCCTCAGGGCCACGGTTCAGCTGCGAGATAGCGATGAGAGGAACCTCCAGCTCCTTGGCCAAGAGCTTTAGCTGACGGGAGAACTCAGAGACCTCTTGCTGGCGGGACTCCACCTTTTTACCCGAAGACATCAGCTGCAGGTAGTCCAAGACGATGAGGTCCAAGCCGTGCTGCTGCTTGAGGCGGCGGGCCTTGGACCGAATTTCCATCATCGTGAGATTCGGTGAGTCATCAATGAAGAGTGGGGCGTCTTGCACTCGGTTGAGGGTCTCATCGATCTTTGCCCAGTCCTCGGTGGAAACTCGGCCACCGCGCATATCGGCCAGCTTTACCTCTGACTCCGCCGAGAGCAGGCGCATGACGATTTCAGAAGCTGACATCTCGAGCGAGAAAATCACCGAGGACTTGCCGTGCTGCAAGGAGCAGGACCGCATAAAGTCCATGGCCAGGGTCGATTTACCCACACCAGGGCGAGCAGCAACGATGACCATCTGGCCCGCGTGAAGGCCGTTAGTTAACTTGTCGAGGTCGATGAAGCCAGTAGGCACACCTAGCTCCACACCGCCGGCTTGCTGCAGGGCGGCGAGCTCATCAATGGTGGGGTCAATAAGGTCTCCCAGGACTCGGTAATCTTCTGCCGTCTTGCGCTGGGCGACGGCGAAGACTTCCTGCTGCGCACGGTCCAGGACGGACTCGATTTCTGCATCTTCGGTGCCGGAAAATCCGAGCTGTACTACGCGCGTACCGGCATCAACAAGCTTGCGCAGCACTGCCTTTTCCGCGACGATTTCGGCGTAGTAGCGTGCGTTCGCAGCCGTGGGCACCGTAGCGAGCAGCGTGTGGAGATAGGGGGCGCCGCCGACGCGCTCGAGGTTATTAAAGCGGTCGAGCTGGGAGGCCAAAATGACGGCGTCGACGTCCTTGCCCTCGGAATATAGATCCAGCATGGCGCGGTAAATCAACGTGTGCGCCGGATAGTAGAAATCCTCCGGCTCTAGCTCCTCGATGACCTCCATCACCGTATGGGGGCTCAGCAACATTGCGCCCAGGACGCCCTGCTCCGCTTCGCGGTCTGCGGGAGGCTGGCGGAATTCGCCATAGCGCTTTGGCTCTTCCTGCTGATAGCGGCGGCGTGGGGCCGGTTCCTCCTCCGGCGGCGGCTCTGGTGGCAGGTGTTCATCATCAAAGCTGGCGTTGGTCATGACTTCTCCCCCTTGTGGCTATTTGAGCGTCCGAGCGTATCGGAATCTCAGTGTAGTCTAGTGCCCGGACACCACCCCCTGGGCATAACTTCCACAGTTATCCACAGGGTGCTGTGAAAATTGCAGGTCGCGAGAGCCTTTGCCCATATTTGCCCTGCATAGGCCTGTGGATAACTCTAAAGGCCCATGACCTGCACAAATCAAAATCCCAGCTCAGGGCATGTTTTTCCCGGTGTGAAAATAGGCACATCATCCGTGGATAAGGGGCCTGACCTGCGGGTTAATAAAGAGGACTCCGCGTAAACAGAAAGTTAAACGGCCAAAGAGTTATCCACAGAATTCCACAGTTATCCACAGGCCGGTGAAAACGCGCTAAAGGCCCCAAGTTCCTGCCACCTCACATAGCAGGAACTTGAGGCCTAAAGCGTTGCTGTTGTCTTTGGGTCTATATGGACCGTCGTGCGCCTAGTTAGGCAGCAACGACCGAGAAGTTCACCTTGCCGATAACATCAGCGTGCAGCTTCAGCTCGACCTGGTAGTTGCCGGTCTTCTTGACCAGGCCCTTAGGAAGCACAACGATGCGCTTATCCAGCTTAGGGCCGCCGGCCTTGGAGACGGCGTTGACAATGTCTTCTGCTTGAACGGAACCGAAGAGCTTACCGGATTCGGAGGTCTTAACCTCTACCTTGACATCCGTCAGCTGCTCGAGCTGGTTACGGACCTCACGTGCGTGATCCAGGTCGCGAATCTCGCGAGCTTCCTGGGCGCGCTTGATGCCCTCAATCTGCTTCTCTGCGCCGCGGGTAGCCACGATGGCCAGGCCGCGAGGAAGCAGGTAGTTACGTCCGTAGCCGTCCTTAACCTCAACAATTTCGCCAGCGGCGCCGAGGTTCTCAACGGCAGCGGTGAGGATCAGCTTCATGATCCCTGCCTTTCAATTGAGTTAGTTGAATAGTTGCGGGTGACAGACTTAGAACGGAGGTTCAGAATCAGCGCCTCCGAAACCACCTGCAGGTGGTGCGGAGTTCCACGGATCCTCAGAAGGAGCCTGGTTCTGCTGCGGCTGCTGTTGCTGGCCGCCTCCAAAACCGCCCTGATTATTGTTATTCGAGCGCTGTTGGCCGCCGCCGCCAAAGTTATTGCCGCCCTCACGCGGATTGCGGTTTACCTGAGCGGTGGCGTAGCGCAGAGACGGACCGACTTCGTCGACGTCAATCTCGAATACGGTGCGGTTATCGCCCTCACGGGTCTGGAAGGAACGCTGCTTCAAGCGGCCGGTAACGATGACGCGCATGCCCTTAGACATGGTCTCGGCAACGTTTTCCGCTGCCTGACGCCATACGTTGCAGGTCAGGAACATAGCTTCGCCGTCTTCCCACTGATTCGTCTGCGAGTTATAGCGACGAGGGGTGGAGGCGACGCGGAAGTTAGCTACTGCCGCACCCGCCGGGGTGAAGCGCAGCTCGGGGTCAGCAACGATGTTGCCTACCACCGTGATATTGGTATCTCCCTGTGCCATGTCTTTACTCCTTATCGGTTACGTGGATTGTGCTTGATCCCAGTATCCGCTACTTGCTGTCGGTGCGCAGAACCTTGGTACGCAGGATGGTGTCGTTCAGGTTCAGACGGCGGTCGAGCTCGGCAACCGAAGTGTGCTCGCACTCCAGGTTGACGACGGCATAAATGCCCTCTTCCTTCTTGTTGATGGGGTATGCAAGACGGCGCTTGCCCCATACATCAAGGTTCTCAACCTTGCCGCCTTCCTGGCGGACGATTTCGAGGAACTTATCCAGGGACGGGGTTACGGTGCGCTCATCCTGATTAGGATCCAGAATGATCATGACTTCGTAGTGACGCACGGACCTCATCACCTCCTATGGTCTAGTAGTTTTCGGCTGCATCACCTTTGCGGATGCAGCAGGAGGGTACGTTGCGTCAAGCAACCCCACTACAGTACCGCAAATGACCGGCGAAAAGAAATCTAACCAGTGGTCGTTGCGGCGAAAAACACAGCTGCCGTCGCCGGAATGATGGTGAGGAAAAGAATGGCTAAAAGCCCCAGCACGATGGGCCCGCGACGATCCTCCCGATTGTGGAAGAGCCAGAAGGCTGCCATCACGCAGAGGAATCCCAAGAAGATGGATGCCATTCCGATATAGGTAACGATCATGCGAATGCTCCTGCCAAGGGGTCGCGGCCGGCGTGCGCATCGCGCACCTTATCCGTGGTTTTTCCGCACATCTGGCGAATAACGAGGACAGCCATGGCGATAATGAGGGCGTCGCGGGAGATAATCGCAACGTCAAGCAGCTCGTGCGGAATACCCTTATTGTCTGTACCCAGCATGTGCCACATGAGTAGGGGCCACACTAGGGCGTCGACAAGCGCCCAGCTAAAGACCAAGCGCCAGCGTGGCAGGGCTAGGGCCGCGGGCACTACCAGCCACAGAGAATACTGGGGCGACCATACCTTGTTGAATAGTAAGAAGGCTGCCACGATGAGGTAAACCAGCTCGGCCATGCGCGGGGTCCGCGAGCTGCGCAGGCCCAGCACCGCAATCGCCGCACAGAGAGCCAAAAACGCCACCAGGCTGAAGGTATTGAGGAACTCAGGGCTAAAGCTAATCCCAGTATTGCGGCTGAGCACCGAGTAGATGGTGGTCCACTCCGCACCGCGCTCTTGGTTGAGGCGGAAGAATTCGCGCCATGCCTCCGGGTACTTCAGTGCCACCGGCGCGTTGACCACAATCCAGGTCACGGCCGCGCCGAGCAAGGCATAGAAAAATTGCGGCCAGCGACGATTGCGCACCGCCAAGACCAGGAACGCCCCCAAGAGAAAGAGCGGCCACAGCTTAAATGAGGTGCCAAGGCCGATGAGGATACCCGCTACGGCAGGGCGCTTGCGCGCGGCGGCCAAGAGCGCACCTACGGCAAAGGCGATGGAGGGGATATCCCAGTTACTGAAGGCATGAATGATGACGAGGGGGCTGGCGGCAACGAGGATGGTGTCCCAGGTACGGTTGCCCACCAGCAGGTAGACCATGTAGAGCACGCCTACCCAGATGCACGCCATAACCAAGGCGGTCAGGCCGAAGTACCATCCGGCCTCCGGGATGCCGGCCCACTCAACCAGAGAGTACGTATTGCGGGCAATCCAGCCCATCAAGCCCTGGAAAAGGCCCGCGAGGACTGGGTACTCCATATAGCGGGTCAGGTCACCCTCTTGCCAAGAATAGGCATAGGGGAAGCCGCCTTCATCGAGGCCGCGGCCGCCGTAGAGCGGGATGATGTCGTTATAGCAAAAAGAGGTGTACTGGCGGTTGCCTGCCCAATTTAGGTTAATGACCCCGTCATCACCGCGGGTGCCGCCGGCGCAATTAGCCTTCGAGAGGAATCCGCACGCCAGGAAAACCCAGCCGACGGCGATAATGGCGCGCAGCGGGGTCCACCACTGGGTGCGGCGTACACCGGCAAAACGGCCCCTTGGCCCGCCGAGGAATTCAATTACCCCGCGGGCCAAGGGTTCTGAGGAGGCGGGAATGCGCTGGTGCGGATTCGCTGTCACTGCCGCCTACCCTAGAAGATCTGCCAAGTCGCTATCGGGGCCGATGAGGTCATCCAACGACGGCGCCTCTGGCTGGGCCGGTGCCTGGTTGCTATTACCGCTATTGCCACCATTGCCGCTATTGCCATTACCGCGCTGCGGATTCGGGGCTGGCTTCGGGCTCTCCGGCTTGTTCTCCGGCTGAGCCGACTTGGTTTCCTCTTCCGGAGCTGCTTGCTCAGTCGGGGCCTCGTAGTACTGGGTATCGTCAGCGCCGCTATCCCAGCTCGGGTCATAGGCTGGGGCGGAGGTTCCGGCGCCCATGTTGCCGAATCCCAGCGGATAGGCAGCCGGGAAGTTCTGGAATTCAGAGTTGGCCAGGGAGTTATCCAGCACGGCCTTCCAGATCTTGGTTGGTGCGCCGGCGCCGTACATAATGCCGCCGTACTGATCGAAGATGGCGGAGGTGTTGTCCGCGGTACCTACCCACACGGCGGTAGCCAGCTGCGGGGTGGCACCGACCATCCAGGCATCCTTGTTATTTCCGGTATCGCCCATCTGAGTGGTACCAGTCTTGGAGGCGGAAACACGGCCACCGGCAAGAGCGCCATTAGACCATGCGGCCACCGGCTCCATGGCTTCGATGACGTTATTAGCCACGTTGGACGATACGCGGCGCTCGCCCTCGTCTTCGGGGTGCTCGTACAGCACTTCGCCGGCAGCGTTTTCTACGCGCTGCACAAAGTGCGGGTTATGCCACACGCCCTGGTTGGCCAGGGTGGACATTGCGGTGGCCATATCGAGCGGGCGGGACTGGTACTGGCCCAGAACAATGCCTTCGAATGGCTGCTTGCCGTTTTCCGTCAGCGTCTTTTCAATGCCTGGCAGGGACTTAGCCACGCCAAGGGCGTGCGCCATATCTGCGGTGTCCTGCGTGCCGTTCTTGAGGTCTTCCTGCAGGCGAAGGAAGGAGGTATTCAGGGATAGCTTGGTAGCCTCGCGCAGGTTGCACACGCCGCAGCCGCCGCCCACGTTGGTGACAACATCCGAGCCAGGCAGCTGGTACGGAGCGGACGAGTAATTGGTATCTAGGCTGATGCCCTGCTGCAAGGCAGCCGCAAGGGTCATGATCTTGAAAGTAGAACCGGTCTGCAGCGGGGAGTTGGCGTAGTCCCAACCATTGGAATCGTGGCCGCCAAAGTATCCGCGGACCGCACCGGTCTTCGGATCGATGGTCACGGAAGCCGCACGCGCATCCTCTTGCAGCGGAGCCATCTGGTCATCAACTGCCTGAATGGTGTTGTTCTGCACATTCATGTCGATGGTGGTGGTGATGCGCAGGCCGCCGGTGGACACCTCGTTTTCGGTGATGCCTACCTCTTCCAATTCGCGGATGACCTGATCCTTGATGTGGCCATTGGCGCCGGGCGCCTCGGTGTAGGCGGAGTACTCAGCTGGGTCGCGGGTCTCCGGGAAGACCATGCCATCGCGCTGTTCCTGGGTGAGGTCACCCATTCCCACCAGGCCGTCAAGTACGTAGTTCCAGCGGTCCTCGGAGCCCTCCTGGTTCACGCGCGGGTCGAGGCCGGATGGGGACTGAATGAGGCCGGCGAGCATGGCGCCTTCCTCCGGAGTGAGGTCCTTGGCGTCCTTATCAAAGTAGGCGTTGGATGCCGCCTGGATGCCGTAGGCATTGCGGCCGAAATACACGGTGTTGAGGTAGGCGTTGAGAATATCCTTCTTATCCCACTCATTGGTCATCTTCACCGAGTAGATGAGCTCGCGAATCTTGCGCACGTAGGAGTATTCGTTGCCCACCAGCGTATTCTTCACATACTGCTGGGTAATGGTGGAACCGCCGCCAGCATCTTCATTGCCGGTTACTTTACCCACCACGGCGCGGCCGAGGCCGGTGAAGGAGAAGCCGGAGTTATCCCAGAAGTCACGGTCCTCCGCGGCCAGCACGGAGTCCTGCACGTAGTCTGGGATTTCATCCAGCTTCACGTGGGTGCGGTTGCCTTCCGGCGGCACCAGGCGGGCGAGCTGGGTCTGATTATCACCCGCGTAGATGGTGGAGACCTGGTTATTGGCCAGGTCCTTGGGCTCCGGAACGGAGTATTGCGAGTATGCGTAGGCAAAAAGTCCTGCGGGCAGTGCTACAAAGACCAGTAGGAACGCCAAAACGACCCACGGCCAGATGCGGCGCTTCTTTGTCGCCTGCTTTTTGCTGGGGCGAGCCACCTTAGTGGACTTGCCGGTAGATTCCTTCTCGGTCACTGATTCGTGTCCTCATTCATCCCTGATCACAAACTAAATAATTGCAGCTTACTGCCTAAGGCGGTGCGCTGGAAACTAACACGCGTTAAATGCAGTAGCAGAACGCAACAAGTGGTTCCACCGGCACTGGCGGCATACCTCCACCTCGTGCACCGTAAACTCCAAGCCCTCGGCCACAAACTCCGCTATTTCTTTCTCACTGCGGGCGCTTCCGGCGCGGCGGCCGAGGTTCTCGCCATAGACCCAGCGCGTGAGCCGCAAAGGCTCGCCGCACACGGGGCATTCCTTATCCATGGTGCGCCCATGGTGCTCAGCTGCGGCGCGCAGCAAAAAATCAGCATCGCACACGTCCTCCCGCGTGAGCTGCCCGGCGCGAAATTCGCGCAGGTGGTGGGCGCGCTCCCACTCATGGGAGAGCACGTGCTTATAGGCAACGGAATTCACCCGGATCATCCTAATTACCTCTTCTTGATCGATCCACATGGCGTTATGCCACCGTAGGGCATAGTTTTCGGCTTACTCTTGCGCAGTCACTGACAGCCACAACTCATGGAGTTAAAGGAGTAGACCGTGTCCGAAAAAGTAAAGGTCGCCATCGTGGGCGTCGGCAACTGCGCCACGTCCCTCATTGAAGGCGTGGAGTTTTATCGCAACGCCGCGGCCGATGCAGATATTCCCGGTTTGATGCACGCCCAGTTTGGCCCGTACCACGTAGGCGATGTGGAATTCGTTGCCGCCTTCGACGTGGATGCGGACAAGGTAGGCAAGGACCTAGCGGAGGCTATGCGCAGCTCCCGCAACTGCACCATTTCCATTACCGACGTCCCTGAGCTGGGCGTTACCGTGCAGCGCGGTCCTACCCTGGACGGCCTCGGCCGGTACTACCAAGAATCCATCGCGGAATCGGAAGCCCCGCTTGCCGACGTCCCCGCCATACTCCGCCAGTCCGGCGCCGACGTCGTAGTCTCCTATCTGCCGGTGGGCTCTGAAGAAGCGGATAAGTTCTACGCCCAGGCGGCCATCGACGCCGGCTGCGCCTTTGTCAATGCCTTGCCGGTCTTTATTGCCTCTGATCCGGTATGGGCGAAGAAGTTCGAAGACGCCGGGCTGCCCATCGTGGGCGATGATATTAAGTCCCAGGTGGGCGCCACCATTACTCACCGCGTCATGGCGAAGCTCTTTGAAGACCGCGGCGTGCGCTTGGAGCGCACCATGCAGCTCAATGTGGGCGGCAATATGGACTTTAAGAATATGCTCGAGCGCGAGCGCCTCGAATCCAAAAAGATCTCCAAGACGCAGGCCGTAACCTCTAACCTGCACAACTCGCCCATCGCCGGCAAGCGGGAGGACCGCAACGTCCACATCGGGCCTTCCGATTACGTGGAATGGCTCGATGACCGTAAGTGGGCCTATGTCCGCTTAGAGGGTTCCGCCTTCGGCGAAGTACCGCTGAACTTGGAGTACAAGCTGGAGGTCTGGGACTCGCCTAACTCCGCCGGCATCATCATTGACGCCGTACGCGCCGCCAAGATTGCCCTCGACCGCGGGGTGGCGGGCCCGGTACTGGCCGCCTCGTCCTACCTGATGAAATCCCCGCCGGTACAAAAGGCCGATGACGTGGCGCGCGCCGAGCTAGACGGCTTTATTGCCGGAAACTAATTTTTTGACTTCCGAACTACCGCGCAGGGAAAACGGGCTATACAATCGTTTTCTATGACGCAGCAACATGAGGAGAAGGGCCCCGCTCAATCCCCGTCTACGTACGAGGATGCCGTCGAGGTCGCGCGTTCCATCCAGCCGTCGCTCAATAAGCTCATTCTTATTTTCCAGCGCACGGCGGAGGGCTCTTCATTGACCACCTCCCAGGTGTCCATCATGAACCAGCTGCGTATGCGCGGACCGTCCCGCGTTTCCACCATCGCGCAGGCAGAGCTTATCCGCATGCCCACCGCCTCCAACGCGCTCTATCAGCTAGAGCGCCGCGGATACGTGGAACGCCACCGCGATGAAGAGGATCGCCGCGGCGTCTTGGTAGCGCTGACGCAACTAGGCGAATCCGAACTAGCCATCGTCTCGCAGCAGCGCGCCTCCGCCCTAGCAGAGATCATGCGGTGGCTCGAGCCGAAGGATTTGGAGACCGCCAACGAAGTAGCCACCGTTATCTCCAAGCTGGCTGATGTCTATCGCCCCACAATGCACGGCGAACAGCGCTAGTTTTGCCCGCGGTGATTTCATTTTTCTTGGGCTTAACGTGATAATTGAGAAAACGAAAACCGTAATCTCTCACTAGTTCACTCCGTATGGCAACTGATTCTTCCGATGGGCATCTGCCGGCCTTAAGCAAGGGCTCGGCCGATAAACCCCTTCGCATTCTTATTTCTTGGAGCCCTTCTTCCTCCGGCACCGAGGCTCTAGATTGTGCCGCGTGGCTTTCCCGTACCGCCGCTACCCAGGTGCGCGTCATCTCGACCGTGTTTCAGCCGTGGACTACTACTTCCCTCAGCAAGCTGGGCGGAAAATATAAGAAATGGTTTAAAGCACAAAAGGAGGCCTGCGCGGCCGCGACCCATGCCGCCCTCGATGAAGCCGGCGTACCCCGCAGCTGCTGGGATGACAAGCCTTCCCTTTTGGTGGACGGGCCTTCGCGCCCCCAGCTGCTCACGGAGATGGCCAAGAAGTTCGAGGCAGACCTCATCATCTTAGGCCCCAACCAGGCGGCGCCGAAGGGCCGTTTCTTTGCTGGTTCTACGGCCGATACCTTGCTGCACTATTCCCCTCAACCGTTGGGCTTGGTTCCCCGCAAGGTGAAGCTGTCCAAGCATGGCGTCACCCGCTTCAACTTTGCCATCACCGAACGCAGCCCGCGCGAAGATCATGAGATGCTCGCCGCAGCGGAGCTCGCGAACCGCTGGAACCTACCGCTGCGCCTGCTTGCCTTCTCGGCAAAGGGACTGCTCAATACGCCGTCCAAGGATAAGCACGATATGGCGCTTAAGCTGACGGCCGAGTGGCTCGAGGATTCCCTCGCCATGCTGGACCGCGCCCGCGATAGCATCCAGGAGAAATTCCCCGAGCTGGTTGTCACCTCTGAAATTGGTTCCGGCGCGGGCTGGGGCGGCGCGGTGGATTCGCTCAAGTGGAAGAAGGGCGATCTCATGCTCATGGCCTCCACCCCGCAGGGTCCCATCGCCCGCGTGTTCTTGGGATCTACCGCCACGGAGCTGCTGCCGCATATTCGGGTGCCTATCTTGGTCCACCCATCCTGCGGTTAGGATTGGGGCATGAGCCTGCGACCAGAGCATCCCGAAAACGATCTGACTTCCGATGCGGACTATGCCAATCTGCGCCGCCCGGAACCGCGGAGCTTTGATGAGCTGGCCGATGAGCCGGATCCTTTAGAGATTGCCGCTGCTAACCGCCGCTCCACCCGCCAGGCCGTCTGGTACATGATCGGCGTTCTTGTTCTCTCCGCGCTTTATGGTTTCGCGGTCGCACTCATCACGAGACTCTCCGGTGGTCCTCTATGCGAGGATGGCACCGCCACGTGGCTCTGCACCGACGGGCAGCGCACCTTCTTTAGCCTGACCACCCCGATCATTCCGTTCTTCGGCATGATCGGCTGCGCCATCATCATGGTGCGCAAGCTGCACCGCTATCTGCGGTGGCGCAGTTGGATGGCCATTTTCTGGGTAATGGCCTGCAATTTCATGCTGTGGACTATCACCGATATCCAGCTGTTCCTCATGGACTCGGCCGCCGCATAGATACTTTCCGCCTCCCTATGATCCTCCTGCTTGATAATTACGATTCTTATACCTTCAACCTTGCCCACCTCATCGCGGAGGTAGCCGGACGCGAACCACTCGTCGTCGCTGCCGGTGAAGCGGACGGACTGGCCGAGCGCGTCCGTGCCGGCGAATTTTCGCATGTGGTGATTTCTCCTGGCCCGGGCACGCCGGAACGCGAGGAGGATTTCGGTGCTGCCCGAGGCATTGTCGCCGCCGCAGCCGCGGCCGAGATTCCGGTACTGGGTGTATGCCTTGGTCACCAGGGGCTAGGTCTGCTGGCCGGTGCCCAGGTGTCGCGCGCGCCGCAGCCGCGCCACGGTTTTGTCTCTACCATCAGTCACTCGGGCGAAGGCATCTTCGCCGGAATCCCGCAGGATTTTGAAGTGGTGCGCTACCACTCCCTGCATATAGAGGAGGCCCCCGGCATTACCGTGCATGCCCGCAGCGAGGATGGCGTCATCCAAGCGCTTAAGGTCGACGGCTTGCCGCACTGGGGCGTGCAATTTCACCCGGAGTCGGTGCTTACCCAGTACGGCCGGGAGATTATGCGCAACTTTCTGGGCGGGTTCCACCTGCTCCACCGCGAAGTCCCCGGCGCGGTGGACTGCCCACAGGTCTTTGCCACCCTGCGCGCCGAGGGCAACGATGCCTTCTTCCTCGACTCCGCAGATCCCCGCGGGCGCTATTCCATCCTCGGCGATACCGCCGGCGCATTGAGTCGCTCTTTCCGCTACCGGCTTGGCGACGCCCCCGATATCCTCACCCTCCTCGACCGCGAGCTCGCCACCCGCATCATCGACGCACCGGATCTCCCGTTTACCGGCGGGGTCATCGGGTATTTGGGCTACGAATGCGCCCAGCTCACCCTGCCCATTGAGCTACGCCATCGCTCCCCTTACCCAGATGCCTACTTTGTGCGGCCGCAGTCTTTCATCGTCTATGACCACCAGGCAAAAACCGCGCACCTGTGCTGCCTTGCCGGCGACGGCGCCGAGGATCTCCTGGACCGCCTGGAGACCGCCTTGGATGCAGAGGAACCACGGCCAACGGGGGAGGACGATGGGGCGTCGCTAAGCGCGGGCTCCTGGCGCAGCCCTGGCTACCTGGAGCGGATTAAGCGCGCCCAGGAATTCCTGCACGCCGGCGAGAGCTACGAGGTCTGCCTGACCGATACCTACACGGCCGCGGCCGAAGGCGAGCTCTATCCCCAACTGCGCTCGCACAATCCCGCCCCCTATGCCGCGCACCTCGTCTTCGACGGCGTCGAGGTCTGCAGCGCCTCGCCCGAGCGCTTCCTCACCGTGCGCGGCCGTGAGGTGGAGGCCAAGCCGATTAAGGGCA
>ERZ1030923.69-NODE-69-length-21127-cov-42.848662_pt1 | contig 21127 bp, 24 predicted proteins | sample MGYA00518601_ERZ1030923 | MGnify/ENA primary metagenome ERZ1030923 (study PRJEB33718, sample SAMN03159691) | human skin metagenome | collected 2014-05-20 | study: EMG produced TPA metagenomics assembly of the PRJNA266117 data set (Human skin bacterial metagenome... | reverse complement strand
ACGTCATCATCATCGCCCGTGGCGGCGGCTCCGTGGAAGATCTGCTGCCCTTCTCGGAAGAAGCACTACAACGCGCAGTGGCAGCGGCCGGCACCCCGGTAGTCTCTGCCATTGGCCACGAGCCGGATAGCCCAGTACTCGATAACGTCGCCGACCTGCGCGCCGCCACGCCTACCGACGCCGCAAAACGCGTCGTGCCCTCTGTAGCCGAGGAACGCGCCATCGTCGCAGAGGCTCGCTCTCGCATGGCGGCCGCACTGCGCGGCTGGGTGGAAAGGGAACGTCGCGGCCTCGACAATATTCGTTCCCGGCCTGTCATGGCAGACCCGATGACCCCTATCCGTGCGCGCCGCGAGGAGGTGGAGCGAACCCGCGCTACCATGCGGCGAGAAATTGAAGTCATGGTGGAGCGGGAAACCCGCCACGTGGAATCGCTGCGCGCCCGCGTATCGGCGTTGGGACCGTCGGCAACTCTCGCCCGCGGATACTCCATTGTTCAGGTAGTGCCCAAGGACGGTTCCGGGCCCGAGGTTGTCACCTCTTATAAGCAATCCCCGCCTGGCGCTCAACTGCGCATTCGAGTGGGCGACGGATCTATTACCGCAGTTTCTATGGCCTCCCAGGCCGCCGATTAATCACCAACCGAGGAGAAAATCATGTCCGATGACACCATTGGTACCGGCCAGCCAGGCCAGGATGCTTTTACCCCAGTAGAAGAATTGAGCTATGAGCAAGCCCGCGATGAGCTTATTGAGACCGTGAAGATTCTCGAGCTTGGGCAGATGGGCTTGGATGAGTCGCTAAAGTATTGGGAGCGCGGCGAAGCCCTTGCCCGTGCGTGCGAGGCGCACCTCGACGGCGCGGCGAAGCGTGTGGAAGACGCGCTCGATAAGGCCGAGGACGCAGACGCTGAAGGAGACGAGTAGTGCAGATCTATGGTTATCCAGGCGAGCGCGTGGATTTTGTGTCGAAATCCGCGGCCGCCGGTTCCATCATGGCGGGAGATTCCCGAGATTTCGTAGAAGAATTCTTCGGTCCTGCACACACCCGCGACGATAATGAGGTGAGCTACTTCTCCCGATCCGTGGTGCTGCGCTTTACGGACGACAAAGTACGCGAAATCGCCGTTTATCCGCAGCGCTCGCAGCGTGAGCGCGTCGATGTCTTTGTAGGAAAGACACGCCTCAGCGGCCTGGATGCGGAGGCTTTGGCGGAGGTTATTGCCCAGGCCGGCGACGGTCTTAGCGCCACCGCCGCGGAAGAAGGCTTGGGCGAGGTTATTTTTCGGCTATAGGTGCGGCGTCGATAAACGCAGCGGTAGCAGCCTCAAAGTCACTGTCGTCCGCGGCGCCGGAAATGATGAGGCGGGCATCGCCCAAATCCGTAACCCACAGGCGGCGCACGGAATCATCGTCGCTTTCTAGCACCCGCACTTGGTGCCCCTTGACCTCGCGGGCGGATTCGATGCCGCGGTAGTTGGCATCGTACGCCTCGCCTGCCTTATCGGCCGCGACCTGCGTTTGCGTAGATTCCACAAACCCTTGGTCAGCGGTCACCCAACTGACCACGGTGGCGTTCTCGCCGCCCATATCTACGCGGCGGGCAGCATTGGCCTCCCACCCCTCTGGCATTTCGGGATTGCGAATTGCACCGACCCCTGCGCGGGCTTGGGTGTTTAGGAAGGTTTGTTCATCCACTTCCTGCACCGCTCCCTGCTGGGTTTCGGAGTTAATTGAACACAGGCCGGTCGCTCCCACGGCGAGCAGCATCATAATCACCACGACGGCGAGGGACAGGGAAATATCCTTCGCGCCTTCAAAAATCTTTGGTCTTTCTTCTGCAGCCACGCGCCTTAGTATCGCACGGCCTGCTTTCAAAAAGCCACACGGCCCCTTTTGCCCCGAAAGATCTGTCAATCCCCCACAAATGGGGCGCAAAATCGAACCCATTAGAGCAAAAAAGTGCGAGAATGGAAAGGTAGAGCATCAAGGGGAACACCCCTCGATGAGAAAACTATGGAAGGCAACCACTACACATGTCCGAAAATACGTCTTATCTTCCTGACCGCAACCTGGCAATGGAACTGGTTCGTGTCACCGAGGCAGCAGCACTCGCTTCCGGCCGTTGGGTAGGCCGCGGCCAGAAGAATGAGGGCGATGGCGCGGCGGTCGACGCCATGCGCAAGCTCATCAATTCTGTAGCGATGAACGGCGTCGTTGTCATTGGTGAGGGCGAAAAGGATGAGGCCCCCATGCTCTTTAACGGCGAAGAGGTCGGCACCGGCGAGGGTGCCGCCATGGATATCGCCGTGGACCCAGTCGACGGTACCCGTTTGATGGCGGAAGGCCGCCCCAACGCCATCTCCGTCATCGCAGCCGCCGAGCGCGGAACCATGTATGACCCTTCCGCAGTCTTCTACATGGAAAAGATTGCTGTCGGCCCAGAGGCCGTAGGTGCCATTGACATCAACGAATCCGTGGAATGGAATATCCAGTCCGTGGCTAAGGCGAAGAATATTCGCCCTACCGATCTGACCGTGGTGGTCCTTGACCGTCCCCGCCACGAACAGCTCATCTCTGAAATTCGCGCCGCAGGCGCCAAGGTGCGCCTCATCATGGATGGTGACGTAGCCGGCGCCATCGCCACCTGCCAGGATTCGAACTCCATCGACATGATGATGGGCATCGGCGGCACCCCGGAGGGCATCATCACTGCCTGCGCTATGCGCTGCATGGGCGGCGAAATCCAGGGCAAATTGTGGCCGAAGGATGAAGAGGAAGCAGAAAAGGCCCGCGCCGCCGGCCATGATTTGGACCGCGTCCTCAAGACCAATGATCTGGTCTCCTCTGAAAACTGCTACTTCGCTGCCACCGGCGTGACCAATGGTGACATGCTGCGCGGCGTTTCCTACCGCAATTCCGGTGCTACTACCCGCTCGCTGGTTATGCGCTCCAAGTCCGGCACCATCCGCTACATCGACTCCATCCACAAGCTGTCCAAGCTGCAGGAGTATTCCGTCGTGGACTACGACACGCCAACCAAGAAGTAGGGTCCACCCCCGAAGGCGGCCCTTCTTTTGGTTCTCCGCCATACTGGAAAGCACACACTCCCAATTAACTGAGGTGATCTTCACATGACTGAATACCGCATTGAACATGACACCATGGGCGAAGTTAAGGTTCCTGCAGATGCCCTGTGGCGTGCACAGACCCAGCGCGCAGTGGACAACTTCCCTATCTCTGGCCGCGGCCTGGAAAATGCGCAGATTCGCGCCCTTGGCCTGCTCAAGGCAGCCTGCGCTCAGGTAAATAAGGATTCCGGCAAGCTGGACGCGGACAAGGCCGATGCCATCATTGCTGCCGCCACCGAAATCGCCGAGGGCAAGCATAATGACGCCTTCCCTATCGACGTATTCCAGACCGGCTCCGGTACCTCGTCCAATATGAATACCAATGAGGTTATTGCCTCCTTGGCACATAACAATGGCGTGGAAATTCACCCGAATGACCACGTGAATATGGGCCAGTCCTCTAATGACACCTTCCCCACCGCTACGCACGTGGCTGCTACGGAAGCTGCCGTTAATGACCTCATCCCGGGCCTGAAGGTCCTCCACGAGTCCTTGACCAAGAAGGCCAAGGAATTCGCCGACGTGGTCAAGGCCGGCCGCACCCACCTGATGGATGCCACCCCGGTTACCCTCGGCCAAGAATTCGGCGGCTATGCCCGCCAGATCGAGCTGGGCATCGAGCGCATTGAGGCCACCCTGCCACGCTTGGGCGAGCTGGCCATCGGCGGCACCGCCACCGGCACCGGACTGAATACCTCCGCTGACTTCGGCGCCAAGGTCACCGAAGAGCTGAAGAAGCTCACCGGCGTGAAGGAACTGAAGGAAGCAGAAAATCACTTCGAGGCCCAGGCAGCCCGCGATGGCTTGGTGGAATTCTCCGGCGCCATGCGCTCGATTGCTGTATCCCTCAATAAGATTGCCAATGACCTGCGCATGATGGGCTCCGGCCCGCTGACCGGCCTGGCCGAGATTCACCTGAAGGACCTGCAGCCGGGTTCCTCCATCATGCCGGGCAAGGTCAATCCGGTTATCCCAGAGGCCGTCACCATGGTGGCGGGCCAGGTGGTAGGCAACGACGCAGCCGTAGCCTTTGGCGGCGCCCAGGGCCACTTCGAGCTCAACGTCTTCATCCCGATGATGGCGCGCAACGTACTCGAGTCCGCTCGCCTGCTGGCTAATGCTTCCCGCGTCTTCGCCGATAAGTGCATCGATCACATCGAGGCCAACGAGGAGCGCATGAAGCACTTTGCGGAGTCTTCCACCTCCATCGTGACTCCGCTTAACTCTGCTATTGGCTACGAGAACGCAGCAAAGGCAGCAAAGCACGCCCTGCACGAGAAGATCACCGTCCGCCAGGCCGTTATTGACTTGGGCTTTGTCGACGGCGAGAACCTCACCGAGGAGGAGCTGGATAAGCGCCTCAACGTGCTGAGCATGACTAACCGCGACCGCGATAACTTCTAAGTAATCGCCGCACCGCCACCCCGCCCGGGCAGGACTCGGGCGGGGTTTTCGCATGCTTGGGGTAAGGGGGCGTCGGCAAGCGCTATGGCATAGCACACATTAGTGGAAACGCACTTCTAAAATCACCACTTTTGCACTTGGTGCAAGTTTGCACCGAGTGTAAAGTTGCATGCCGTGCAAGAAGAATTATCACTACGCGAGCAGAAGCGCCTCGAGACGCGCCTGCGCATTGAGGATGCCGCCACAAAGCTGGTGGATGAACAATCCTTTAGCGCGGTCACGATTGAGAGGATCTGCGAAGTAGCCGGTATTTCTCGGCGCACTTTCTTCAATTACTTCGACTCCAAAGAATCCGCCGTGCTGGGCGCCCCGAGCACCGAGTTTACGGAGGAGATGCGGGAATTCTTCCTCACGGAACCAACGACCAGCATGGTGGGACTCGTCCTCCAGTTGGTCAGGCAACACATGGAAGGCCACCACATCAACCCGACCATCCGGGACCGCCGCAAGCGCATCTCTAATGATCCGGATGCGGCCGCGGCGGCAATAAGCCGGAAGCGGGCAAAGTCCATTGAGCTTATCGATCTCATTGAAGAACGCCTCACCACAGAACCGGAGCTTCGCGTCCTCGATAACTGCTCCGCAAGTACCGAGGCGATGCTCATCGCCGGCCTCGTCCGCGAGGCACTTTGGCTCGCGATGGCATCCCCCGATGCGGATTGCAGCAAGGACCTCCACGCGCGACTCGATACCTCCCTCACGCTAATAACAGATTTTATGAAAGGAATGCGATGGTAGATACGGCTACTAAAGCCCCCTCGCAGGGCCAATCCCGAGCCGATAACCTCGGGCTTATCTTCTCGGCTTTGATGCTCACCATGCTGATGAGCTCTTTGGGCCAAATGATCTTCTCTTCTGCTCTTCCAACCATCGTTGGTGAGCTGGGCGGCGTCGACCACATGAGCTGGGTCATCTCCGCCTTCCTTGTCACCATGACCATCGCCATGCCTATTTCCGGCAAGCTGGGTGACATGCTAGGCCGCAAGTGGCTCTACATCGGCGGTATCGCCATCTTCGTCGTGGGCTCTACCCTCGGCGGCTTTGCTAACTCCATGACGCTGCTGATCATCGCCCGCGCTGTGCAGGGCTTTGGCGCAGGTTTTATGATGATTTCCTCCCAGTCCATCATCGCCGAGGTCACCTCCTCCCGTGAGCGCGGCAAGTTCATGGGCATCATGGGCGGTGTCTTTGGCCTGTCCTCGGTTCTCGGCCCCGTCCTTGGCGGCTGGTTCACCGACGGCCCGGGCTGGCGCTGGGGCATGTGGATGAACATCCCGCTGGGTATCCTCGCCATTATCGTGTGCACCCTCGTGCTGCACCTGCGCGTGGGCGATGCCGATATGAAGCGCTTTGACTGGCTTGGCGCCACCTTCATCGCCATCACCACCGCTTCCCTTATCCTCATGACCACCTGGGGCGGTACCGAGTACGAGTGGGGCTCTTCCATGATCCTCACCTTGGGTGCCATCACCATCATCGGCGCCATCATCACCGTCTTTGTGGAGCTGCGCGCTAAGGAACCGCTCATCCCGGTTCGCCTGTTCAAGAACCGCAACATGGCCCTGACCACCCTCTCCGGCGTGGTACTTGGCCTGGCAATGTTCGGTGTTCTGGGCTACATGCCAACCTACCTGCAGATGGTGCACACCCTGACCCCAACCAAGGCGGGTCTTATGATGATTCCGATGATGGTGGGCCTTATCGGTACCTCCACTGGCGTGGGCTTTATCATCGCCCGCACCGGTCACTACAAGGTCTACCCCATCATCGGCCTGGCGGTGACCGCCGGTGCCCTGTTCTGGATGTCCCACCTCTCCGTGGAGACTTCCCTGACGCAGCTGGGCTGCGAATTCCTCGTCTTCGGCATCGGTCTGGGCATGGTTATCCAGGTCCTCGTGCTCATCGTCCAGAACTCCTTCCCCCTGTCCCAGGTGGGTACGGCTACCGCGGCGAATAACTTCTTCCGCCAGATCGGTTCCGCACTCGGCGCTTCCCTTGTCGGCTCCATGTTCATCCACAACATGAAGGATGAAATGGCCACCCGCATGCCTGAAGCTTTCCAGAAGATGGGACCGGAGGGTGCCGCCTACGCAGAGAAGTTTGGCGATGCCAATGGCGGTGCCAATAGCCTCACCCCGGATTTGGTTGCCTCCTTCCCTCAGCCCATCGAGGAAGCAATCCTCAACTCCTATAATGATGGCCTGACTCCGGTCATCGCCCTGATGGTTCCGCTGGTTATCGTCGCCCTCATCCTCCTCCTGCCACTGCGCGAGGAGCGTTTGAAGGAAACGATTGACTAGTGTCACTTTCGCCTGCAGAAGTACAGGCCACTAGCCGGGAGCTGCATGCCCTGCGCGATGCATTCCCGCTTGCCGACGCCCCCATAGAATCTGCCCTCCAAGCGGCGTTACAAATCCAGGCCGGTCCCATCGAAGTGTGGCGCAAGCCCGCGCGCACGGTGGGCCGATATGCCCCGCCCTAGGCGGGGCACTTTTGCCGCTCCCTTGGTTCTAAGGCCTAAACAAAAAGCCCCTGCCATCGTTACCACGAGTGTGGTACGAGCAGGGGCTTGTATGCGCTGGGGAAGCTACCGCTTCTTTTCCTCCGGCTTGGGCAAAAGCAGCTCATATACGTCGGTGTCGCGCCACTGGCCCGCAAGCTCGCCGTAGGTCATCTTCGCCATGTGCGAGTAGGTGCCCACTTTCACGAAGCCGCGCGACTTATGCAGCCCCGCAGAACCTGCGTTCTCAGGGAAAATCCACGAGTGAATAGCCCACTTGTGTAGGTCTTGACACACCTCGATCAGGCGATCCAGAAGTGCGCCGCCGATACCACGGCCCTGTGCCTCGGTGCCTAGGTAGATGGAATCTTCCACTACTCCGTGGAAGACGGTGCGGGTAGATACCGGTGCCGCGGAAACCCACCCCAAGACCTTAGAATCATCATCTGCTTCAACGGCCACATGCACCGAAGGCATGATCTTGCCGGCTTTGAATTCTTCAAAGGTCAGGGATCGGGTCTCATAGGTGGCGTGACCAGTGTTGAGCCCCTGTTCATAGATCTCTCGCATCTGCGGGTAATCCGCCGCGGTGAAGGGGCGGATGCGGAAATCTTTCTTCTTATCGTCCGAAGACGTCTGCTTAGCGTTCTCGCTCATATACAACATTATTACTGGGACTTGCCCAGCTTCGCCACGCTGTACACATAAAGATCGCCCAACGCGAACGAACTTGGCCTAGTTGCCGCCTTCCAACAGGTCAGTAACGAGCTCCGCAATGGCAGAGCGCTCAGAACGCTGCAGCGTAATATGCGCAAATAGCTCATGCCCCTTGAGCTTTTCAATCACTGCCTGGACTCCGTCATGGCGACCCACGCGAAGGTTATCGCGCTGAGCAACGTCATGAGTAAGTACTACTCGCGAGCCCTTCCCCAACCGGGAAAGCACGGTAAGCAGGACGTTTCGCTCCAAGGACTGCGCCTCATCCACGATGACAAACGCATCATGCAGCGAGCGACCGCGAATATGCGTCAGAGGCAAGACCTCGATGAGGCCGCGCTCGTGCACCTCTTCCATGACGTTGTCAGACACCAAACCCTCCAAGGTGTCATAGACCGCCTGTGCCCACGGGTTCATCTTGTCCGATTCCGTGCCCGGTAGGTATCCCAGCGACTGCCCGCCCACCGCATACATCGGGCGGAAGACCACAATGCGCCGGTGCTCGCCGCGCTCGAGCACCGCCTCCAAACCGGCGCACAGGGCTAGTGCCGATTTGCCGGTGCCGGCACGGCCACCGATGGAAACAATACCGACATTAGGATCCATCAGCAGGTCCAAAGCTATGCGCTGCTCCGCGGAGCGCCCCTGGAGGCCAAAGGCGTTGATATCACCACGTACAAGCTCGACCACGCCATCCGCAGTCATCCGACCCAGCGCGGATTGCGCACCCGCAGCCAAGGTCAAGCCGCAGTGCACCGGCAGGTCCTCCACGGCGGTACCCTTTTCAGTTTCGATGCCGTCTAGCATGACTTCCCCATCACGATAAAGGGCATCGATGACATCCGAGCTGGTTTGCACCGTCGCCATTCCGGTATAGCCGGTCAAGACTACGTCCTGGGCGTGATACTCATCCGCCTGCACGCCTACCGCACCGGCCTTCACGCGCAGCGGCACGTCCTTCGTGACCAACACGGTGTCCTTCCCCTCGTGCGCAAGGTTAAGCGCGCACGCCAAGATGCGGTGGTCACCTTCTGGTCCGCGGAACGCGGTAGGCAGCAAGGATTGGTCTTGATGGTTCAATTCCACGCGCAGGGTGCCGCCATCGACGTTGACGGGAACCGGCTGGTCTAAGGCCTCATAGGTAGCGCGCAGCTCCTCCAAAAAGCGAAGAGCTTGGCGGGCGAACCAGCCAAGCTCCGGGTGATGACGTTTTCCTTCCAGTTCAGAAATAACTACAACGGGAAGGACCACGTCGTGTTCCGCAAATTTGCGCAGGGCCCAAGGGTCAGAAAGCAAGACCGAGGTATCCACTACATAGGTCTTGGTAGCGACGGTGTTATCAGTAGCGGCAAGCGGAGTAGAAAGTACAGAGGGACGAGACATGATGGCAGGGTTCTCCCTTAGTGTGCGGTAGATCAGACTTCTTCCGAATCACCCCGGATCCACGGGGTTGCCACCCAAAGTAGGCACCGAAGGTTGAAATTACATGGGTGCAAGATGAACATTAAGAAAACGAAAAATCCCTCCGCAGCACTTGCTGCAGAGGGAGAAGCTCTAAAGGAGCTTTTTACTTCTCTACGGAAGAGGTGAACTTACCGCTCTCGTCCTGGATCCAGGAGATTACGCCATTGTCGAACTGCTGGGTCCAGCCCTTGCCCTGAGCAGCCTTCTCCTCAGCAGCCTTAGGCAGGCCTACCTCAGAGTCCAAGCCGCCCTGCTCTTTCCAGGTTTCAGCAATCTTGCCGACGATAGGCTGAGCGCCCTCATCGTCGTCGAAGGTCAGCAGGTTGCCGTTATCGAAGTTAGCGAGGAACTCATCATCGTCACCCTGCTCGATGCTCTTTACGTCGCCCCACTCAGCCTTCTTCTCTTCAATAGCGGAAGCGAAATCAGCCGGAACGTCTACGTCACCGTTAGCGGTAGCGATGGACTTGGTAGCGCCGCCCTTGTCGTCAGCGTCGTCCTTGTCGTCGGAAGCATCCGCACCTTCGGAAGCGTCCGCATCGTCGGCGTCATCCTTGGAAGTAGCCTCAGCAGCAGCGGAGCCAGCAGCGTCGGTAGCGTCTGCAGCTACGGAGCCGGCGGTATCCTTAGCGTCGTTAGCTGCATCCTCAGCATCGGAGCACGCTACGAGAGCAACGGACAGGGTTGCGGCTGCAAAGCCACCTGCGATACGACGGGTCATCTTCTGCATTACTGCATCATCCTTTCATCGAGAAAGTAAGTTAATTCTAAAATTATTGTTAAATCACCCTTTATGGCGAACAACGACCACCGTAACGACGACTCCCAGCTGGCGCCACCCGTCCGGACAGGAAGTAGACAGCAAACAGTAAAGGCCTACCTACGTTTGCGCTGCTTAGGGACCTTCTTTTTCTTTTGTAACGAATTGTTAACGTTTCTCCGCGCCTGCTTCGCCTTCGCCTTTTCCCTGGCGCTGCGCTTCGGCTTCTCTTGGCGGGAGGAACGAGCCGTACGGCCCTTAGCGACGCCCACGAAGTCCTGGATCGCCTCCCCATCCTCATCCTTGCGCCACACCAACGCAATCTCCGTAACCGGCACGGACTCGTCCTTAAGGCCCAACGGCACCACCTGCTTTTTGCTCAGGACCTTCAGCAGGGGCCGCGGCGCAATCGCGATACCCACGTTGGCCGCCACTACCTGCAAGGCGTCGCGGACTGCGGGGACATCGACAAGCCCGGAATCGGCGACGCGGTAGTTGAGGTGTTCATCGGCGACGTCGGCAAGCGCAAGCTCCTCGCCCACCTCCGCATAGACCGAGTCTTTGGGAACGGCAATGCCAGGGGCCTCTTTATAAAGTCGCACCACGTGAAAGGTGTCATCCACCCGCGGATCCGGCAAGCGCGCAAGAGCTAGGTCCACCTCGCCGGCTACCAGCGGGGCAAGCGCATCGTCCGCATCAACGGTGTACAAGCCACCATGAGCAGTATTTTCCTCGAATCGGCGGAACCACTTTCCGGGTTCTGTACCGGTGGCAAAAGCTAAGCGCAGCATAGAGGACAGTCTACTGAAAGTGCTACGGTAAAAGCGTGACTGAAGAACAAAAGCAACCATCCGGCACCGCCATGCGTGCCCAAACCGCGGCGAAGAAGCTAGGCATCTACCTGCCCGCCGCGCCGGACGAGTTCCAAAATAGTGCCATTAGCCACGAAGAGCTGCGCGAACTGCAGCATAACCCACCCGAGTGGCTGCAAACCTTGCGCCGCGAAGGCCCCCATCCCCGCCCCGAGGTTGCCCATAAGCTGGGAATCTCTGTTACCACGCTCAAGAAGAACGATATGGATAAGCCGCTGACCACAGCGGAAATCAATCAGCTCCTCCAAGAGCAGCCGGAATGGCTTCAGCAGGCCCGCGCTACCATGGCGCAGGCCCGTGGCCATGAGGTGAAGGACTAGACCAGCTTCCAGTCCTCGAGGCCCTCATACAGCGGGTAGTGCTGGGCAATCTTGTCCACGCGAGCGCGCAGGGCCTCCACATCGGCATTCTTGCCCTGGACCAGGGCGGTGCCGATAATATCTGCAACCTCGGTGAAGGCCTCGGCATCGAGGCCGCGGGTTGCCAGCGCAGAAGTACCAATGCGCAGGCCGGAAGTGACCATCGGCGGACGCGGGTCATTCGGTACGGCATTGCGGTTAACGGTAATGCCCACCTCATGCAGCAGATCCTCTGCCTGCTGTCCATCCAATTCGGAATTGCGCAGGTCAGCCAGGACCAAGTGCACATCGGTGCCGCCGGTCAGCACGTCCACGCCAGCCGCCTTGGCATCTTCTGCGGTAAGGCGCTCTGCCAGAATGCGAGCACCCTCCAAGGTGCGCTCCTGGCGCTCCTTGAATTCCTCGGTAGCAGCAATCTTCATAGCAATGGCCTTGGCAGCGACCACGTGCATCAGCGGTCCGCCCTGCTGGCCCGGGAAGACGTTGGAATTGATCTTCTTGGCATAATCCTGCTTGGCCAAAATCATGCCGGAGCGCGGGCCACCCAGGGTCTTATGCACGGTGGTGGACACGATATCCGCGTGAGGCACTGGGCTCGGGTGCAGGCCCGCCGCCACAAGACCCGCAAAGTGGGCCATATCTACCCACAGGTAAGCGCCGACCTCATCAGCGATTTCACGGAAGGCCGCGAAATCCATGGTGCGCGGGTAAGCAGACCAGCCGCCGATAATGACCTTCGGCTTTTCCTTCAGCGCCTGCTCGCGCAGCTTATCCATGTCCACACGCATGGTGTCCGGATCCACCTCGTAGGCGGCGACATCATAAAGCTTGCCGGAGAAGTTCAACTTCATGCCGTGGGTAAGGTGGCCGCCGTGAGCCAGGGACAGGCCCAAAATCTTGTCGCCCGGCTCAGCGATAGTGGAAAGAACCGCGGCGTTCGCCTGCGCGCCGGAGTGCGGCTGCACGTTGGCGAATTCCGCACCAAAGAGTTCCTTAGCGCGGTTGCGGGCTAGGTCCTCCACGACGTCGACATGCTCGCAGCCGCCGTAGTAGCGGCGACCTGGGTAGCCCTCGGCGTACTTATTGGTAAGCACGGAGCCCTGTGCCTGGAGCACGGCGCGAGGCACAAAGTTCTCAGAAGCGATCATCTCCAGGGTTTCGCGCTGGCGGGAAATCTCTCCCTGAATTGCGCCGAATACGTCCGGATCGAGGTCGCGGAGGTCAGAGGTAAAAGAAGCCATAAAGGTGTGGTCCCCTTCTCAAAATCAAGCGGTATGGGATGCTGCATATCTTATCGTGCCAAGCTCCCTAAGGGGGCATACTTTTACCCACAGATTATGCAAGTGCAACAATGGAACCATGGCGCGCACATTGGATTCGAGTCCCTACCTAGATTTTGACCGCGAGACCTGGCGTGAACTGCGTAAATCCATGCCTCAGGTGCTCACGGAAACCGAGGTGGAAAAGCTTCGCGGCCTAGGAGACCGCATCGACCTAGACGAGGTAGCTGATGTCTACCTCCCCCTCTCCCGCCTCATCCATATGCAGGTCATGGCACGCCAGCAGCTCACCACGGCTACCGAATCCTTCTTAGGCAACCCTCCGACGCACGTTCCCTTTGTCATCGGTGTGGCCGGCTCCGTGGCAGTGGGAAAATCCACCACCGCCCGCCTCCTTCAGGTGCTCCTGCAACGCTGGGAGTCCCACCCCAAGGTGGCGCTCGTTACTACCGACGGCTTCCTCTTCCCCACCGAAACCCTCAAGAAACGCGGCCTCATGCAACGCAAGGGATTTCCAGAATCCTACGACCGGCGTGCACTCCTTCGCTTTGTCACGGACGTAAAATCAGGAAAGCCTCTGGTCAAGGCGCCGCTTTATTCCCATATCTCCTATGACATTGTGGACGGGGAATATCAAGAAGTTCATCAGCCCGACATCCTTATTCTGGAAGGGCTCAATGTACTACAAACGAGCCCCACGTTGACCGTGGCGGACCTCTTTGATTTCTCGGTATATGTTGATGCCCGCACCGACGATATCGAGCAGTGGTATATCGACCGCTTCCTTACTCTGCGCCACACCGCTTTTCGCGAGCCCAACGCCCACTTCTCTGCCTTTGCAGACATGAACGATGAGGAGGCCCGCGACCAGGCCCGCGAAATTTGGCAGTCCATTAACCTGCCGAACTTGGTGGAAAATATCCTGCCCACCCGTGTGCGAGCCTCCCTCGTGCTGAAAAAGGGCTCGCATCACCTGGTAGAACAGGTGCGGATGCGCAAGCTCTAGCGCCTATTTGCCAAAGCGGCGCGAACGCTGGGAGTAATCCCGCAAGGCGCGAAGGAAATCCACCTTGCGGAATGCTGGCCAGTAAGTATCCGTGAACCAGATCTCGGAGTACGCGGCCTGCCACAGGAGAAAGCCCGACAGGCGTTGTTCACCAGAGGTGCGGATAACCAAGTCCGGGTCCGGAAGTCCCTTGGTGTAAAGGTGCTCCCCAATAGACTCTGCGGTGACGCGGTCCGCCATTTCCGCTGCGGTAGTTCCCTTTTCCGCTTCCGCGCGCACCAAGTTCTGCACGGCGTCCACAATTTCTTGGCGCCCGCCATAGCCCACCGCCACATTGACGATGACACCCGTATTGTCCTTGGTTTCCGCCGCCGCCGTCACCATGCGCTGGCGAATATCATCTGGGAGCAGATCGAGGTGGCCAACCAAGCGCACCTGACAGCCGACGTCGCTATGGGATAGGTGCGTGACCACGTCCGAGATGATGTCAAAGAGCAGCTCTACTTCCTGCTCGCTGCGCTTCAGGTTCTCCGTGGACAGCAAATAAATGGTGACCACTTCGATATCGGTATCGCGGCACCACGAAATCATCTCTCCGATTTTTTTGGCGCCTTGGCGGTGGCCATGGCTGATATCGGTAAACCCAGCTTCACGCGCCCACCGACGATTGCCATCGGCCATGATGGCGATGTGCTTAGGCTGCGGCTTGCCCTTGATCAGGCGCGCCAGACGGGCTTCATAAGCTGGGTAAGCCAGCTGCTTGAGAGAACTCACGCTCATTAGTCTATCCGCCTAGAAAATGGACTTCTTGCGGTTATCGTAAATGCCGGCTTCCTTCATCGCCTTATCAACGGCTTCCTCATCGAAAGGATCGATTCCGTGGTCCTCCGCAAACATCATGCGGCGGCGAAAGCGTGAGTACCGGCGATGGAAATTCCAGCCTGCAAACAGTACCGCAACGCCCATAAGCGCCAGGATCAGCAGGCCAATGGGCGAAGCTTTGCCAAATTCAGGGCCCATTGGGCCGCCTTCGGCGCCCTCGGTTCCTTGGGCGAGTACAAATACGTCATGTGCGGCAAGCACGAAAGAACCATACATGCTCATATCTTAAGCCTCCTCTTCCTCTTCGATGCCGGCGAAGAGGTCATTTTCTGGCAGGGAGGTAGAAACGCGGGTCTTCGCCAGCTCGAACTCCTCGGTGGGCCAAAGGCGCTGCTGGACCTCCACCGACGTCGCCAAGAAGGCACCCGCCGGATCGATCTGCGTGGCGTGCGCCCGCAAGGCCTCCTCGCGATTGCTGAAGTAATCCGCGCATTCCACCTGGGTGGTTACACGCGCCATGATATCGCCAAAAGTGGTGTCCCAACGCGCCAACATCGGCCCATAAGGACTGGTATTCCCCTCTTCTAACAGCAGATCATGGAACATCTTCATGCGCTGGTAAACAAAGCCGTGGGAGTAGTAAAGCTTCAGCGGCGCCCACGGTTTACCCAGCTCTGGGTGATACTCGGCATCGCCCGCCTTCTCCCACGCGATCATGGAAGCCCAGTGGACCATTAGGTGATCTGGGTGCGGGTAGCCGCCATTTTCGTCATAGGTAACAATGACGTGTGGACGAAATTCGCGGATAACCTGGACGTATTCCTGCGCGACGGTGTCATCGCCCAGCAACGCAAAACAGCCCTCCGGAAGCAATTCCTCCATAGTCTTGCCTTCAATCGGGTCGGGCAATCCGGAATCAACGTGGCCCAGCCAGCGGTGTTGTACGCCCAGCGCCCGCGCAGCGTTAGCCATTTCTTCCCGGCGCACCTCGCCCATCTTTTCCTTGATTCCCGGGCGATCCATGGCGGGGTTAATCACATCGCCGCGCTCGCCACCGGTACAGGTCAGCACCAAAACCTCATTGCCTTCTGCGGCATAGCGCGCGGTGGTTGCAGCACCCTTCGATGATTCATCGTCTGGGTGCGCGTGGATAGCTAGTAGGCGAAAATCGCTCACTGAAAATCCATCCCCTTATTAATCTAGGTTCTTTGAACAGATGATTATCCTAGTAGATAATTGGAAAACAGTGGTCCTCGGCTAGAGTGGAAGCTATGACTTCCGCCGGAAACTCTCGCCCAGCCGCCCGCTACGGCTCCCGCGGCTCCTCTGAAAAGAACTCTGGTAGCTGGACTAATAAGGCGCTGGTGCTCATCTTTGTCGCCATTTTTATCGCGCTTATTTTCTTCGGATTCCGGTACTTCCAGGAAAAGGAACGCGTGAACGCACAGGTGTCCATCGTGACCCAGGAGGTTTTGAGCGATGATTCCACCCGCGTTTGGGTCGATGTCACCCGCAATCACACCGATGAAGATGCTTATTGCATTGTCCAGGCCTTTGACTACTCCAAGTCCGAAGTAGGCCGCCGCGAATTCCCTGTTCCCGCGGGCGGAAACGAAACCCAGCGCATCGCTGTCGACGTCCCGACCAACGCTCGTGCCGTAGCCGGCGGGGCCTATGGTTGTTCCGGCAACATCCCCGAATACTTGGATATGGATAACCCTGACTACGCGGAAAGCCGCTAGCCGCGTGTGCTAGGATTTGTAGCGCCTAGAACTGGGCATATGCCCGGTTCCACTTTTACCTACAGCCCCAGGGATTAACAGGGGCTTTGACCACAATTCCTATCTACGGAAGGTTGCAGAATGGCTGAGCAGCAAAAGCAGTACATCACCCCGGAAACCAAGGCGAAGCTCGAGGCCGAGCTGCAGGAGCTCATCGACCACCGCCCAGTAGTCGCGGCTGAAATCAACGAGCGCCGTGAGGAAGGCGACCTCAAAGAAAACGCCGGTTACGACGCCGCACGTGAGATGCAGGACCAGGAAGAGGCCCGCATTAAGCAGATTTCTGAGGTTCTTGCGAATGCCACCACCGAGCGCGGTGCTGTTCAGGAGGGCGTCGCCCACACCGGTTCCGTAGTTCACGTTTACTACAACGGTGACAAGGACGATAAGGAGACCTTCCTCATCGGTACCCGCGCCGCTGCTTCCGATAACAAGGACCTAGAAACCTATTCCGAGCAGTCCCCGCTGGGCGCTGCCATCCTTGGCGCACAAGAGGGCGAGACCCGCGAGTACACCGCTCCGAATGGCAAGACCATTTCGGTCACCATCGAATCCGCAGCGCCGTATGATTCTGCTAAGGCCGCTGCTCCACGCGAGTCCTAAACTTTTAACCACTTACCACTCTGGAGAAAGAGCACATCCCCATGAAGAAGTTCTCCCGTTTCGCCGCCACTGGCCTGGTCTTCACCGCTGGCCTCTCCCTCGCTGCTTGCCACCCACCGAACCAGCAGGATTCTGATTCCAAGGTAGAAAATGCCTCCACCTTCACCGGTGAGGCCCCGATGCAGAAGGATGCTGAGACCAGCTCTTCCGCACCCGAAACCGTTATTGAAGAGGAAGCACCTGTAGTCGAGTCCGGTGTTCCAGAAGAGCCGGCACAGCCGCACTTGAACGGTACCGCCACCGAGCTGCCACAGCAGTAATAAGGCTTGAAGGGCCGAGGGATTTCCTCGGCCCTTTTTTCATGCTATTTTTCTGGGTCCACTTCCCGCACCCAATCCCCGATGACACCGGGTACGACAGCGGGCGGCTCCCCCAGGAGGTCGCGCTTATTGGGGTCCCGTTCCACCTGCGTGGTGACGGACTTTACGCGCTTTTTCTCACTGTCTTTGCCTCCGCGCATCCCCATCATTGGACCATAAGCTCGTGCCCCTCCGGTTGAGCGGCCGGCATTGCCACCGCGTGCTGCCGCGGCGCCTTCGCCGCCACCTGTTCCCGAAACAAGGCCGCCACCCACGCCAGGCCGCATGCCCGCACCAGCACCGTTTCCTGCACCGCTGCCAAGACCAGCGCGCACGCCTGAACCACCGCCGAGTGCATTGCCATGGCCAGCGCGCACGCCTGAACCGACACCGGCGTAGGGCGCCCCAGCTCCGCGTCCAAGGTGCAGGCCCGACTGCGCTCCTCTTCCGGCACGCGCAATATCGGCGCCGCCACTTACATTTCCTGCAGTGGATCCAATTCCACTCCTCAGGGGCTGACCGCCTAGTACACCGCGGCCCGCATCCGCAGGCCTTCCGGCTGCCATCATCGGTGCCATCCCAGTATTGGCGGATTGCGCTGTAGCTCCCGGCGCCATCGCACCGCCGCCGTGAAGCGCTCCAGCATTTGCTCCCGCGGCAACCGGATGCGCTGTACCACTAGGAACCTGCCCCATCGCCCCATTCGGCGCAGTTACGCCCGGCATGGATGCACCTTGGGTGGATACTTCATTTCCGCCGATGGCTACGTGGTCTCCCAGGCCCAGCTTTTCCAGCGCATTCCTGCCGCTAGTATGCATCTGCTGGTGAAAATCAGTAATTTCCTGTGGGCTCATCCCCACTGCTTCTAGCCCGTCCACATTGCCATTGACGACGTCGAAGTTCCCCGGCCCCAAATCTCCTCGCGCTATCGCTTCCGCAATCTTCTTTGGCCATACCACAGCATCGGTGGTGTAGCGCTGCCCATCACCGTCAACTCCGGCGAGGCCGGCCTCAACGCCGCCGCCTCCCGACGCCGGCGATTGTTCCATCAAAGCGTGCTGGTACGGCATTGCCTCTACCGCGAAGCGCTGCAGGTCAGGTTGCAACGCGGCCAATGCGGCCTTTTCCGCAATCTCGCGCTCCACCGGTTCTGGAATGGCCATCACTTCCATCGCCATGGCCATCGCAGTCGGCTGCATGCCCATCAACTTGGCGTGGAATCCGGTCAGCTTCTCCCCCATGACCTTGGCATTTGCTACAAAGTGGCTTCCCGACGCCGCCACTTCCCTAATCTTTGCCGCCGCCCTCGACGTTGCCTCACTGTCGTTCTCACCTTCCAAAGACCCGGCTGCTTCCTGTAGCCCGCTAACGATATCGTCGACTTCCGACGCCAACGAGCTCCACCGTGCATTTGCCTCCGACACATTCCAGATCTGCGTCGACATTAGGTCCGTAGCCAGCTTCACAATGTCCGTACCGACATTCACCACCGGCATGGAAAACCCAAATGGGCTGTACCCCGGCTCCGGCTGGTTCATAATCGGCATCGACTCAATGCCAATTTCCCCACCCGCATCCGCGATCTCCATTCCCCGACTATTCGCGTCCTCCTGCGCCTGAAACCCTCGGGCTTCCCGTCCTAGACTGTCGTCCAACCACTCGAGTTGTTCAGTAAATGCTCTTATAGAGTTGCTAGCCGAGCCGGGATCAGTTTCAAGCACTCTCTGGTGCACTGAACCCACATGGTCAATTCCTACTACCGATGAAAAGCCGGCATTCAATGGAGATCTTGTTTGGGCTGCCAATGAATCCATTTCTCGTCGCATTGTCGAGGTTTTTAACGCTGCAGATAAAATACTTTCCGTACGGACTTTCACTCTTTCCCCCGATTTAATAACTAAGATAGTTGAAGTAATATTTTCTCGGCTTCGAAACATTTCTCTTGGAAATTACTATCAAAGCTCCTGCCAGAATGACTTACAGTTACGTAGCCTCGTCTTGTTTGAACACCAGCCGTGCAGAACATGTCCTCAAATAGCTCATCCTCGACGAATTCGACGGGACTCGTTTCAACTTCAGATTGAGAATTTTCGAGTTCTAACAATTGGTTAGGCGTAGGAGTTCTTTTCGAACTCGAAAATCCAATGATTCCCGAAAACTCATCGCTTCCCTCAAGAGTAAATGTACAAAGGGATAAGCCAGTTTCTCGAATAGTGTCTCCTTCCAGTTCTCCGGCCCCGATTTTTTGCAAGGTTCCTTTGGGAATCTCCGTACACGGATCAAAAAGCTCGAAGCTCGGGTCTGCCGGATCGAATTCCCCCAGTGGCGGTAGGACGCCGGAAGTGTCTCCCGACCCCGTGGCGCCGGCCTCCCCCGGTTGGCCGGCGCCGTCCGCATTCTCCCCGCCATTAGTGTGCGCCGATTCCCCCTGATTGTCGTCCGCATCATCCCCCGGGTCCCCGTTGGTTCCCCCTGCACCGTCGGCCGAACTAATGCCGCCAGCCTCGTCCACCTTGGTGGGTTCCTCTGACGCGCTCCTCGTACCGATGTCCGCAACGCAGCTACTCAGCATAACGGTGCTGCTGACCATCAACGTTGCTACGGTGACCTGACGCTTCACAACAATCCTTCGCGCACTCACTTCCTGACGAGAGGAACAGGAAAAGTGAAACAGAGAACTTTTCACTTCGTATTTCCCGTTCCGGTACACAGCATGCATGAGGCCCCAAGAATTTTCTATGCAACCGCAAAGGTTAACGGCAATTTAACAAAATTATTTGCCCCATATGTCACATCCATAACGTCTAAAGGGCGAAATTTCCTGCTCATTAGCTGTACCACCCCGGGGAGTGGTTTTGTAGACCAAATGAAGGCTAAACCCGCACTTTATCCCCCAGAATTACCCCAGAAATTACACGTTTGTAAGCGATTTTTGGCAACAAAAAGGCCCGCACCGAAGTGCGGGCCAATGCAAAAGAGTCAGTTAGTCTCGCTGGAAATAGCTCAGCAGACGGAGGATCTCAGTGTAGAGCCAGACCAGAGTCACAGCGAGGCCAAGAGCTACGCCCCAAGCGTTCTTAGCAGGAGCACCAGCGCGGATCATGCGGTCAGCCTGATCAAAGTCGGTCAGGAAGGACAGGGCGCCGAGAACGATGCAGACAAGCGAGAAGATGATGGCAATCGGGCCACCATCACGCAGTGGGTTGAAGTCAAAGAAAATCGCGCCCAAGAAGTTAACAAGAGCCATGACAGCAACGCCGGCAATCAGGCCGAAAAGGATCTTGGTGAACTTCGGAGTCACCTTCACTGCGCCAGTCTTGTACACAATCAGCATGCCGATGAATACACCAATCGTGCCGACAATCGCTTGGCCAATGATGGCCATGCCGCCCTCGCCCTGGAAGTTGACGTTGGAGAACATCAAGGAGAAGCCACCGACAAATAGGCCTTCAAATACGGCATAAATCAGGGTGACTGCAGCAGAACCCCACTTCTTGCCAAAAGAGGCAACGAGCACGGTAATGAAGCCACCGATACCACCGACCAGAGTCAAGGCCATGGCAATACCCGGGCTTACTAGCATTCCCAAGGCGAAGTTGATGGCTGCGGCGACGATGATAACGCCGAGGGTAATGCCCGTCTTGGTCACTACGTCATCCACGGTCATGGGACGAGTAGATACGTCCTCATAACCAGAGTTTTGACGGCTACTATTTTCGGTCAGAGAACTCATTACCGGATTGCTTGAACGCACGGTTGTCCTTTCTAAGAGAGGTGCAAATTAGCTATCTCACCCCATTCAACGAGACACCACCCCATAAAGTTCCACATTCTTTCCATTTAGCTAGAAGTTTTGTGGGTAACTTCCGCATAAAGTCTGTGGAGACCTGTTGACGAGAAAAGTCTCGAGACACCGTAGGAACGATGTCTCGAGACTTCACATGGTGCCCCCAGTGGTGTCTGGTTCGGAGACATCGTTCCGCATGTCTTATGAGATAGTTCCGGTCTAA
>ERZ1030923.53-NODE-53-length-29303-cov-49.471109_pt1 | contig 29303 bp, 26 predicted proteins | sample MGYA00518601_ERZ1030923 | MGnify/ENA primary metagenome ERZ1030923 (study PRJEB33718, sample SAMN03159691) | human skin metagenome | collected 2014-05-20 | study: EMG produced TPA metagenomics assembly of the PRJNA266117 data set (Human skin bacterial metagenome... | reverse complement strand
CCAAGCAAAAAGACACACCACTGCCACCACGTGGCTCGAAGGGAAGAGAAGCAGTAGAGCGAAATCAGTCACGAGTAATGCAATGATAATGACCGTTAGTTTGCGTGAACTATTAACCTTGTCGAGCACCCTACCAATCCCAAAAGCACCCACTGCCCCGCCGATACCCCAGACCCACATGCCAGCAATGGTGTCTACCTGCACACGATCAAGCACTACAGGAATATAGGTGTACAACCCCAGCGAACCCACTCCAACAAAGAAGGTAACTAAGATCGTCAGGAAATTATCCACTCGGCCGATGACTCGGAGTCGCTGCCCTAACGAGGAGGAGGGCACAGCCGGTACCACACTCGCTTTGCGCAACGCTAGACCCGCTAACGCCACTATTCCAATGGCCGAGACCAAAGCGATGGTAGCCCTCCAGCCTAGCTGTTTAGCTACCCCTAATCCCACCGGTACGCCCACGACAGTTCCCACCGCTAAGCCAGCCAGCACCATTGACAGTGCGCGCCCGCGATACTTTGCTGGGACAGACATCCCCGCTACGGCTGAGGACAACGGCGAGTAAATTCCCGCTGCCGCACCTGCGATTAAGCGCGACACGAGAAAAACGCTCACTGTGGGCGAGACTGCAGTCACGACATTCGCCAAAGAAAACACAGCAACAGCTCCAAGCAGACCACTCCGCGGATCTTTGCCTGCCCTACCCGAGAACAGCGGACCAGATATTGCGTACGCGCCGGTGAAGGCGGTAACGCCCAAGCCGATCACACTGCCACTTGTACCCAAGTCGTTTGCAATCTGTGATAGCAGCCCAGCGATAACATATGCGTCCAATCCGAGCGCTACACTGCCCAAAACTAACGGCCACAGCTGTTTAAGCATTCGAAATCACCATATCGAGCAAACCAGGGAACCGTTCGTCTAGATCGCCTCTGCGCAAAGAGATAACACAAGTTCGTCCCTGGCTTCTTGTCCACGTCACACCGGCTTCACGCAGCTGCCGAGTGTGGTAGGTCAGGGTAGATCGAGGCAGGTCATCAGCGAGCGTCAAACTATCGTGCTCCTGACCGTCTGCCAGGCGCCTAACCATCTCTAACCGGATGGGATCACTTACCGCAGCCAGAACACGGACGAATTCAAGGTCCTCGGTGGCCGGATGCTCATACTTTCGTGGGCTCATCACAACTCCAATCGTGCAAGAATTCCTGAACGATTGACCACAGTAAGCTACCCGAGAGATTCGTGCAAGATTTCTTGCACGAATGCAGGTGCGCAGATAAAGCCCCACCCAGACAGCGATAAATGAACACCTGAGTCTTGAGGAGCTCTATTTTTAGATACCAAGCTTTCAACCCCAGACGTCTCTAATTCATAACCTTCAACGTTGGCACAATAAATCGAGCCAAGTTTATGAAAGTAGAGAGCCCTATTCCTTCTTCTAACGGTGCGTACAACGTAGCTTGATTTAATAGACCCTTCTACCCAAAAATATGCTCGAAGGTTCTTTGGTCAGGAAAGCATGACAGACACCGTCACCCCTTCAGGGAAAAGCAACTAATCTGCAGCACCAGAAATGATTTAGAGAACGAACAATCGCTGGTGACTAGTTGAAATGTTTAGTTCTCACGCGCTTGCAGTTGGTTAAATGCGCAGGGCACACCGAAGCCCTCGACGCATAAGCGTTATGGATACCAACTCGCACCCCTCCACTGCACAGAATTGCCACTGCAAGAGTAGTTCCCTGCAGAAAATGGCGTCAGCTACTCCTAGACCCCAGGGGAGGTAATGAAGCGGTATCCCAACCCGGGTTCAGTAAGCAGATATTGGGGATCAGAGGGATCGGTTTCCAGTTTGCGGCGCAGCTGCGAGGTATAGATGCGCAGGTAGTGGCTTTGTCCTTCGAAACCCGGACCCCAGATTTCTGCGAGGAGGTCTTCTTTGCGCACTAAACCGCCGTGGGCACGCAGCAGCGTCGTAAGCACGCCCCACTCAGTGGGGGTCAGGTGAAGGGGCTTTCCTGCCTTGGTGATGGAGTGTCGAGGGACGTCGATCAGCACATCGCCCGCCCGCACCATCGTGGCTTCCCGCTGAGCAGATGGATGCTGGGGACTGCCATGCCGCAAAGCCACGCGCACGCGGGCCAAGAGCTCTTCCATAGAAAAGGGTTTGGTCACATAATCATCAGCACCGCGATCTAGGGCCGAGGCACTAAATAGGGGATCGGACCGGGCCGTAAGAATCAGAACGGGAATTGCTGACCACCCTCGAATCCCATCGAGGACCTCCCGCCCATCCATATCCGGCAGACCCATATCCAAAATCACCACGTCGGGCTGATGCTGGGAGACCACCTGCAGACCCTCCGCCCCGGTGCTGGCTGAATACACCTCATACCCACGCGCTTTAAAATTAATGCTCAAGGTGGTGAGCAAACGCGGATCATCATCCACAATGACTATCGTGGCCTTTTTATCAGTCATGGCTTTTCTCCTCCCGCAGCGGGAAACTCAGGATAAAGGTCGCTCCTGGAGTGGCCTCTACGGTGATAGTACCGTCCATGGCCTCCACAAATCCGCGTACAACGGAGAGGCCTAAACCCACCCCGTTGTCATTGCTGGTATCGCCCAAGCGCTGAAAAGCTTGGAAAAGCTCCTCCTGCTTTTCTGGTGAAATTCCCGGCCCTTCATCGCTCACACTCAGCTCCACGCGCCCATCCCTAACCTGCGCATCAACGTTGACTGGTCCGCTCGGCGCATAACGCAAAGCGTTATCGAATAGGTTCGCCAGCACGCGTTCCAGCAAAACGCTATCCGCGCAACAGGTGCGGCCACGGAGTCCAGAACCAATATGAATGCGACCAAGTTGGTCCTTGCTATGTCCAAAGGCACAGGAAGCAATAGCCCGATTGGCTACCTCGTATAACTCCACAGTATCCCGGCGTGCAGTTACCGCTCCTGCACTCAAACGCGAGTGATCCAATAGGTTGGTCACGAGCAGCGTGAGTTGATCAATGCTAGCCGCGGTTTCCGCCAGCAGTATTTCTTGATCCTTTGGACTGAATTCGATTTCGGAATTCCGCAAAGAGGACACAGCCAGCTTGGCCGTTGCTAGGGGCGTGCGCAGATCGTGGCTCACGCTCGATAGCAGTGCACGACGCAATTCATCAGCGGCAGCAATGGCATCGGCACGTGCGGCTTCAGCCGAAAGCTTGTTGCGGCGCACTATGCCGGCTAGGTAACCTGCCACAACCGCCACCAAAGCACGGTCGCGGGCGGATAACGCTGGGCCTTCCATCACAATCTGGACCGTAGTGTCCTCGCTGGAGACCAACGTTTCTACCTCACGTTTATGAGTCTTTGCGGGGATATGCAGGTGTCTACTTTGCCGGGGCGAGGCCGCCGAAGCGTGCCAGGTAGAGAGTATGTCCCCGGAGGCGTCAAGAAGCACAGCCTTATGGCAGCCGAAAGTCTCTCCTACCTTGCGAAGCACTGCGTCGATGGGAGATACGTCCGCACGGCGGTTGAGGGCTGCGCGGGAAAAGACCGTCAAGAGCTCAGCATCGCGCGTGGCAATGGCCGCATTATGGTGCTCTATTTTGGTGCGCCGCACTTGTAAGCCCACGGCCAGGGCAATGGCTACCATGACCACGAGGATGACAGCGTTAGCTGGCTCAGCAATATCGAACGTGTACAGGGGCTCGGTAAAGAACCAATTGACCGCCAAGCCCGAGGCAAACGCAATAATTACCGCCGGCCACAGGCCAGCGAGCATGCTCACGAGGAGGATCAGCGCAAAGTAAAAAGCAGAACACGTGCCTGTTCCCAATGCCGAGCCGTCGATGCCTTGCAACAGTGCGGTCAAGGCGATGAAAGCGACAGCTGCGCCTACCCAAGACACCGCCCGGCGCGGGAGGGAATGCAATGGTCGCAGCAGTGGTGAAAGAGGCGAGGGTTTATCGGACGGAAGATTAACAATGTGACAATCAATCTTGCCTGAATCCCGCAACACGGCCTCAGCAACGGTGCCGCGCCAGTGCAGGCCTAAGCGACGCCGTGGTGAAACCCCCAGGACCAACTGGGTGGCGTTGACGCTGCGGGCAAAATTAAGCAGCGCTTCTGGCACCGAGTCACCGGTGACCTGATGCAAACGGGCACCCACGTCCTGAGCCAAGGATTGTAATTTGGCCAGTTGTTGAGCGGAACCTGCAACGGAAGATTCACCGGAAGAAAAGGAGTCCCCAAAAATTACGTGGACTACATGTAGCTCGGCTGAGGATTTGGATGCGATGCGGCGCCCGCGGCGAATGAGCAGTTCTGCGTGCGCGACGTTCTGAATGGCCACGACCACCCGCTCCCGCGCCTCCCAGGTATCGGTAATGTCCTGCTCAGAACGGTAGGACGCGAGAGCCTCATCAACCTGGTCCGCCAACCACAACAGGGCTAGCTCCCGCAATGCAGTCAGATTGCCCACCCTAAAATAATTATTCAAGGCTGGGGCAATGCGCGCTTCTTTATAGATTTGGCCATCACTCAAGCGGGTGCGCAAGAGCTGCGGGGATACATCCACCAACTCGATCTCGTTCGCCGCACGCACCACCTCGTCCGGCACCGTCTCCTGCGGGGAAATACCGGTGATCTGGTTTATTACGTCATTGAGGCTTTCAAGGTGCTGGATATTCAGGGTAGAAATCACATCGATTCCTGCGGCTAGGATTTCCTCTACGTCCTCCCAGCGCTTAGCGTGTTCCTCACCGCGCGGATTGGAATGGGCAAATTCATCGACCAGAACGGTTTCCGGCTGGCGCGAGATGATGGCTGCAGTATCGAGTTCTCCGGTGGATAGCCCGGCGGCGTAGCGCCGCGGGATGGTCTCAAGGCCATCACACAGCGCCCGAGTGAATTCGCGCCCATGATCTTCCACGATGCCAATGACCACATCGCGGCCGGCCAGCACAAGGCCGTGCGCCTCGTTGAGCATTGCACAGGTCTTACCAGACCCAGGCGCCGCGCCGAGGTAGATCTTCAAAGCGCCACGCTTGGTGCGCGCCGGAACTTTCTTGTCGTTCATATGGCACTCATCTTATGAGCAGGACGGTGGAATGGGCAGTGCTCGGTTGAGAGTAGTGACGTTGACTGCGTCTTCGCCCAGGAACCCGAGGCTGGCATGCTCTGTGTTGTCTTCGATGAGGCTTCGCACTTCTTCGGTGCTCATCCCCTGCTCTCGTGCGACACGCGGAGCCTGTAGTTCAGCGTACGCAGGGCTAATGCCAGAATCGACACCAGAGCCGGAACCGGTTACCGCATCGGTGGGCACATCTTCTGGGGCGGCGCCTTCGCGCTTGGCGATGTCCCCGCGCCGCTCCTGCACGGCTTTTTCTAGCTCGGAGCTGCTAGCGCCGTAATTGCTCATGCCTTCGGAACGGGGGAAGAAGTACGGGCCTTCGGTCTGGCCATCTTGAAGCTGGGTCGAACCAGCTAGGCACTCACCTTGGTAAATGAGGTTGCCCTCGGCGGAGTCCGGCTTGATGCGGGAGATTCCCCACACGGCAGCGGGATAGATCATTCCTAGTGCGACAACGCACAATAGTACGGCTACGAATCCAGCGGCGAGGTTACGAAAATAGACACGCATTTTTGGTCCTTCTTTTTCTATATACCTGGAAGCAGGTTGACTACCTGGTCAATGAGCCAGATGCCTAGGAATGGGGTGATCACGCCGCCCAGGCCCCAGATGCCCAGGTTACGGCGGAGCAGGGACGAAGCAGAGGCCGGCTTATAGGCCACGCCCTTGAGCGCCAATGGGATAAGAGCAACGATGATGAGCGCGTTGAATACGACTGCAGACACAATGGCGGATTGCGGCGAGTGCAGGTGCATCACGTTGAGGCGCTCGAGGTGCGGAAGCTGGGTAGAAAACAGGGCCGGCAAGATGGCGAAGTACTTCGCTAAGTCATTGGCCAAAGAGAAAGTGGTAAGCGCCCCACGGGTGATGAGCAACTGCTTGCCAATGCGCACGACATCGATAAGTTTGGTCGGATCAGAATCCAAGTCCACCATGTTGGCGGCTTCTTTCGCTGCAGAGGTACCAGTATTCATGGCCACGCCCACGTCCGCCTGCGCCAGCGCCGGCGCATCGTTGGTACCGTCACCGGTCATAGCGACCATGCGGCCGTGCGCCTGCTCCTCGCGGATCCTGGCCAGCTTGTCTTCTGGGGTGGCCTCCGCGATGTAATCGTCGACGCCTGCCTCTTGAGCAATGGCCGCTGCCGTCAACGGGTTATCGCCGGTCACCATGATGGTTTTGATGCCCATCTGGCGCAGTTCGGCGAAGCGCTCCGCCATGCCCGGCTTGACGACGTCACTGAGCTGCACCACCGCAATAACCCTGCGGGTGCCGTCGGATTCTTCCACAGCAACGGGCAGCGGGGTTCCACCACCTTCAGCAATCTGGGTCACGGAGTCTTCAATTTCTTGCGGCCAGTGGCCACCCGCCTCGGTTACCCACCGGCGTACAGCATCGCCGGCGCCTTTACGCAGCTTTCGGCCTCTGAGGTCAAGCCCAGACATGCGGGTAGAAGCGCTAAATGGAATGACCTCAGCGGTCTTTTCTTCCTCTCCTGCTGCGGTAGAAAGGTGGTAGTTTTCAGTCAACCACGACACGATGGAGCGCCCCTCCGGGGTCTCATCGGCAACCGAAGCAACGCGGGCTATCTCCGCAGCTTCCTGCTCATCGACACCGCGCGCAACGATAAGCCCGGTGGCCTGCCGGTTGCCATAGGTGATGGTGCCGGTTTTATCCATGAGTAGGGTCGCTACGTCGCCCGCCGCCTCTACCGCGCGTCCGGACGTAGCCAGAACATTGTGGTGCACTAGCCGGTTCATTCCCGCGATTCCCACCGCCGACAGCAGGGCAGCGATGGTGGTTGGGATGAGGCATACCAACAGGGCCACCAGCGAGAGCGGGGAGAGCTCCGCGCCGGTAAACAACCCCATTGGGGCCAGTGCGGTAACCGCAATGAGGAAGAGAATAGTCAGGGTAGACAGGAGGATGCTCAGCGCGATCTCATTCGGGGTCTTGCGGCGCTCCGCTCCCTCCACCAAGGCAATCATCGTATCGACGAAGGTAGATCCCGGCTCCGAGGTGATCTGTACCAGGATGGAATCAGACAAGACCACGGTACCGCCGGTCACAGCACAGCGATCGCCGCCGGCCTCGCGAACCACGGGAGCAGACTCGCCGGTAATGGCAGATTCATCGACGGTTGCCGCGCCTTCAATGACGTCGCCGTCACCCGGGATAGTTCCTCCGGCCTCCACGCGCACGATAGCGCCCTTGGTGAGCTCAGAAGCGGCGATGACCTCGATGCCGCCATCGGTGACCAGGTTAGCGGTGGCGTCATCACGCACGGCGCGCAAGCTATCCGCTTGGGCTTTACCGCGGCCTTCGGCATATGCCTCAGCAAACGCCGCGAACGCAATGGTAAACCACAACCATACGGTTACCACCCAGCCATAAACGCTGGGGCTAAAGATGGACCACAGGGTAGTCAGCGCGGCGCCTACCCACACCACGAACATGACGGGGTTGCGGGCTTGGGCGAGTGGGGACATCTTGTGCGGCAACGACTTTAACGCTGCCGCAGCCAACCCACTGTTTTTGGTGGCAGGGCGCTGAGGAGTGCGTTGCTCAGTGGTCATAGTTGGTGTTGTCATGAGAGTGCCTCCGAAATGGGACCCAAGGTAAGAACGGGGAAGAAGGTAAGGGCGGCGACCAACACAATGACGCCGATGGTAAGCAGCGCGAAGGTCACGCCGGACGTCGGCAAGCTGCCGGCGGTAGTGGCCTGCCGGCGTTGACCGGCTAGGCTGCCCGCCAAGTACAGGGTGAAAACGATGGGGAGGAAGCGGCCCAACAGCATGGCGATTCCGAGCGTGACCTGCCACCAGGGCTCGGTTACCGTCAGGCCGGCGAAGGCCGAGCCGTTATTATTCGAGGCCGAGGTAAAGGCATAGAGCACCTCGGAGAGACCGTGCGCGTTAACCGGGGTTCCCGGCGCGCCGAAGTTGGCCGCGGAACGCTCCACCAGCTTGCGTTGAGCCACCGATGCCCCCACGCCTACCAGGACGAGGACCGGCATGGTGAGGATGTATAAGCTCACCGCGGAGATTTCCTTGCGGCCGACCTTATTGCCCATGAACTCCGGTGTGCGCCCAACGAGCAGGCCGCCGATAAAGACGGCGAGGATTGCTACCATCAGCAGACCGTAGAGACCCGTGCCCACGCCGCCCGGTGCAATTTCGCCCAGGAGCATATTGAGGATCAACAAGCCACCACCCAATGGTGAGTAGCTATCGTGCATCGAATCGACCGCGCCGGTAGAAGTGCCCGTGGTAGACACCGCAAAGAGTGCGGAAGCGTCAATACCTAGGCGCTGTTCGATGCCCTCCAGGTTGCCGCCCGCGGCTTGGGCTGCCGCACCGGTGGTAGTGTGCTGCGCCCATACCACCAAAGCAACCATTACGGTCCAAATGCCGCCGATGACGCCAAGCAGGGTCCATGCATGCTTTTGGGATTTCAGCATTACTCCGTAGGCACGGATAAAGCAGAAAGAGATAACCAGCAAAGAAAAGATCTCCACGAGGTTGGTAAAACCAGTGGGGTTCTCAAAAGGGTGCGCCGAGTTGGCACCGAAGATGCCACCACCATTGGTTCCCAGCAATTTAATTGCTTCCTGGCTAGCCACCGGAGCGCGCGGAATATCCACGCCCGCGGAGCTCACCAGGTTGGACCCGAAGGTTTGCATGGTTCCGCCCAAGATGAGGACGAAGGAAATCAATAGAGAAAGCGGCAAAAGAATGCGCACCAAACCACGCGTGAGGTCAACCCAGAAATTTCCGATGAGGTGCTGCCCACTCTCAGTGCCCAGCTTGTCACGGCTATATCCCAAGTGACCGATACCGCGAATGAGCGCAACCGCCACACACATGCCAACAGCCGCGGAGGCGAAGTTCTGGACGGTCAGGCCAAGCATCTGCGCAGCATTGGTCAGGGTTTCTTCGCCCGAATAGGACTGCCAGTTGGTATTGGACACGAATGACGCCGCGGTATTAAACGCCATCCACGGTTCCACCGCTGCGGAGCGGGGATTTCCAAAGCTAGGCACAACGGTTTGTAGACGCTGCACCGCGTAAAGAACGAGTACGGATGCCAAGCTGAAACCAAGCAATGCACGGCTGTAGTTCTTGCTGTTATGCCCGCGGTTGGGGTCAACGCGCAGGACCTTATACACCGCACGCTCTATCGCCCAGTCCTTGTCAGAGGTGTAGCTGCGTGCGATCCAGTTGCCCAAAGGAACATATGCCGCCGCGAGCAAGACGACGAGGGCGAGGAACTGCGGTAACACCGCCCCAATGCCGGCGATCATGCGAAACGCTCCGGATCAACTAAGGAAATGATGAGGTAGGTCACCAAGGCCACAACAATGACGAGGCCAATGACCGCTGTAATGGTGTTCATGGTTATGCATCACCGTCCAGAAGCTCGTTGAGGACGGAGGGACAGCCAACCGTCAGGATGGCTATCAGGATTGCCACGATGTCTAACATGTGGGAAACCCCCTTGTGCGAGTGAAACTTTCCTGTGCCTGACAGATATGCCTGCCAGGTGCCGGTACCAAGGCAGCACCTGCTACGCACAAACGTTAGGACCACACCCCCGCTGCCCTAGGCAATCTTTGCGCTATCTTTACGCCTCTCGCTCGCAATTTTTATATTTCCTTTACACCCCTTGTGCGCCACCTTTTCTTCAGGCCGGGAACCGCCCTTTATCCACAACGAAGGCCCGCCGACAGCACATCGGCGGGCCTTCTCCCCATGACTAATCTCTCGGTACCCAAGGAGGGAATGGAGCGCACCCTCCTGCAGGCACCGCCCGTGATTAGGCAAGCCTAAGTTTATAAACCTTTCGTAGGATGGTCAAGGGTTTGCCCATAAATTTCTTAACTCCTGACAAAAACACAGTTAACCTGCAATAACGAGTACAATCCGGAACCATGGCTGAGTTGAAATCCACTATTTCCGAGCAACTCCGCAAATTCTGGCGCGCCAACGAGAAGGAATTGACCGATTCCCCGCGTCGCGGCGTCGCCTCCCCTGCCGAGGCCACGGCACTGCGCGAGGAAGTCGCGGCCGAAATCGCGGACCTCATCAAAGCGCAGAAGGTCAAGACCAGCCCCGGCGATACCGCCCTCGACGCCGATGCCGCTGCTACCCTCCCGCTAGGCGCCCGCATCAAGCCACGCGGCGTTTTCGAAGATGACTGGGGCGCACGTCCTACCGCACAACGCCCCTGGCCGGTCATCCTCATTCACGGCACCTGCGATACCAAGGGCGTATGGCAAATCCTCGGCAATGAGCTGCGCCAAGACGGCTGGGCGGTCTTCGCCCCTGACTACGGCCGTCGCGCCACCCAGCCCCTTGCAGAATCCGCCGAGCAACTCGATGCTTATATCCGCACCGTGCGCATGGTCACCGGCGCGGACAAGGTCATCCTCATCGGCCACTCGCAGGGCGGACTCCTCGCCCGCTATTGGATGCGCATGATTGGCGGCGCCGAGCATGTCCTCCATCTGATGTGCATCAGCGCGCCAAACCACGGAACTACTTACGGAGGCATCGTCAGCCGCCTCATTCGCACCCCGCGCCAAGAGGCGGTGATGCGCTCCGTCATCGATGGCTGGTTTGGACCAGCGGGAATGGACCAAATTGTCGGCAGCGAAGCGCTACGCGAGGCCAATCGCGATGGCGACTTGGAATCCGGCGTGAGCTATACCTGCATTGCCACGCGGTCTGATGCCGTCGTGGTCCCGCCCGAGACCTGCTTCCTCGACCCCCGCGGCGTCGCAGAGGGCACCGTGCGAAATATTTATGTCCAAGACTTCGACCGCCGAGCAGTGGTCATGCACGAGGATATGCCCATGGATAAGCGCGTCCACGCCATCGTGCGCACCATTTTGGAACTGGTGGAGAGCATCCCGCGCTAGTTATAGCCCCAGCTCATCCAGCACCGCGTCAAAGGCCGGTCCCACCTGGGTGCGCCACAGCGTATCCACTTTCTGATCACCCCGGCCGGGCCCGCCATTGATAACGGCCACGCGCTTGCCCTGCTTCTTTGCCTCCAGCACAAAGCGGTACCCGCTCATAACCGCCAGCGAGGAGCCGGCCACCACGAGCGAGCGGGCCTGGCCTAGCACGGCAAAAGCGGCATCGCGGCGCTCGGGCGGCACGGGCTCACCAAAGTAGACCACGTCCGGCTTCAATAATGCAGAACCACAGCGCTCGCACCCTGCCATGCGGAAGGCTGCCACGTCTGCTTCAGCGAGCGTCACGTCACCGTCCGGGTTCACCTGATCCGCCTCCACCACTAGGCGCTCCAGGTACCCCGGGTTCGCTGCAGCTAGGCGCGCATCGAAGTGTGGCCGCGCCTCCCGCTGCCCGCACATCAAACACACCACGGTTTCCATATCGCCGTGCAGCGCCACCAAGTTCGCGGTTCCCGCCTGTTTGTGCAGGCCATCCACGTTTTGCGTGACCACTCCATTGACCAGCCCGGCGCGCTCCAGTTCCACGAGCGCGTAGTGCGTGCGATTCGGCACCGCGGAATCCATGACCCGCCACCCCACAAAGCTACGGGCCCAATACCTATGGCTCGCGGCTGGGTCGTAGCGAAATTCCTGATAGGTCATCGGCCGGTGTCTACTGAGCGAGCCGCGCGGGCCCCGATAATCCGGCACGCCCGACTCCGTAGATACCCCGGCCCCGGTCAGCACCATTACGGGTCCCTCGCGCAGCTGCTTGACGACGTCCCCTAAGGCCTTCCCTTCCTCCGTATGCGGCGCCGATTCTTCAACCACTCGGGCGATCGAGCGCAGCGCAGACTGGTGGGCAAGGGAGACGGCTGGATCCATGCCCCCGATGCTAGCTTTCGGGCAGGTGCTCTACATAAAGCCACTCCGAATCCAGCTCCCCGTGGCGCGAGCACTTAGTATGCCAGCCATCGGGGCGCACCTGGGCCACCATGCGGCGGCCACAGATCTGGCAGTAGCGCGGCACGTCGAGGCCGGCTGCAGCCGCGGGGTGCAGCGTGAAGACCTCTTCGATCGGCTTGCCGGTATTCGGATGAAAAATCGGCTCGTCCCCGGAAAGGACGGCGGCAGCCAATTCGGATGTTGGCCCGAATAAACCAGGCACTACAGGGCCTTAATCGGCAGGTCGATGCGGTTCAACATATCCACATCCTTTTCAATCTGCTGGCCCAGGGTGGTCAGGTAGTTGCCGGCGATAATGGCGTTGATGCCGCCGAGGAGGCCGCGCTCAGTGCCGTCGTCGCCAAGCGAAAGCTCGCGGCCACCAGCAAAGCGCAAGGTGGTAGACGGCATGGCCAGGCGGAATGCCGCCACGGCGCGCAGGCCTTCACCCAAGGGAACCAGCGGGCGATCCGCGAAGGGGGTGCCCGGGCGCGGATCAAGGAAGTTCATCGGTACCTCGCACGGATCAATCTCTGCCAGCTGCGCGGCGAACTCGGCGCGCTGCTCCAGGGACTCGCCCATGCCGATGATGCCGCCGCAGCAGACCTCCATGCCTACCTCGCGCACGTAGTCGAGGGTCTGCTTGCGCTCCTCCCAGGTGTGGGTGGTGACCACATTAGGGAAGAAGGAGCGGGAGGTCTCCAGGTTGTGGTTATAGCGCTGCGCGCCCATATCCTTCAGGCGCTTCGCCTGCTCGCGGGTCAGGGTGCCCAGCGAGCAAGAAATCTCGATATCGACGGCGTCATTAATTGCGGCAATCGCCTCGCCCACCTGGTCCAGCAGGCGATCGTCCGGGGACTTCACTGCGGCCACGATGCAGAACTCGGTGGCGCCGGACTTAGCGGTCTTCTGTGCCGCCTCCACCAGTTCCGGAATGTTCAGACGCACGGCGCGCACCGGGGACTCAAAAAGGCCGGACTGGGAACAGAAGTGGCAGTCCTCTGGGCAGCCGCCGGTCTTAATGGAGATAATGCCTTCCACCGATACGTCCGGGCCACACCACTTCAGGCGGGTCTGGTGGGCAATATCGGCGATCTCCTCCAGCTGGGAATCCGGAACCTGCAATACCTGCAGTAGCTCTTCCTGGTTAAGGCCTTTGCCTTGCTCCAGGGCTTTCTCACGGGCGATGTCAACGATGCTCATGGTGGTAAACCCTACTTGAACGGCGTTCAACTTTGGTTAAAACCACATATAAATCTGTACGGAACTACCCTCGGGGGCATGACGCTTTATGATGACACCCTCTCCCTCCTCCAAGAGCTGATCCGCAATGCCTGCGTTAATGACCTCACGCCAGACTCCGGCCACGAGGTGCGCAATGCGGATAGCCTGGAAAAATTCTTTGCGGGCGAAGACGTGCAGATTGAGCGCTTCGAGTCCCACCCGGGCCGTGTTTCCATCGTGGTGACCGTCCCCGGCGATCCGGACAAGGAACCGCTGACCCTCATGGGCCACACGGACGTCGTCCCCGTGGACGAGCCGAAGTGGACCAAGCCGCCTTTCGAGGCCCTCATCGAGGACGGCAAGCTCTACGGCCGCGGTTCCGTAGACATGCTCTTCATTACCGCCACCATGGCCGCCGTCACGCGCGAGGTCGCCCGCGCGGGTAACACGGGCGGTACCCTCGCCTTCGTCGGCATGGCCGATGAAGAGGCCCGCGGCGGGCTCGGCGTGCGCTTTATGTCCGAGAACCACCCCGACGCCTTTTCCTGGAAGAACTGCTTATCTGAAACCGGCGGCAGCCACCTGCCCGGCGCGGTGGGCTTTAACGTGGGAGAAAAGGGCGCCGGCCAGCGCCGCCTGCACGTGCATGGCGATGCCGGCCATGGCTCCACGCCTTATGGCAAGGACTTTGCCATCGTGAAGATCGGCGAGGTGGCCCGCCGCATCGCCACCGCTGAGCCGCCCACAGCCTCCAATGAGATCTGGGAGGGCTTCGTGCGCACCTTCAAGTTTGATCCCCAGACGGAGCAAGAGCTTATCGACGGCACGGGGGACTACTCCAAGTTCGGCAACCTCGACGCCTACGCCCACGCCTTTAGCCACACCACCATCGCCGAGACCGTACTGCGCGCGGGCGGCGCCATCAACGTGCTGCCTTCGCACGCCTACCTGGAAATGGATGTGCGCCCCTTCCCGGGCCAGACCCAGGAGGATCTGGATGACTTCCTGCGCAGCGCCCTCGGGGACATGGCCGATGAGGTAGAAATCGAGCACCTCATCACCGAAGATGCCACGCAATCCTCCACCGATACCGAGCTCTGGCGGGCGATTGAGGCCACCTCCAAGGAATTCTTCCCCGACAAGGACGTTGTCCCAGTCCACGCCACCGGCGGCTCCGATCTGCGCTTCGCCCGCCGCAAGGGTGGCAATGCCTATGGCTTTGCCATGCACGCCGAGGGCCGCGATATGGCCAGTGCCAATTCGCAGCTGCACAGCCACGACGAGCACCTCTACCTAGAAGACCTCGAGCTCACCGTCCGCGCCTACCGCAGCCTGGTCAATCGCTTCCTCGGCCTGTCACAGGCATAACAAATGTGGCAAGATGTCTGGCATGAGCTTTGCACGTAAGTCCGCGCTGCTTTCTGCAGCCACCGCCCTGACCGTAACCCTCGCCGCCCCTGCCGCTGCCCATGCCGACGCCGTTGATAACCTCCTCGACAAGATGCCTGCCGGCCAGATTTCCTGCTCCCAGGCACAGCAGTACTGGACCAACTCCGCTGACTACAACCAGAAGAAGTCCCAGGCCCTTGCCGTTGCCACCGTGCACCCACGCGGCAACGAGGTCCGCGGCGCCATCGGCCGCATGGATGAAGCCATTGCCCGCTGCGGCCTAAACGGCACCACCGGTCAGGGCAAGCCGGTCAACACCGGCGGCCAGCGCGGCAATGCTCCCGCACCGAAGCCGGCTCCGGCACCGGCCCCTGCCCCTGCCCCGGCGCCAGCCAAGAACGCCAAGGTCATCGAGCTGGGCACCATCCCTGGCCAGCCGACTGTTGACGTCCCCTTCCTAGGCCAGACCTTCCGCATCCCGGACGCGGCCAAGATTGCCCAGAACGCTGTATCCCAGTTCCAGCTGCCACAGATCCCGCAGATCCAGCAGCTGCAGCAGCTGTCTTCCTTCTAAGACTCTGACTTGGCCGGACCGCTTAGCGGTCTAGCTGAAAATAGATCCCGGCATGCGCACTGCAGCCGGGATTAAATTTATGCCCACAATGGGGACACGCAGGCGCAGCGGAGTAAGCATGATAGTTCATTTCGGTGCGGCAGGCCCCGCAGAGTACCGAGGGGGCGTCGACAAGCATGGGCCCAAACTCATGCTCAGTGAGCTCGGCGTGGCACAGCGCGCAGGCAAAATACTCGCCACAGGTAGCGCACTTATTGGCCACCACATCCAGCGGGGAATGCCAGTGCTTGCACCGGCCCTCCGCATCAATCGCGCCGTGAATCTTCATGGCCGTCAGCATACGCGCCATCCTGCTGCCATTGCTGCTTCTTTTCCTCTGATTTCTTGGCATTGCGCACGGCCTGGATGCCCACCACTATGGCGATGATGAGCGGTACCCACACCTTGCTGTAATCCATGAGGAATACGAGCCAGTCGGGCGGATCGATGTCGATGTTGAAGTCGAAATTCGGCACCGGCAGCTCTATCTGTGGAAACTCCGGTACGGGGAGCGCGATATCCGGCAGGTTAATCTCCGGCAGCTCCCAATCCGGAAGCAACCGGGACAAAATGCGGCTGATGATCGGGCCGAGCACGATCACGCCAATGGCCCAGCCGGACTTGCCCAGCCCACCCAAAAGCGGATACAGTACCCGCTTGAAGGAACTTTCCTCCATGGCGTGGCGGCGCTTTTCTCCCAATGAGCCGGCCGGGGGCTCGAGGGCGACTGCCTCCTCCCCATTGCGGTAGTACACGTCGAGGAGCTCGCCAAAGGGAGAAGCTTGGATATCTAGATAAGGTTTGCTGCGCGGGGCGGAGTTCTCGAGCAGGGTGAGGTCTTTTTCGATCTTCTTCTTAAGCGAATAGCGGCCCGCACGCGGCCGATCGTGGCGGCTGCGTACCTGACCGTTCACCACAATCTGCAGGCGTGGGCTCGGGTTCTTCCGCCAGAGCCGGAGGCGTTCCAGCAGGGTGGCATCGCCTGGAACCGGGGTGAAGTCTTTCGCCTTCTTCGGCCACTCGCCCATCTCTGCGAACTCGGCATCGTACCCGCGCTGCACCTCGATGGTGCCCACCTCGGGGTGCTCTAGGCGCCACGTCTCCATTAGCTTTTCCCTTCCTGAGAGCCCACCACGGCGCCCAGCCTGCTCGCGGCCCATGCCAGGAAAACAAATACTGGGAGGTATATCCAGGTGCCCTCGTTGAAGTAGAGGGACATGGCTGCAAAATACGCCAGCCCCGCCACGCAGAAAATGGTCCAGGAGGCGCGGAAAGTGGCGCCGTCGACAAGAGCGATGGCCACCGTCAGCACGGCCATGAGGATGAGCAAAGTGGCACCGGAGACAAATTGATAGATGGCGGGCGGCAGGCCAACGAAGACCGCGGCCATGGCGATGGGCGCCCACCACTGCCACCACACGCGGGCGGGCTCGTCCTTTGCTTCTGCTTCTTCCGCTAGCTCCTCAAACACGCACCCAACCTATCACAGGGCTTGGCAGAACTTATGGGGGAGAAATCCTCCCCGTGGTCGGCCTAATCCTCCCCGGGGAGGATACCGCGATGAGCAGGGCATACCTAGCGTTGAGTGTATGAAAAGCACACCACTCATCCTCGCGGCGGGCGTAGTATTTGGCGCCATCTATGGCACCAATGCACTCCTGCCAGACATGTATGACAACCCCACTTCTGAAGTGCAGGCCGGAAAGGCCCGCATCCCCGGATTATCCTGCACGGAAGAAGATGGCTCTACCAGCAGTGAACCACGCTGGGACTGTGACGGCACCCAGATCCGCGCTAAAGAAGTCGGTGTACAGGACAAAGACCAAGCCACTCGGCGCTACCTCCGGGCAATGGGTGAGAGCACGGCCATGCCAGAAGGAGACATCGACCGCGACGGGGACAAGCGCACGCTTAGCGATGGCGACCTTGTAGCCATCAGCATCGAGGGCGATGGCCCCACCACGTTCCTCTCCCTGCGCGGACCGCGCGCTGCAGAACTTGCCCAGGAGGTAGAAAAGGCATGAAGAATCTGTATTGGTTATCTATCGCTTTTGGACTGGTAGTCTCCGGCTTCTTTTTGGCCGATCGCCGGTTTACCGAGGTGGGGCTCATCGGTGCGCTCATCTGTGCTGTTCTGACGCTCGGACTGGGATTCTTGTGGTTTAGGCCGCGACCGATGTGGCACGGCATCCTGTGGGGCGCGCTCGCCCAGCCGGTGGTGGTAAGCCTCAACGACCAGATGGTGGGAATTTCAAACAAGCTGGGGCTTACCTACCTGGACGCGGCTTTTTACTCACCGCTTCCAGAAGAAACCATCAAGCTCCTCGGCGTTGTCATTATCGTTGCAGCCTTTAAGAACGTGCGGCATCCCTACCAAGCCGCCGCGATCGGCATGGCCGTAGGCCTTGGTTTTGATGCCATGGAAAATGTGCCGTTCATCCTCCACGCGGCCATCGATAACTTGGACGGCGACCTCTGGGGCGTCATCATTACCGGTATCGGACGATTCTTCGTTGGCGCCTTTAGCCATGCACTGTATACGGGGGTTGCGGCATGGGGCGTCGGCAAGCTCTATGCGGGCGCGCGCCACGGGTACTGGCAGGTGGCCGGATTCTGGCTGGCCGGTATCGCCCTACATACCTTGTTCAATGGCTCGACCATGATTGCAGGTGAGTGGCCGGCGACCATCCTCGTCATCGCTCTCATCACGTGGACGCTTATTTTCTGGGGCCTGCGATTCATGCGCAAGCAAGATAGGAAATATGCGGCACAAAGCAGCGAAAATGTCCTATCCACTAAAGATCCGGAATATAGCTCCTGAGCTGGCTCAATGCGAAGAAAAAGGCTCGTGTCCGAGGGGTGTTATAAGGTGTGAATCGTACACAAGTTCACACGATAGTTTAGGTACGATGCGCCATGGAAGAACCCTACTTTTCCACGACCAACACCACCGACCCCACCACACGCTTAGCCTTTGAGATGCGAAAGGCGGAATACGAGTTCTGGGTGAACCAAATCCCAGAACTCGATTCTGATTTCGAATTAGTTACCCAATCCCTCTACCGCACCACCGGCGTTAATGAAGGCCGGATTGGCCATATCCTCATGGCGCTGCACCGCTTGGAAGAGCTGCCCGAGCTCCAAGCGCTGCAGCACCGCCTCTATCACTTGGACCTCGACCGGATTATCGCCATCAATAAGTCCCTCAACCGCTTGGGCAATCCGACGCCAGAGGTGGTGGCGCGCATCGATGAGCAGCTCACCGCTTACCTCACCCCTACCCGGCCCAACCAGGCCATGCGCACACAGGCGCAGATCAAGCGCAAGCTCAACGAGCTCATCAACCTCGCCGATGACACGCTAGCCGTCACCCAGGGCCCTACACAGCCGCGCTACACCATGGAAAATTGGGGCGATAACACCTCGGCGGTGACTTTGAGTGCGGACCCGGCGGTTATCGCGAGCGTCGATAAGTGCGTCCGGCAGACCGCGCTGGAGCTAGATTGCTCGCTTGCCGACGCCGCCGTTGCACTCCTCACCGGCCGCACCCAAGCCCCCGAGATCATCCTCAACGCCTACAAGGCCACCGACGTGCCCAATTCCCCGACGTTTATCGAATCCGTGGGCTGGCTCGACCCGGCGCGCTCCAATGCGCTGCCCTACACCAAATTCCGGGAGATGGACCCTAACCACGAGGTCAAGGGCTACGTCACTCCCGCCGCCATGGCCGCATACCTGGAAGGCGTCGACGGCACCTGCCGCTACCCCGGCTGCAACCGCCCGGCATCTGCCTGCCAGAAGGATCACCGCATCAACCACGCGGACGGCGGGCCGACCGCCCCGGCAAACCTCGCCTGCTTATGCCAGCACCACCACAACGTAAAGACCGATGGCCGGGCCTTTTATGTCATGGATCCACATACACGCGACATCATCTGGCTTTTTGAGGACGGCACCTGGACCACCACCGAACCCTCTGGCCCATTGGCGCAGAAGAACAAGAACTGGGTGCAGACCTTCGCCCAAACCATGACCTCCCACCGCGCCCGAGCATATGAAGAGGCGCAAGAACTCATGCGCCAGCAGAAAACCACCCCTAGGGAGGAGGAATAAAACCAGCAGCTTCCCTACAGTGGCTGGTATGACGCAAAATTTATTCACACTTGACGAGCTCGTAATTACCCAGACCAAGTCCTTCCTCAACGATCAGTTCATGATCACCGATCTAGACGGCACCCCTGTGGGCACCATCCTTCAGTCCACCAGTCTCAAAGACATGGTGTTTAAATCCTCTCGCAGCTTGGAGGTTGCCATCACGGATGCTGAAGGCAACCCGCTACAGACGGTCATGACGATTTCGGACCCGCCGAATTTTCTGCGGGATACCTATGAGGTGCACTTGCCGGGAATCGAAAAGCCCATGGCCGTCATTACCAAGCGTTTCTCCATGCTCAAGACAAAGTTGGACTTGACCATGGAGGGCTTTGCCGACGTCGAAATTCACGGCGACTTCTGGGATTGGAATCTTTCCATCACTTCAGAAGATCGCCTGCTTGCTGACGTCTCTAACGAATGGACTGGCATGGGTAATTTCTTCATGGGCAAAAACACGTATCGCCTGCGCATCACGCCGGGCCTCAATGAGCAACATCACGCCGCCATCATCGGCGCCGTGATGAGCATGGATATGCTGCGCACTAAGCAGAAGAACAGCGACTAGAAGGTGTTGTTGCAAAGTTGGGCGGAGAGCAGCGAAGACTCAGTTTCTCATTCCCTGATGGCCGCTGCGTGTGGGCGTTGTTAGGCCGTCTCGAAGACCCGGTTGACGATCACCGCGTCCGGGGTCGGTTGCCCGTAGGCAAACATCACACCTTGCCCTTTCCGCAATGAGTACATCGCCTCCATCCCTTTCGGCCCGAGGATCCGCTTCAGCCGACCATGGTCGCCTTCCAGGATGTTGTTGAGGTATTTCACCTGCCGGTGTTCCACTGTTGGCGGGCAGATTCCCTCTGACTTCAACTCGGCGATTGCCCTGGCTAGGGAGGGTGCTTTATCGGCGTTGATCACTCTGGGATACCCGGCTGACACATTGGATCTGACGGCCTTGGCTAGGAAACACTTCGCTGCGGCCACGTTCTGCTTCGGAGAGAGGTAAAAGTCCAGGGGCTGGCCACCGGCGGTGATCGCCCGATAGAGGCCTCATCCACCCGCCAGGAACTGGCCTGCCAGTCAGGTACCTGCCGGTACCACCGTGTTTGCTTGTCCAGCTCAGGGGCGTATTTCTGGACCAGCGATAGATCGTGGTGTGATCGACCAGCACGCCCCGCTGAAGTCATCATTTCCGCCAGAGCGCGGTAGCCCACCCCGTAGCGGCAGTACCACCCACTGCCCACAGAATAATGTCACGGGGAAATGACGACCGGGGAAGATACCCATGGCTGTGACTATTTCACGTCACTCTTCCTACTGCCCCAACTTTCCAACAGCACCTTTCAGGGTCATATGGGGGCAGTGGAGAGAAGTGGTGGATCAGTGGACGGCGGTGGATGCCGAAGTAGGCGTGGCGTGTTCCTCTTTCGACTCGGTCGGAGCCAGGTGAGCCGGATCCAGATCAATGCGGCGCAACAGCTGGGCGTTCAGGGCCACCACGATGGTCGAGGCAGACATCAAGATCGCGCCCACGGCCGGGGACAGCACGAACCCGATCGAGGCGAGCACTCCGGCGGCCAGCGGCACAGCGAGGATGTTGTAGCCAGAGGCCCAGATCAGGTTCTGGATCATCTTGCGGTAGCTGGCCTGGGACAGCTCAATCATCGACAGCACTGCCCGCGGGTCATCACTGGCTAGGACCACCCCGGCAGATTCCATGGCCACATCCGTGCCGGCACCGATGGCGATACCGACGTCCGCGCGGGTCAGAGCGGGGGCGTCATTGACACCGTCACCGACCATGGCCACGCTCAAACCCCGGTCCTGCAGCTGCGTGACCTTGGTGTCTTTGTCCTGGGGCAGGACCTCGGCGAAGACCTCATCAATGCCTAGGTCCTGACCAACCGCCTGGGCCACCTGCTGCGCGTCGCCGGTGATCATCGCGACCTTCACCCCGCGGTCCTGCAGGGCTTTCACGGCGGCGCGGGATTCGGGGCGGATCTTGTCCTCGACGGCCACCGCACCGATGATCTGACCGTCACGGACAATATGGAGCACACCGGCCCCACGCCCGGTCCAGGCGCTGGTGGTGTCGGTGAGCTCGGCCGGGGTCGTGAGGTTGAACTCGCGCAGCATGTTCGGCCCACCCACGAGGATCTCAGCGCCATCGACAGTGGCCCGGACCCCCCGGCCGGAGGCGGCGCTGAAACCAGTTGCACGGATTTGCCGACGGGAGGCCTCGGGATGGGCGGCCGCGGCCGCCACGATGGCGCGGGCCACGGGGTGCTCACTGTCGGCCTCCGCGGCGGCGGCCAGGGCCAGCAGCTCGCCCTCGGTGACGCCAACAGCTGCCGCGACACCGGTGACCGCGTGCGCACCCTCGGTCAGGGTGCCGGTTTTGTCGAAGAGAACCACGTCGATGGTGCGCATCCGCTCGAGCGCCATCCGGTCCTTGATGAGCACCCCGGATTTCGCGGCCCGCTCGCTGGAGATCGCAATGACCAGCGGAATCGCCAGACCCAGGGCATGCGGGCAGGCGATGACCAGCACCGTGACCGTGCGCACCACGGCATCGTCCGGGCTGCCGATGATGGTCCACACCACCGCAGTGATCAGAGCGGAGATCAGCGCGAACCAGAACAACAACGCCGCCGCCCGATCCGCCAGGGCCTGGGCCCGGGAGGAGGACTCCTGGGCGTCGGCAACCATGCGTTGGATCCCGGCCAAGGCGGTGTCCCCGCCGGTAGCCTCCACCCGGATGCGGACGGTGTTGTCGGTGGCCACGGTACCGGCGACCACCTTGTCACCGGTGTCGCGGAAGACGGGACGGGATTCGCCGGTGATCATCGCCTCATCGAATTCGGCGGCTCCATCGAGGATGGTTCCGTCGGCCGGCACCCGGGCACCGGCCCTCACCAGCACGACGTCGTCGACGACCAGGTCGGAGATGGCCACGGTGCGGGTGGTCCCGTCGATGACTTTCTCGGCCTCATCCGGCAGCAGGGCAGCCAGCGCGTCAAGCGCGGAGGACGCAGCCCCGAGAGCGGACATCTCCAGCCAGTGGCCCAGCAGCATGATGGTCACCAGCAGGGCCAGCTCCCACCAGAAGTCCAGCTCGAAACCGCCCAGCCCCAGAGTGGTGACCCAGGAGGCGACAAACGCCACGGTGATGGCCATGGCGATCAGGAGCATCATCCCGGGTTGGCGGGATTTCAGTTCTTTCCATCCGCCCTTGAGGAAAGGCGTTCCGCCGTAGACGAAGATGATCGTGCCCAGCACCGGGGGAATCCAGGTGGATCCGGGGAATGCCGGGAGGTGGTAGCCGAGCAGCTGGGCGACCATGGGGCTGAAAATAACGACGGGAATGGACAGAATCAGCGACCACCAGAAGCGGTCCCGAAACATTGCGGTGCTGTGTCCGGCGTGTTCGCCGTGACCATGAACGTGGTGGTCTTCGTCCAGGGCGGAGTGCGGGTGATCGTGGGGCATCGCCTGGCCGTGGGTGTCGGCATGTGCGTGGTGTTCGTGGCCGGCATGATCCGGGTGGTGGGTGTGGTCTGTTTCCGGAGCGGGGTGATCACCATGGTGATCACCCGAATGGTGGGGAGTGCTCATGACGTTCCTTTCGCTCAACCCGGTCGGGGTCGAGATGATGGGTAAAACTGATCAGGATAAGACGGTGTAGCCGGCCTCCTCGATGGCCCGGCGAACCATCTCCGGAGGTACGACACCGGTGACCGTGACGGTGGAAACACCACCAGCAGCGAGATCAATCTGGACGTCGTCGACCTGGGGAAGGGCCTGAAGGGCCTGGGTCACGCTTTTCGCGCAGTGCCCGCAGGTCAGGCCGGTGACCTGGTAGCTAGGGGAGGACCCTCCTGCTGACGAGTCGCTGGTGGCAGGGGTGGAGGCGGTGTCGGCACGTGAGGCAGGTCCGCAACAGCTGCAGCCGTGGGAGGCCATCGGCAAGAGGCGGGGCGGGGAGGTGATCATGGGAAAGCTCCTTCGGTTCGGTGGGGTGCGGCGATGCCGCTCTCTAGCGTATACCCCCAGGGGGTATATTTTCAGCATACCCCCTGGGGGTATATTTTCAAGGGGTAGAGGGCACGGCCCTCACGCGGGGCAGGGTGTGGTCACCGAGCAGCCTCCTCACTTTCGGGAGGGGACAGCGGGAGGCGGAGGGCAAACACCGCTCCGCGACCAGGTCCGGGGGAGGTGGCGGTGAGAGTGCCGCCGTGGGCCTCGATCAATGCCTTGGAGATGGTCAGACCGATACCGGCCCCGCCGTTGTCCCGGCTGCGGGCGGCATCCCCCCGGTAGAAGCGTTCGAAGATGTGTCCGAGCTGGTCAGGTGGGATGCCCTCGCCATCATCGGCGACGTGGATGAGCGCGGTGGACGCCCCCTGTCGGTGGACGCTGATTCGGACCTGCCCGCCGGCCGGGGTGTGCCGTAGCGCGTTCGACAGGAGATTGCTCATCACCTGGCCGAAGCGTTGCCGGTCCACGAGCACCCGGGCGGTGTCTGCAATGCTCTCGACCTGTAAATCGACGCCTTTGTCAGCATAAGCTTCCCCCGCGGCAACAGCGGCGGTATGGAGCAGATCCCCGAGCCCTTCCTCCGCCAGGTCCAAATCGATCCGGTGTTCCTGGGCCCGGGAGACATCGTCGATGTCTTCCATCAACCGGGTCAGGCGGGTGAGTTGGTCAGCCATGATCGTGTGGGTGGCATTATTCCAGTCCACGACCCCGTCCTGGAGACCATCGAGGTAGACCGTGAGCACCGATAAGGGGGTGCCCATTTCGTGGGCCAGATCAGAGAGCATCTGGCGGCGGACCTGTTCGGTGTGTTCCAGCCGGTCGGCCATGGTGTTGAAGGCATGCGCCAGGGTGGTGAACTCGGGGCCTGCTTTTCCGGCGGGCACGCGGATACGGGAGTTGCCGGCCGTCAGGCTGGTAGCGGCGTGGGTGAGATCCTGCAGGGGGGTGCGCAGACGACGCGATAACCACAGGCTGGCCAGCAGGGCGCTGATCAAGGCGGTGGGCAGGGCGACGGCCAGGGTGATCAGGTTGGCGCCCCGGTAGGCCTGCTCGGCATGGAACAGCTCCAGCGAGGGGTCCTCCCGGCCGGTCATCAACATATGATCATGGAACAGGGTCGGACCCACCATCGTGGCCACGGCCGCGGCCACCAGCAGGCTAATCACCACGACCAACACCTGGGCGGCCAGGAAGCGGAAGGTCAGGCCGGGTCCGTGATTCATGGCTGCCCCACCCGGTAGCCCACGCCACGCACGGTGTCGATAAACCCCCGGCCCCGGGTGTCGGTGCCGAGCTTGCGACGCAAGTTGCCGATGTGGACATCGACGATGCGTTCATCACCGACCCAGGTGGTGTCCCAGACCTCGGTGACCAGGTCGTGGCGGGTCAGCACCTGGCCGGGGCGCAGGGCCAGGGCAACCAGCAGCTCGAACTCCGTGCGGGTGAGCTCCACGGTCGTCTCCCCCACCCGCACCTCATGGGCGACGGGGTCAAGGATGAGGTCCCCAACGATCAAGGGGGTGGTCACCTGCGGTGGGGTGATGCTGGTGCGCGGGCGGCGCAACACCGCATGCACCCGGGTCACCAGTTCCCGGATGCTAAAAGGTTTGGTGATGTAGTCATCCGCCCCCAGGGTCAAACCGCTGATCTTGTCGTCCTCGCTGCCACGCGCAGTGAGCATGAGGATGTAGCAGTCCGAGAAGGTGCGGATGCGTCGGCACACCTCCAGGCCGTCGAGTTCGGGCAGCCCCAGATCCAGCACCACAACATCGGGGGAAAAGCGACGGGCCTCGTCCATGGCCTGGGTACCGGTGTGCGCCTGGCGGGTATCGAAGCCGGCCCGGATGAGGTAGGAAGCCACCATCTGAGCCAGGGGTTGTTCATCATCGACGACCAGCACCCGCCCCGGGGGCGTGGCGGTGGTCGGTGTGCGGTCAGCCATAGACCCCAGTATCGCTCCGGCCAGGGGGGAATACCACCCTCGCTCAGTACCCGGCGGGGAAATCTTCATCAAATCTTCAAACATCACCCTTCGACCGCCGTCACCCCTGTGTCCCACCCTGGGTCGGCGGCATCGCCTCCCCTGGTCGGTTCAGCAGGCGCCACCAGGGATTTCACTGTCTGCACCGCATACCCGGGGCGGGTAGAAGTACATCACCCACGGCTGTGGGGTGGTGTCCCGGTGGTGACCCAGCCCACCGAATTCACCCCCTTTTCGCCCTGTTATAAGGCTGTGAACAGGGTTTTTGATTTCTAGTCCGTCAGGCACCCGTGCTAGATAAAGGTATGGCATCGACCTTGAGACGGTGTCTTCTCATGGTCTTACCACGATCCAAGGAGATTGACGTGAAACGAGCAGCGATCGCAGCCGCCGCCCTTGCCCTCGCCCTCACGGGGTGTTCGGCTGCCGACCCGGAACCCACCGCCGATGGGACGGTGTCGCAGGACACATTCCTGACTGCCCATGGCCTGGCCGACATGGACGCGGTGGAGATCATTGATCACCTCGACCGGCAGAAGGTCACTGAGCGTCCCACGGATCTGATCGCCTCAGTACGTGCCGATGAACTGCTGCTCTCGAGCGATGACCAGGAAGTTGTGCTCGATCTTCCCGACAATCAGACGTATGTCTCGATCGCACCCTATCTCACCTCCACCCACGACTGCTTCTACCACAGCCTCACGACCTGCCAGGGGGAACTCGACAATGAGGATATCCAGGTCACGATCACCGATGAGGCGACCGGTGAGGTGCTGGTGGACGAGACGACAACCACCTTCGACAACGGGTTTATTGGCTTCTGGCTTCCCGATGATGCCACCGGCCTGATTGAGGTCAGCTACCAGGGGCGTACCGGCACCACGGAGTTTTCCACCGCCGACGACGGTGCCACCTGTGTCACAGACCTGCGCCTGACGTGATGGCTCAGCAGGGTCCTCACCTGCGCCTGTCTCCCGTGTCACTGAAATCCTGCACCAAGGAAGGTTAAATCATGATGAACGCGTTTTCCCGACGACAGTTTCTGCTCGGCGGGCTCGTCCTCGCCGGCACCGGGGCCGTGGCCGCCTGCACCAGCGACCCTGGACCCGCTGCCTCGGCACCAGGTTCCTCTCTTCGCCCCACTCCCACCCCCACTGCGCTCGGTGAGCCGACGGTGCGCCGGACACTGAACGCCCGGCCCCTCTCTCTGGATATCGGCGGCATCGAAGCCAAGACGTGGGGATACGTCTCTGACACCGGGGATGCGGCCATTGAGGCCACTGCCGGCGACGTCCTACAGGTCGATATCACCAATGAACTGCCTGAGAGCACCTCCATCCACTGGCATGGCATCGCACTCCACAACGCAGCCGACGGTGTGCCCGGCATGACCCAGGACCCCATTGAACCTGGCGAGTCTTTCTCCTATGTTTTTGAAGTCCCCCATGGTGGCACCTACTTCTACCATTCCCACTCCGGCCTGCAGCTTGATCGCGGCCTCCACGCCCCACTGATCGTCCGTGACCCGCAAGACGCTGAGGACCAGGACGTCGAGTGGACCATCGTGCTCGACGACTGGGTCGATGGCATTCAGGGCACTCCCGACGATGAGCTCGACAAGCTCACCGGAATGGGTTCGGGTGACCATAACGGGAAGAAGGGGATGGGAGGTCACGGCCATATGATGCACGGCACCCCGGACCGGGTACTGGGCGGGGATGCCGGCGATGTGATGTATCCGCACTACCTCATCAACGGACGTATCCCCCGTGCTCACCGGACCTTCGAGGCTCGCCCGGGCGACAAGGCCCGCCTGCGGTTTATCAACTCCGGCGGTGACACCATCTTCAAGGTGGCCCTCGGTGGCCACCGCATGACCGTGACCCACACCGACGGCTTCCCTGTCCAACCCAGGGAGACCGAATCGATCTACCTGTCGATGGGCGAGCGTGTCGACGTCGAGGTCATCCTCGACGACGGTATCTTCCCGCTCACGGCTTTGGCGGTGGGTAAGGACGACCGTGCCTTCGCCGTCATCCGCACCGCCGGCGGCCAGGCCCCCCACCCCGATGTCGACTTCCCCGAGTTGTCGTCCACCGGACTGCTTCTGTCCTCCCTGAAGCCAGCAGACCGTGCACTCCTGCCCGAGGACACACCAGACCGAGAAGTCAGCATCGACCTGGGCGGGCAGATGATGCCGTATGAATGGAGCATTCTCACCGACGGCCAATCCTCCTCCGCGACCGTGCAGGAGGGCCAGCGCCTGCGGATGGTCATGCGCAACAGGACCATGATGCCCCATCCCATGCACATCCACGGCCACACGTGGGCGCTGCCCGGCAGCGGCGGGCTACGCAAGGACACCGTCCTTCTCCGCCACGGTGAAACCATGATTGCCGACCTGATCGCTGACAACCCCGGTGAGTGGGCATTTCACTGCCATAACGCCTATCACATGGAAACCGGGATGTTCAGCTCGCTTCGCTACGAGTAACCCCCACAGCAGGGTTGAGTGCCGAGGTGGGCGGGGGTGCCCCCGAGTAGTGGACACGGCGTTGGTGTCAGGGTTGAGCAATGTGTGCCAGGAGTTGACGGGATTGAAGTATGCGTCGGCGTGCACGGCAGCAAGTTCAATGATGCGGTCGTAGCACTTGTTAAAGCCGGTGGTTTCGGCATCAATGACCGCAAAGACCGGCTTGCCCGGTGTGCGCGGGGCGTAGCGGTTGAGGAGGTTTTCTAAAAAGCCCATGGCCCCAAACCTAGAGGCCCATACCGACATGCCCACCTAAACGCTATCGAACACTGCAACCAACGTGGATTTCTGTGGATAACCACACTAGCCCTGTGCGGGTTGTCCACAAGGTTAGTGTGGTTGGCCTTTCGTAGCGGGCGTGGGTGTGGTTGCCTTAGTGCTATGAGCACTTCGCAGGACTATCCGAACTCCACCCCAATCCCCGCTACTACGACCACTGGGGAGGGTCAGCGGCGGGGGCCGAGCTTGCGGGATATTTCCCAGCAGGAATTAAATACTGCTACCCAGTACATGATTGATGAGCATGGATATGCTGCGTACTAAGCAGAAGAACTGCGACTAGGAAAAATAAAAAGAACCGGAGTGGAAACTTCTGTGGTTTCCATCTCCGGATCTCGATGGTGTGATGTTCACGATGGCAGCTCAGCATGGCTTTTCAAAGAGCATATCCCGTACTGCGGATATGGATTCTTCCCTAGTGCTTCCAACGACGAGAAGCACTAGGGAAGTTTCCTTTTATTGAGCGCCGTTTTCCTTCGGCCGGCCAGGGGTTTCGTGGAAAGATTGAAGATGTTTCTTGAAAGCCCCGTGACGGACGAGGGGCTTTTATGAAACTTCCTGACCAGATGTATTAGGTCCGCGGCAACACCCCGGTTACACGCAGTTTCGCCTCGGGTTACACAACAGAAGTAGATTTTTGACGTGAGCAGGAGCGCTCCTGAGAACGGGAAGTCAGGAAATTCCGCTTCCGACTCTTCCTGCCTCTCGGCAAGCTCCACGCTCCACGGTGAACGTTCGACAAGTTCGTCAAAGGTGAGCACCTCCGGTGACTTATGGTTCGAGCGGAAACTTTCAACGCTACGGAACTTCGAGCCAATTCGGTTGCCTTCGGCGCGGCAAAAATCGCACATGGGCCGATCATCAGAAACGAGCGTGGTTCAGCTGTTTTCGCAACTTTGCCGGAATCTGCGCCATCTCTGCTACTTTCACTGTCTCTTCAGCAGCGCACACAGCTGCACCGCTACCCGGAACTTGACTAGTTCAGCGATCGCTGTATAGTTCAGCGCATGCTGACTATTGCTTCGCGTCTCGACGTGATGAACCGCCTGGGTCGTGCACTGGCCGA
>ERZ1030923.45-NODE-45-length-32485-cov-6.914030_pt1 | contig 32485 bp, 36 predicted proteins | sample MGYA00518601_ERZ1030923 | MGnify/ENA primary metagenome ERZ1030923 (study PRJEB33718, sample SAMN03159691) | human skin metagenome | collected 2014-05-20 | study: EMG produced TPA metagenomics assembly of the PRJNA266117 data set (Human skin bacterial metagenome and... | reverse complement strand
TCTACACCTAAGCCTTCGTCGGCAGCGTCAGATGTGTATAAGAGACAGACTCCGGATCGGCTCGGTCCACTTCGAAAGCAAACCGGCGCCGAAGCTGAATTCCGTCCTTAGCTCGGTTGTCATCGTTCTCAATGAACCAATCGAACTTGGTGCGGAACATATGTTCAATCAAAGAGGAGAAAATATGGTCATCTTCGCGCTCAATCTGGGAGTACAGCCAACTCAGGTACATCCCATCGAGACGCGGATTCATTTAGAAACCACCTACAACTTCCTCGAAAGACGACTTGACAATGACAACTTCAATGTCAAGCTTCCGTCCGTTGTTACGAATATAGTACACGTCCTCGTGATCTCGATCGAGACTATCTAGCAGATCACCAAACAAGAAGTCGGTGTTGTCCAGAATAGAATCGTGATCATCAACCACAAGGTTGTCTACTGGGAAATATGACACTGAGGTTTGATCGTTGTCATACACATTGTCGAAGAACATCTGTTCCGTGATGAAATATGGTTCATCCTGCTCTTCATCATCAGGCAGGTTCGCAATAATATCATCCACTTCCTCTTCAACCTCCTCTCGTTCCTCATCGAGCTTCTCTTCTTCCGGAGAACGCTTCCGCGGATCCTTAGGCTTCTCGCCGTCCTGACAAGCTTCTTCCTTAGCAATCTTCTCGTAAGGAATATACTCGTCTACGTCAGCGTCCTCTGGTTCTTCGTTGTTTGCACGGAAGATAGACATATCTTCGTAAATATCGCCAATGTTGTGACGCTTCTTTACAAAGGTAATCATGTCCTCAAGATACTCCTTGGTCTCTTGAAGCTCTACCAAACGTGCCTTGACGTCGTCTTCACGATCAACGCCGATCTTGTAGTATTTCTCCCTGAGCTTTTCGGTCTCGTCGTTCAGACGCTGTTCGTACTCGTCATGAAGCTGCTTCTTGGCATAAAAATAACCACCAGCAGCTCCAGCGCCTGCAAGTGCAAGACCGGCTAGAAAAATAACCGGCTTGTTCATTTAGATCCGATCCCAGATGACGCCGTTGACATTGAAGTCCATCAGAACAGAACGCTCGTCGCCATTGACGAACATGCGCTTTGCGATGTCCCAGTCGTTACCGAAAATACCGAAGTCGATGAAGTCATCTCCGCGATCGCCAAGGACCCAGCCAACTACAGAACCTTCTGGAGTGCGCTCGATGCCCAGGGCGTCGTACACTTCATTCAAAAATACGTGACCGCGGTGGATCAGCACGTCGTTCATGTGGTTCTGAATGTTAGACAGGAACATGCGGTTGATCGAGGCGTCCGACTGCCAGTTCGGATTGCCTTCATCAAAGAATCGAGCGTACTGAGACGGCGCACGGTGACCATCCACAGTCTTAGTGGTCTTCTTCTTACCGTCAGAAGCCTTGGTCTCCTGCTTTACAATGTTGTAGCGGAAGTCCTGGTCCTTCTCTTCACCAAACTCCTCAATCACACGATTGCGGTAGTTCTCAAACGCCTTGTCCAGGGTTGCGTATGCTGCAACCAGAGCTGCGTTACGGTTGTTCAGAATAACCTGAGCGCCAGTGAACGAACCCAGGGTAACTGCACCTGCGACAATCGCCGGAGAATATAGCTTTGCAAACGCACGGATGGTCTTAGCCATGTTTACGCGCTTGTCACGCTTGTAGTCTTCCTCGGTGTAGCCCTTCTCCTCAGAGAGCTTCTTGTCACGGTAGACAGACTCGATGTCTTCGTTGTTCTTGTTGTGCTCAGCAACAACGTCCTGTGCCTTGAGGGTGGCACGGCTGGACAAATATACGGTTGCGCCAAAGCCTGCTACACCGGTAGCAAACAGAATGGCCGGAGAATGCTTCTGAACCTTTGCAGCGGCCTTACCAGCTGGGCGGGTTACATTGGCTGGGAGCTTGGTGACCATCTTGTTCATGGCCTTAGAAATGTTGATCTTCATGATCAGTTCCTTTCAAATATGGTGATCTAGTCGAGGAATTCGGGACGAGGAATATCAATGATGAATCCTCGGCGTACTTTTCGGACAGCGGTGGAGTGGAGTTCAGTCCAGCCCCAGTTCTCGTCGGTGTACGTGGCCTTGATGCCGACAAGTTCATACAGATCTGCTACGGTTGCGTAGCCGTACGAACTTACAAGCTCATACAGGCTGTCAAGCACATCATTAGCTTCGGCACGAGACTCGAGAATAATATCATCAAAGTCGTGACGATCGCGCTTACGATTAATATGGCGATCTTCGTCCCTTTGGCGAGGTGCAGGCTCGCTTCGACGTGCAGTGGAGGGCGAGGAGTAGCGGTTGTAGGAAATATAGCTTCCTCCGCCACTACGAGTCCGGCGCGGCTTCTTGTTGTTGGTACCATACGCCAGATTCTCAATGGTTTGGGTCGATGCGTCAACAAAAACATCAAGTGCACGAGGCACAATAACATCCGTGACAACAGATCCAAGGGATTCGGCCAAACTACTTGCGAAAGGGTTTTCCTGACGCTTCTTTCGAATGACTCGACTCTTAGTTACGCGCTTGACGTTCTTGTCTTGCGCAGAAGGCCTTGTCTTTTTGCCGTCTTGAGAAATATCATTAGACGGAAAATCAGGCATCGTCATGTTGCTCCTTTGATTGGCCAAAAAATATAGAGCCCGTGTAATGGGCCCTATACTTTTGGGTTGGGGTTGGTTTACTTTTAGTCCTCGTGGTCGATGACTTCTGGTTCTTCGACATCCACCTTGATCTTGCGGGCGTGTTCAGCTGTATCGAATACAACGTCGACTAGCTCGTCGGTTTCCTTGCCTACGATGTTACCAACCGCGATGCCAACGCTGCCTACGCCGATGTTTACTCGCACCTGTTCAGACTGGGTGAGTTCTTCTTCGGCGAAGACTTTGTCGACAACACGCTTAGTCACATAGCTTGCAGTTCCACCGCTCACTACTCGCGTTGCCATCTTTACAATGTTACGCGGCTTGATCTTGATGTTAGTGTTGACCTTCATGTCAGGGGTTCCTTTCGGTTGTGGTGAACATTTCCCTCATTATAAGGTGTGTATTTTATGCGTTTCCGTTGAGCTTTGCAATGAGCTCTTCACGCGACAAACCTTCGAGAGACTCGGTTTCACCGTTGTCTTCGGACTTCTTTTCGTCCTCAAGCTCGGGCTTAGCCGTGTCCAAAACCGGTTCCGGGTGTAGGTTGTCCTCAGAGACAGGCTTGCCATCAGTCTCCTGCTGAATATGCAGATCCTTCATGGCCTTCTCATACGCCTTGTACTGCTGCGGGTTGGTCTTCTTAGCCTGTTCCATAATATCGGCAGGCATGAGACCGGTGATGAACTCCATTGCCCGCTGCGGGTCGTTAATCAGACCCCACAGAAACTCAGAATATGGCTCGGAGTCGATGAAGTCCTCAAGGACCTCCTTGTTCTTGACAAACTTACGACCGTCCTCGGAGCGCTTGCCGTACGAACGATGTACGAAAGTCTTGAGCATCCACAGAACGTCCTTAGCCGTCGGATCCTCTCCGATCTCCTTGAGCATGTCGGACATCGAACGGTCCTGCTCCAACTCCAAGTCGATGAGCTCGGCCTTGTTCAGGTTGAAATATAGGTCCTCGGTTGCTGGCTGGCCGTCGAGGTTGGTGTAAGCAACAGTCTGCTTGATCATGGTAGAAAATATCCTTTCGAATGGGTTACTTGGTCTTGGACTTCGGCTTGGCTTCTTCCTGTGGCTCCTCATCAGGTTCTTCTGCCTCAGGTTCCTGATGGTACTCTGGTTGATCGTCGTTTTCGATCACTTCGTAGTACTCATCTGGAAAAAATAGCTTTGCCGCGACAAACGAGAGTACAAATCCCGCTGCCGTAGCAATCTCGCGGTTGGTGAACAGTGGTGGCTTCTTCATAAGAAGTCCTTTCTAGTAGGTACGGGAAATAACGACCATCGGCTTTGCATCATAGTCAATGTAGACACAAGGCTTGTCGTCATTGGTGAGTGTAGAGGAAATATGAACATCCAGCATGTCGTCCGAACACCATCCGATGTCGTCCGAGATGCTAGTGTTGTCCAATCCAAGCAAGTCATAGAACTCGCTCAGACTAATCGCCATCTCCTGGATGAGTCGACGATTAATGTCGTTCTCTGCGCGGCGGATCGCATCTACGCTACTGTAAAAATAACGTCCTGACACGGCATCCATACACAGAACCATGCCTTGACCCGTGTTGATCACTCCACCGGGCTCTGGCACAGGAGTATTCGCTACAACATCAGCTGCAATGTCATCACGAACAGCTTCTTCCTTCTTTTCGCCAATGGTCTCAGCTACCTTCTTGCGGTAGTTAGAATATGCGTGCTCAGTCATCGTGTACATTGCAGTAGCAGCCGCAGTCTGCTGTACACCAGTACGATGCAGCGTCAAAATACATCCCAACGTGGCTACGAACGATACACCTGCTGGAATATACAGGCGCCAGACGAGATCGAACTTCTCTTGAGTATCCAACTCAGTTCGAGGATCCTTCGTCTCGATCGTATCCCATGCAAGCTCATTCTCTTTCTCCGCGATGAGCTCAGACGCCTTGAGTGTTGCGTCAGCGGTAAAATATGTAGTGGTCGCGAGGCCTGCGATCGCCCCGGTTGTCATTACCTTGGTTCCGTGCGCAGCCCAGAACTTCTTGAAGTTTCCTGACAATGCCATGGTCCTTATCCTTTTGTCTGATTGAGGTGGCGTTCTTACACATTACTTCTTCTTGCTGCCTGCTCGAAAAAATAGAGCAAACGCGACTCGGAGTGCTACGAACAGTAGTACGTGCTTTCCGAAAATATCGAAGCTTGCTCGGAAACCTCGGAGATACATCTTGGCGTTCTTGAGCCACTGATCGAGGTTCTTCTTGAGATCTGCCATTGTTCTTGTCCTTTCTTCTCGGCAGAAAAATATAGAGGGCGTAATCTTTTGCATCGATTACTCAAAACCGGAGTTCGGTTTCTTCCTCTCACTATACAAAGTGTATTTTTTGCGGATTTCGCCACTTTTCGACGTTTTTGGCCTATACTCTAGGTACCCCCATTAACGTCACTGTGACGACTAAACCAAAAAATATAGGACCTGTGTAGGCCCTATATTTAGGTTAAGAATCTTTTTGCTTGTGGAATTGGTACGCGGACATCGCTTCAAAGTACAGAATATCGCATTCGTCCTCGAGCTTCTTTTGAGTGCGGGCGACAAAAGCTTTGACCTTGTTGAAACGCTCAATCTTCTTACGGAAGCGAATCATTTTGTTCACGAGCTTGTACTCGCCGTTCTTCGCGAGAGACGCGGTGACGGTTTCGAAATTCTTGTTTACTTCAAACGGATCCATGATGAGTTCCTTTCAGTTGATGGATTCCTTCATTATATGACATGTATTTTATGCGTCCTTACAAGTCCAGCCTTTCTCAACCATCCGAAAAAATATAGGAGATGCCCCCGATGCGGGGACAGTCCTATACTTTTTAGTTCCTTCGTTGTTGATCGGAGCGAAGATTCTACTTCACTTTCAGCAACAGATTCATGGCCTTGGAGGTAACCACGTTCAACTTCTCATAGTTGACGATGAGCGCGATTCCGGCCAGATTGCCTGCAACCGTCAGAGCGGTATCAGGGGATATAGACTTTCGCGGTTTGTTTTCATTCTGGCGAATAGCATACAGCCTCTGAAGTCGATCCAACAGTTCCAGGTATTCATCTGAATCGGATTCGTACTCAGCCATCTCAATGAAAATAGTTTCAATGGCTGCCTCAAGACGTTCGTCCGTCTTTGAATTGTTCTTGTTAAACACTTCGTGTCCTTTCGACTTGACTACAGGTTCATTATAGAACATGTATTCCTTGCGTCACTTGACATCGATGCGAAAATAAATCAAAGACTCTTGCTCGAGTTCCTCAGGTGTAAGGTCGAGCTCTAACTTAATATCGCGCTCGCCTGTTTCCTTCTTACGGATCTTGACGGTTCCTGCGTTCTCTTGCTTGTTATCAAAGCATGCTTGCACGAAAATGATTGCAAGAATGAGAACCACAGGACCAAGCCATAGCGTCTGGTAGAGCTCGTCGCCATTGACAAAGTCGGAAATCACGAGGAAAGCTAAGTAAACTAACCCCATGAAACTTAAAAATACAATTCGTTTAGCCATTTAACTTCTTTCTACTAGATCCTTAAGTGGATTGTATTCTACCAATTCAGGGTACTCGATGTATCCCGACTCGTCGAAGGATCGGACATAAGAATCCACTCGCATGTCAACGTTGTCGTCCCAAGAAGAACGAACTGTGACAATATCACCAAGATCATAGTCCTTCTGATACTTTGCTTTGGAGTTCGGACTCACTTCGAACGTATAGCGCTTTGTTTCTTGCGCTAGATTGTAATATTGATTCGCTCGCTGTTGCGAAATCTTGTACTGGTATTTGAGGACCTGGAGATCATTGACCTTCTCATGCACCGTCTTGACAGCGCTGAGAATATCCCGCAGAATCGGAATCGGAAGATCATAAATCTCAATCTCATTGGCCTTGATCATGTCCTTCGGCTCCGTATCGGGAATATCGATCATCTTCATTCGATGTACGTAGTCTCCGCGATACCGAGTTTCTCCGTATCCTTTTGCCGCGAGCTTGCTGAAGGCGTAAACGTTGTTGGCGTACTGCGTGATGTCCCAGTCGTATTGCTCATTCGTAATGTCACCCCGAAAATATGCGAACATCGGGTTGGCATTGTTCGTCCTAACACGTCCTGGACGCGAATCCAGCAAAGCCGGGCTGTCATCCAACTTGTAAGGACGTCGAAGATGGAATGCAACACCATAAGACATCGCAAGGTCATGCGCCGCAGCATAGACTGAGCCACGAGGAACGTTGTACGCATCGATGACGGGTCCATGCTTAATATCATTCATAAAGCGGAACGGAAAAGCCACCGTATAACCAAACCCCCACTCTGAGGCGTCGATGCGCCCTTGTGTAACCAAAGACACAATCAGCTCTCCGGGGTATTTGTTATAAAACGTTAGACTGTCGTCATCGACACCGTTTTGGATACTATCGACGAGGAATCGGTTCTCCAAAAATGTTTCCGCGGTTCGCCCCTTGATAGTTAGCTTCGGGACGCCCTTTTCGTCCGTACGAATCGAAAATTTGTCCACGATCATCATGGAGTTATCCAGATTGTTACCCAAAAATGTTCCGGGCGGAATCTGCTTCATGACCGTTTTAATGTCAGGCGTTTGGATGGTGAACTCTCCAGCGTCAGAGAAACTATCCACCCAGTGAATCGACTCGAGGTTCCGAACCAGCTCTTCTGGTAAGAGGGTGGTAGATGAAAGCTTGTAAATATCCATCTAAACACCCCAATACCTTGGTCGGTAACGTAAGACCGCGTTCTCACCAGACACTTTGGATCCTGCTCGAATCACGTTCTTACCCGGCGCCAAATATACCCAAGCGTGTTGCTCCATCAGGACTTTGTCAAAGACATGTCGGTAATATGAGCTAGACGTGGTATAGTTTTGACGAATATCCCGCCCTTTCTCAGTACTGTCGAAAGTGAATCCAGTTTTCGACGGAGTTGGCGAAATACGATCGACCTCAGACACCTGGACTCTCTGCCCGGTGGTTTCTGACACAACACCAAAATAATTAACCGTGTTTGCAGTCACAGTGTTCAGGACAAACCCCACAGGGGCGCCAGGGTTGAATATGTCGAACTTCATGAATTCCCCGGACTCTTTGGTCTCTGCGGTGAACTCTTTGATGTTCACTGACTCAAAATATGGCGAAGCACATTGCAGAGTCAGCTGCATAACCGGTTCCTTGGTGTAAAGATCCGCCTCGACGTTCGAAATATAGCATTCAACGCTTGCAACATCGACCGACCCCACCAAAGTCAACGTAGTCGACTCGTTGGGGTTCTGTCCCGCAAGAATATGCTGATAGATCTCGTCGCGGAGGTATTCTACCGTATGTCCCTTGGATCGATCCGGGTTGAGAATAAACTCTAGCGTTACTTCTCGCTCGTCAGCACGACTTCCCGTGTGGAATGAACCAGAGAGAAGCGTCTTCTGCAAGTTAACCGTAACGCTAGGGCTTGTTAGACCCGTAGTTCCTTTGAGAATATACTCGTCTCGCTTGGAAGGAGACTTGTAGTTGAAGGTATTCTCATTCGTCATGGTGTTGAGCTTAATCTGCTTTAAACCAATCATGGGTTAAACCCACCTCCTCGCAACTTAAAGAAGTTAAGCTGGTTGTTAGTCTTACGGTAAATATCATCCAGAGACAGAGCCTTAGGCGAGTGGTTGTTCTGGGTGAATCGGATGATCGGCTGAGCTGCACTAGCCATAGACTCGCTGAGCGAAGCCTTGGTCTTGTTGAACCGGCTGAGTGTTGCAAGAGCGCCCGAACGAACATTAGACGCCGCACCAAAGACTTCGTTCAAGTCCTTGACCTGACTCAAGTCCATAACCGGCTTGATGACCGGGTTGGAAATATAGTCGATGTCGGCCTTGATGTCCTTGAAGACGTCTTCGTTCTTAAGCGCCTCGCGATACGCATTGCCAAACCCAGCGACAGTGTTCTTAGCCTGATCCTGAGTTACACCAAATATACTTTCCATACCGAAGAAGGCTGGGCCCCAGTTGGCGTCCTTACCATTGAAGCTGCCTTCCACCGCAGATATAGCATCAGGTGCTTGGCCCGCAAAGAACTTAGCCTTGTCAGACAGGTTGTCGAAGAAACTCGATACTGGCGAATTTGCAAATGGAGACTGTGCAATCCGATCATCAATGTCGTCGAAGGTGTCAAATATAGTCTTGGACATGGAATCAGCAGAGGAACGCAAGGAATGCTCGTCGTTCACAATACCGTCCTTAAGGCCCTCGACAATATAACTACCCATCTCCATCATCACACGGGATGGTGAGTGAATACCAAAGAACTTCTTGAATCGGTTAAGCAAGTCTTGTGCGCCACGCTGGAAGTTTTCAACCACAGCAGGCCACCCTCGCTTAGCGCCTCGATCCACACCCTTGGTAATATTCTCGCCCACGCCTTCGGCCTGTCGGACAGTGCCGTCAGCATTGATAGTTGGGTTAGCGGCGTCGTAATTAATATCAGCCGGGTTGTTGCTTTGTCCGCCCTGAGTTCCATCAAGCTTTGTCAGGCCGAACGCGTCGGCAACTTGATCATAAAGCTTCAAGCCCTCGCTGACGGTTCCTGTCACGGCGTTCATCGTGTCAAGAACCTGATGTAGACTGAAACGTCCTCGCTTTTCCGTAGGAGCCATTGCGACAGAGGTTCCACCCATGTTGTCCGCAGATATAGCACCCTTAAACTCGTCCGTAGCAGTCTTAATACGCTCGGTATCCGAAACTACGCTGTCGGCCATCTTGCCAAACTCGTCTGCAACGGTCGGAGCACTGTCAGATGCAATATCACCAAGACCCTTGAGGCCTTCGGCAGCGGCATCCAGAACTCGTCCGGACATTGTCTTAGCAGACTTCTCAGCTTTACCGCTGTTTTCCTTGATACCCTTGGAGAGACCCTGTACAGAGTAGTCACCAACCTTATAGAACTCACGAGAAGGTGAGTGGATACCAAGTTTGTTCTTAGCGGCCTGTAGAGCATTGCCAGCCATCTCGGCTGCGGCATTAATAACCGTCGAGACACCATTTCGAATAGCGTTGGCAATACCCTCGATGATCGCCATACCAAGATCTGCACCAGCGGCGCCAACCTCTCCCGAGTTACTACGGATAGCGTTTGCTACACCGTGAATAAGCTCGATGGCCATCTGGAAACCACGGTTAACAACCACAGGAATTTGGGAAGCAATACCCTCAGCAAAGCTCAGAACCAAATTCACTGCGGACTGAATAACCGCGCCAATCTGAGAAGCAATACCGTTGATCAACCCTGTGATGAGCTGAATTGCAGCCACTACAAACCTTGGTACGGCAGCCACAATGGCATTGACCAAGGAGAATATAAGGTTCATCATCGTATTGATCACAGCCGGAGCAACTTGGTTGATCGCGCCTAATATAGACATCATGATCGTGACAAATGTTGCTGCAAACTGCGGAGCAATCGTCTGAATACCTTGGAGCATGTTGACAACAAGGTTGACCACTGCTTGCACAATCATCGGCGTCAGCGTAATGATTGTCTGCAAAAATGCCGTGACAATCGCCGTGAACGCCTGACCAATCTGAGGTGCTACTGTGATAATAACATTCAGCAGGTTGGTAAGAAGTGTAGAAATAAGCGTCGTCACTGCACCGATGATCTGCTCGCTGTTGGCAGCCAGCGTCGTAATAAACTGAGTAATGCCCTCAGCCAGAGACGTCAGCAGTTCTGGAATAAGCTCGAACATCTGCTGCAGGACTTGCACACCTGCCGACGCGGGTCCAGCAAGAATGCTCAGAGAGCTTGCAAATAACGCCATGCCCGTACCAGCGGCCATGACACTTCCTGCAATAAGAATCAACGCTGCACCCAGACCAAGCATGGCCGGGATCGCAGGTGCCAATGCAAGTGCAGCCACGGCCACAACTGTAATAGCGCCTCCAAGAGCGCCCAGCGCAGTAAATATGCCGCCGAGGTCCAGCGTACTGAGCTGCATCACAGCACCAGCAAGCATAGATATACCGACCGAAGCAACAGTCAACGCCGCTGCACCAGCTAAGGCGCCACTCATTGCATAAAGTCCTGCTGCCAGGATTGCAAGGGAACCGCCCAGAGCCACAAGACCCTTAGCGATCTCCTCCCAGCTCATACCGCTCATGGAAATAACAGCTTGACTAATCGCAGTCAAAGCAGCCGAGACCATGAGAAGCCCTGCGGCGGTCACTGGCAAGTTCTTCGGCATAATTTGCATTGCACCGGCGATAATAACCAGCGAACCACCGATTCCAGCAAGACCCTTAACCAGGCTCATAGCGTCCAGGGCACCAAGCTTGACGATAGCGCCAGAAATAACCTGAAGCCCAGCGCCAACGACAACCAGCCCAGCGCCAGTAGCCATCATGTTGTTTGGAATAAGACGCAGAGCGCCACCCAAGACAACTAATGCGCCACCAACACCCAGGATGCCCTTGCCCAGGGTGACAATATCCATGGACCCGAAGGTTTGGATTGCCGAAGCTACGACCTTCAGTCCAGCACCGACCAGAATAAGGCCTGCGCCGGTAGACATCATCTGTTCCTTCGGCATCAACTGGAGCCCGCCAGCCAATATAGCCATGGAACCAGCGACACCAACCAGACCCTGGGCCATCTCGCCCCAACTCATGTCGGACATAGACTTAACTGCCGAAGACATGATGTTCAAAGCCGTGGCCACGAGAATAAGTCCAGCACCCATACGAACCATACCACCTTGGTCGGGCATGAGTCGTAGACCACCAGCCAAGATAGCCATAGATCCTGCAACACCAGCAAGACCCTTTGCTAGTTCGCCCCAGCTCAATTCGGAAAGTCGCTTAACAGCACTCGACAAAATAAGAACTGCCGTAGCCACAGCCACCATTGCCGTAGCCAGGGACTGGACCATCATAATGTTCTTCGGGTTGATCATTGTCAAGAGCTTCATTGCTCCGACAAGTTCAGCCGTCAGAATTGCAATGGCACCCGCAGCCTTCGCAAGGTCTCCTGCCGGAACGCCAGCCAAAGCAATCAAGGCGAGGGCCAAGATACCTACAGCCGCAGCAATCTTCAGCAGAATATCCGCCTTCAGGTCTTGTTGCATGGCCTTCAGAGAATCGGTGACAGAATCAAAGACGTCACTTACGCCCTCGAAGGTCTCCTTGGCTGCACCGAGCGTATCCTTAAGGGAATCAAAGACACTGCTGAAGAGATTGACGTCCAGACCATTCTTGATGATCTTTCGGATGGAAATAAAGATTCCAACAAGTCCGCCAGCTCCTGCGACACCAGTGCCGACACCAAATATCTTACCCCAGGGGAATTCGCCTAGCCGTTCACTTCCATTTTGAAGCGCGTCGCTAATCTTCTCGCCAAACCCGGAGAGGAACCCGAGTGCTTCGCCTGCTGCGTCCTTCAGACGTGTAAAGACGTTAGCGCTCTCTTCGCCACCGGTGATAAAGTTGATCATGGCTCGACCAACTGCACCAAACCCAGTAGCGACGCCCTTGAGGATGGCACCAAGACCCTTGAGGATGGAATTGAGGATGCCACTAGACCGAAGACTGTTATCGACCTTGACAAGGAAGTCGCCAATAGCCGCCGTAACACTCAGGAATCCACCCGAGGCACCAGCAGTAGCTCCAACCAAGCCAAATATAGCCTTGACCACTGCGCCGATGATCTGCCCTGCGATGGAGAACACTGCGAATAAGCCTTTGAAGGTTCGCTTGATCTTATCGGCCATCTCGCTTGAGACGCTAAGACTCTTAGCGAAATCTCGGAAAGTTACAGAGAGATGCTTCAGCTGTTGAGCAAAATCAGCAGCGTCTCGACCTCGTCCGAACACTTCTTTGAACGCTTGACCAACAGGCTTCAGCAATTCCCCAAGGAAGCGGAAGGATTCTCCAATACCATCGAAGAGTGCCTTACGTCCACCAATATCCGCGAACGTCCGCAGGATATCGTTGCGGAATTTGCTTGTAGCATCTACCGCAGGAGCAATAGCGTCGTGAATACCACTGAAGAGATCAGTAGCTTCCTCGAAGTCACCAAATACAAGTTCCCACGTCTCGGCCCATCCAGAACCAATCTCCTCCTGGAGAGTATCCATCAACTGGGTGAGAGTTCGAACCTTGGTTGCTGCTTCTTCGCCGGTTTTGGCGTTTTGCATGATACTCTTGATGGTCTCATCGCTAAGACCCTTTGCCTTAAGAGCAGCTTCGTCCAGATCGCCAGCCATGGCCTGCAAATATGTCGACATGACGTCTTTTGTCAGCCATTGACCATCGGCAAGCGTGTTCTTGAAGTCCTTAGTTGCTTCCTCAGCCGAAGAAGAGCCGTTTTCAAACGTACCCATTGCATCTGCAATAGCAATAAGATCTGTCTGCATGTTCTTGTTGCCCATACCAGCGTTGGTAAGAGACATCCAGTCCATTGCAGTCAAATATCCCGAAGACAAGCCCTGAGAAAGCTGGTACGCAGCACCAGCGGCAGCCGTTGCGTTCGTACCCGAGGCAGCAGCGGCGTTAGAGAAACCCTTAATCATCGAAGTGGATTCCTCAAGACCCAGACCTGCGTTAGTAAACAGACCAATATTACGGGTCATGTCGCCGAAGTTGTAAATCGTCTTATCGGCGTAAGTATTCAGCTCAGCAAGACTTGCCTTGACGTCTTCTAGACCAGTGCCCTTGGCTTGGGTGTTTGCCAAGATCGTCTGGATCGATCCCATCTTCAGCTCATACTCTTGAAAACCTTCAATAATTGGTTTCAAAGTCAAAGAATGAGCAAGCTGGGTGCCTGTCTCGGCAGCTTTTGCACCGATAGACATAAATGCACCAAAGGCTACGGTTCGAAGAACGTTAAAACTGTTCTGAGCCGCACTGACACCTGCGGTAAGTGGATTCAAGTTAAACCGGTTTACCGAGGACTGAACATCATCAATGCCTTGGGACGCGCCTTTAAGATTCAGTTTGTTTTTAAAACGATCGAGCAGAGAGATAGTATCAGAAATACCACTCTTGAATCCAGCGTTGTCAAAACGCATCTTAACAACGCGCTCGTCAATTGTTGCCATTTACCTTGTCACCTCTCTCCACACATCGTTTGCGATTTCTTCGAAAACCGGTCGAAGAGCCGGATTAATATAATCGATACCTTGGACGTAGCCACCGTTGCGAGTACCGTGTCCAAGTTGGATGATTGCGGCGATGTTTACGCCTTGGTTGACATGATGGTTAATCCAGTGGATAACGTAAGAACGTCCACGACGCTCAATTTCGTAAGACCACCCCATAGCAGTCTCACCCGAGTCTTTAGGTGTAGCTGCTACAAGGGCGGACACGCCTTTTGCGCCATAGCTATCTAACGCTTTGAAAATTTCATCCCGAGACATTCTCTTGAGAAAACGATCGGTCTTTTCAAAGTTACCCACCGACTCGAATGAGAACGATGGCATGGGTTATACGCGCTCCCAGCCTTCAGGGTATGTTTCGGGGGAGTACATGTTGTCCCTAATGACGGAGCGGTAACGAGTGCCGTTAAAAATAACTTCGTCGTCGATTTGGTACGCCATCTCGATGTTACGAGGCTGCACAAAGGTCTTGTCCTTGTAATCCTCTGCCTCAAGATCAGCCTGAGGCGGGTAAAGACGATCCGTGACATCTTCCCAGACATCAATATAAACGCCAGCGGCTCCTGGTTCCTTGCGATTCATTCCTGCGAAGGTGCTGTTGTAAACACGACCATTGTGCTGAACAACCGAGCCTGGAATATACATCTTGAGGTAGTCCTTGCCAGGGTTAACCCAAGCTGCAAGGGACTCAAGTTCTGGAAGATTACCGTCTTCCTTCTTCTCCAGAAGGGTTGGGAGTTCTTCGCGCTTCGGTCCTTCAATGACACCGTTGGAAATCATGTCCTTGAGGACTTCGGCCTTAGCCGCTTCGGATGCCGCGATGGATTGACGGCGCTTACGCTCGTCAGAGTTGATCCAGAGAGAAATATCGCGGTAGTCTTCCTCTTCTAGGTTTTCAATAGCTTGCTTGATTGCAGATACATTGTCAAGAGACATAATATAAACTCCTATTCAAGTTCACGAAGGGTTGGTTTAGGTGGAAAGTTGATCTTGAGGTTTGGCGGGGATGGGAATTTTGGAAAATTACCACTTGCTGTAGTTCCTGGGTAATAAATAAGCATAATGTCGTATAGGGTATGAAGATCGGGCCATCCCATACGAATGTTTGAATAATATTTGTAATCGCCACCTCCAGATCTATATTGTTGAAGCCCGTCTTTAATAATATAACTTTCAGTCTGACTTGTCATGCCGACTAAGTTAATGGGGCCCAAATTAACCTCGTATCTATAATGGACATCCATAAACCCACTATGCTTACCAAGAATAACAAAATTGAGGTCCTTACCACTCCAGAAATCGGAGTTTTTCGTGACATCAAAATAATCCTTAAAGTCTGGGGTCTCGCTCGACCATTGCTCTTTAAGATGGATTCGCATATAACGAGGCATAGTCATGGTTTGACTGTCGACGGCGACCTTTTGAAAGTCTTGGAGATACTCAATCTGCTTCTGCTGATTCTCATCGATTATCGCCTGGATCTTGTCGGACCAGTTGTTGATCGCAATGGCATTGGTATTGTTGATAATGGCGTTGTTCTGAGCCTTATCAATCTCAGCCTGGGACGGAATATCCGGGACGAATTGCATTCCCACAATGCGTTGGACGCCGCTTGTGTTGGAAAAATGCCATCCAATTCCGTCTAAGCGGACCGAGTCAGTGTCTGGAGTGAAATCTATCCTGAATTCGTATTTGTGGTAACTGTTTCGAAGTGTTAGGTAGTCTGCCACAAATATAGAATTTCCTTTCTTGCTCAAGCCAGGGTCTTGCTTCCCATCAATAAACCCGACACAATTCGAAAATGGTTCTTTTCGGTTTTGGTTGTAAAACCGAAGATAAAGTTTAGATTCCTTCGTGCTCGTCATTGCCCAAAAACTAAGCTTATACGAAACTCCTTTGATAATAGGCATCAAGGACGCATCCCCCGAAGGATATGTTTTGGCGCCCTCATTATTTGAAGACGCGATGGTCCATTGGCCAGCAAGCTCTTTGCTTGAAAGACTTGTTGAAAGACGCTCTGGTTTCTCGTATCCAAACAATGTCCACTCAGGTTGGTCGTAGACAATGGAGCTAGATTTACCTGACTCGTATGCAGCCTTGATCTCCGCATCGGAAGGCTCGATGTATGCAAGAAGAGAGTTAGCTTCCTCTGGCATACTCAAAGCTTTAATAGCTTTGTAGAAACCTTCATCGGCACGGGTTTGAGCCTGATCGATCTTGGTGTTTGCGTCGATCTGGTCCTTCAGAGCCTTATCGGCATCCATAAGAGCCTTGTTCACATCGTCCTGGGAAGGGATGTGCGGGTAAAGACGCATGTCTTCGCCGATGTCAAGCGTAGCGGGTTGGACTCCCTTTGGGTGGTTTGCAAAGATTCTATGAATTTTGATCTGAGTCGAATCACCAGAAAACTTGATTCGAGTTTTGTATTTCGTCCACGTCGGGTGAGTGGTTTTTTGGTCAACCAAATATCCGCCCGATCGAGTCGTCACTTCGTCAGGCTTGTTGTCTCCGTAAATCCCACCTTGCACCCTAACTAAGGAACCTTGAATGTCTCGAGCTTCGACAAATACAATGCCACCTTCAGTACCCCTAAGCCAAACCTCGAAATCGTATTCAATGGATGGGTCGATGGTGAAGAAAACAGGTGGGAGATACTCAGTTTCATCAAGGTGGTAGTACCCAAAACCTTTATAGACGTCATTATCTTCCAAACGTGTGAACGACGACTTAGCCCAACAAGGACGAGTCCATTCGTTATACCCATTCGCCACTTCTGTGGTTGTTGGGGTGTAGTAAGGGATAACATTGGCGCCATTCGTCAAACTCTGAATCGCCCTAGTGTTCACCGCCAGCAATTCAGTCTGATTAGCGTCAATAGCCTGGTTGAGTTTGTTGATTTCGCCCTGCTTACCCCAAAGACGATCATTCAACTTCTGATAATCAGTGACTGCTTGGTTCCATTTTGACTGGTTTTGGTTAACCGTCTCCTGGGTCTTATTCCAAGCTTGCTGATTGTCGTTGACGATCTTCTGGACTGCGTTCCACTCTTGCTGTTTCTGGTTCAGGGTGGCCTGCGCCTTCATGCCTTCGTTGATAGCGTCAATAGCATTGGTGTTTGACGTACCAATCTTGGTGTTCTTCAGAATCGCGTTGTTCTGAAGCGTGTCGATGGTCGCTTGATCGGGAATAAGCGGGAAGAACTTGAAACCGCCAATGTATTGGTTGGTTTTAGTCGAGTTGTTGTTCCAATTGACAGAACGCATAAGGATTGTATCGACTTCTGATTTAAACCGAACAACCGCTTCATACTTTGTCCACTTTGTTGGTGGCTCAAACATGTATGGCAAATATTGGTCGCGTGTAGGGATGTTTCCTTCGACCGTATCAAAGGGCGTACCATACCCTTTTCCAAAGTAAATTATTGAAAAGTTGCTACCTGGAGCATCAGCTTTCGCCCAGAAACTAACTTTGTACGGAATCCTTGTGTCAACAACGACTCGAGGGGCGTCGAGTTCATTAGAAATGCTATCGGTAGACTTGACATAATAAACCGAGTCACCATCGGGCGTTTTTTCGGAAGAATAACTCGCGTCCTTTCTCCAATGCTCCCTTCCAGATACCTGGTCAATCGTCAGAATCGACGTACCAATCTCCTTTGGGTTGCGCAAAGCGTCAATAGCCTTCTGAGCATCGGACGCAGCTTGCTGAGCCTGCTGAGATAGTGGTTCAACCTTACCCGTAATATCCGAAACTTTTTTGTTAACACTATCGTAATCTTTATTCAGCTTCGACAACGAATCGTTGGTCGTATCAAGCTTGTTCGACAAAGCGGACAGCGTCGGGGAAATCTTTAGTTGATCTTCAACGGCTTTAGAAAGCCCCTTGGTAATACCATCAACTGATTGGTTGACAGATTTCTTTAGTGCCTCGAAGTCTCTCGACCAGTCTGCTTGAGCTTGAGTCATCTTCGAGTCTTGAGCAGTCAACTCGCCTTGAAGGTTGTCGGCTTTCTTGTTCAGCTCATTGAGAAGCTTCTGCTGAGACTCTTTGTAGTTCGTCAGGCTCTTCGAAAGGTCTTCCGCCTTGTCAATTGCGTCCTGAGACTTCTTCTCAAACTCGGGCATCTGCGCAAGAAGAGCGTTGGCTTCCGCAATGGCCGCTTGCGATTGATCTAGCATTCCAGAGATCTGGCTAGCAACGGCCTTGTCAAACGCATTCAAAGCAACGATAGCGTCATTGGCTCGCTTTGCTTCCGAAGTAGCCTTGTCGATGGAGGAAGTGACGTCTTTGTTGAGTGCCGCCAGAGACTCATCCATAGCGGCTTTCATAGCCGAGACTTCGTCGTTGTAATTGCTTAACTTCAAAGTTAATTGATCAGCTTGAGCATCAAAACTCCGCTTAAATAAGGCTCGAATGGCCTCCGGGGTCATACCCCTGACCTGGTTAGGCATTGATTTCTCCTAGGTATCATCAATGATTAGAAAAGTTCCGTCTTCATAAATAGTGGCGTTCGAGTCAGTAACAACCCACTCGCCATCGGACTCATAAATAAGATGATCGGGTCCGCAGAGAGTCCATTCGACATCATTCTGCTCAACAACTACGAACCCTTCTCTAAAAAGCTTCTCTCCAGTGAGAACCTCTAGAAAACGATGGATCGACGGGTCTTTTTTATCGTCGCCATACAGAGCCGACAAAATATCCTTCTTGATCGAAGGACTCTTGTCCAAGACTCGAGAGTCGATGGTCATATAAGACGACGGACGGAGTGCGGTTTTGGGTAACTCGACTGGTTTACCCACAACGTCCCATGCAAACTCAATCGGTTCTACTTCATCACCGATCGTGTTGTGATCAACCTCTGCGGGAGTCGCAGTCAGGTTGAAGAAAATATGAATTTTGTAATGAGGACCACCGTTAATGAGACTTTGGTAAGAAAATGAGAACGTATCATACGGAGTCTGCTCACCAATCTCAGCAATGTCTTTGTACGACTCATATCCGTCAAAAGGAAGAAACTCATCAGGATATGTGTACGCCTTGATGGTCGCAGAGAGCTCACGTGGCTTCGGAATATCCAGAACCTTCTCGCCGTCAGCGTAGATCGGCTCGGAATCGTCTCCGGCAAGACTCTTACTTACAGAAATAAGACCGTCCCACGGGACACCAGACTTCCCATCAGGGTATAGCACGCCATGCGAAACGCCACTATAGTGTTTGTTTACGTGTTTCCCCCATTCAATTTTACTCATAGTGGTCTCCTCATCGAAAAGATAAAAAATTAAATTAAATGTATAAGATGCGAAGCGACCCAGGAGAAACCAATCGCCTTAGCATCTTATAAATATCTCCTGTTACCTAGAGATCTGGAGCAATGATGTCCGGGATCCGAACAGTACTGTCCGGGTGGAGTCGCTTGTACTCTCGAAGCGTGGCCAAAGCAGCGGGATACTTTTGCTTAATGATCTTCTCTACTTCGACCAAGCGCTTACGAAGGTTTTGATTGCGGTTTTCCATTACACGCTTCTCAAGCTGCAACTCTTCTTGGTTGGCTCGCAACTCAGCAATCTCAATTGCCAAAGCTCGAACTGCTTCACCTAGATTCGAGGCGTTCTCAACCTTAGCTTCAATAGCTTTGGTTTCTTTTTGTGAACCGTCGTTCTTATACTTAGCATAGAAACCAGCTGTCGTTACAACAACAAACGCAAGCCCGGAAGCGATCGTAGATAAATATTCAAAGTTAACGTCCATTCGCCTCATCCTTCGAAACCTTGACGTTGTCGTTCGAAACATTCATGATTTCTAAAGGAGGGGTCGAAGTTTTCGAAATTCGAATATTACCTTCGCGACCGCGAGCTATAGTATAAAGAGTCATTGCCGACAAAGTCAGATGAACGATGCCATATTGTAAAAACACCGAGCTTTCATACTTAAAAAACTCAAGACCCCACATCATAAGTATTCCGACGGACAAACCAATCAGAGATGCTTGATAATATGTGTTCTTAATGAAACACCCACAAAACATTAGGATTCCAAAGAAAATCCATAGCCCGCCAAGAAGCTCTGGGACGAGATTGGTTTCTAAAACATGCTCAGAAAAACGCGGGACATCTTTGATAAAATAAATCAGCCCTTTACTGAAGAATGCTGTTCCTAGAATTAGGAAAACACCCGCATCCGTCATGAGCCACCGGTAAATGCGCCCTAAGATTGGTACTGCTTTCTCAGGAATAATCCCGCGCACTTTCATCACCGCTCTTCTGCGAACTTTCGAGCTAGCGCATCCAAAGAATTTGCTAGATCGTCATCCGATTGCGAGACCGGACGAGCTTGGCTCTCTTCTTCGTTCTTGTTGACAACAATCGGGTTCGAAATATAGCCCTGGGGTTCAGCGTTGTCCGGAGCGGGCGTCGGCATGATTCCTGGAGCGACCGGACGAACACGATTATCGTGGTCTCGATCAATCATCTCCAAAACAGCCTTTTCGAGTTGTTCGATCGTGCCATCCGTGACGTAGTTCTTAGTCTTGGATACACCAAGCGCCGTAGCTGCGAAGCCCAAGAACGTAACCAGCTGCGGGGTCCACTCGGGAACCCAGTCGTAGCCCGTTTTCATGAGCTCCGTCAAAATATAAATCAGGATCGTGACAACAAAGCCGCAAATCGTGACGACAGTGTTCGACTTCGTCTGAGTCTTCTTCTGATTGTCCTTGGCCTGCTGGGCAACTTGAACAATAGATGCGTATCCGCCGTTAGCCATGATGACCTCCTACTTATTACCTCGGTAAGCCTCAGCGAGATTGTTCAGCGCCTTGGCCAGTTCCTTGTTGGTCTGGTTGTTTTCCTTTTGCAGTCGGTTGTTCTCTTCCTGAAGCTTCAGCAGCTTTTCGGTGTTAACACGAGAAGCGAACGCATGGGCATCAGCGTTGAGAATATAATCTCGCAGAGAACCCTTGAAGTTAGATCCAGGGTAGCGAGACTTATACTGCTTATCAAATTCAGAAGACAAGTCGTCCTCCTCTTCCTTCTTGAATGGTGGGTTCTGAATATAGTACTGAACGTGGGATCGAAACTTGTTCATGTCCATGAGGTGGCCGACGACGCCATCGCCAGCACCAGGGTCCCACTTTCCTTGGGCGACGAGAGAGTATTCCCAGTGAGAAATACAACGGTTTGCGTCCAGACCCAAGTACCAGAGAATTGCTGCGACAATACGATAATATACATCGAGCATCCCCGGAGGCCATGGGTCGGTTCCGTTCGACTGTGGTTCAATACCAATCATAAATGGGTTGGCATTGTTGGTTGGGAGCCCAGGATATGATCCCTTGCCCAAATGCCATGCAACACCAACACCACAGAGCGTCGCAGTGTATGGGGCTTGCCGGGACAAATGGATTTGAGAAGAGAGGGCGTTTTCCAAACCAGGATTTCGAGCAATATACTCAGCAGAGGTGAAGTTCGATCCGGTGTGGTGAGCCGCTACGCCCCAAATACGATCGAAGTCGCCCATACCCCATTCCTTCCAGCCCGGCAACTCCTTAACAGGAACGCCGAATGCTCGAAGAACCTCTGGCAAAAATACCGGGTCGCCACGGTGGCGGGGGTTAGGACGAATCTTCTGATACTGAGTGGGAATGTTCACCTTTTTAGTCACCTTCTTAGGGCTCGGATCAATTGGCTTCCAACCCCAGTTGTCAGAATATACAGTGTTGATGTCAACGGAAATACCATCTGGTCCAGTAACATTGTGAGTGCCTTGATAGAGGGCTGCGTAGTCAGATCCAGTGACGCCTTGACTCCAAGACTTCGTCACCCATCCAAGTACACGCCCACCTCCAAGTCCAGCAACCAGATTGTCTTCTCGAGCCCAGTCGACGACTCGAGAATGTCCATAGATTCCCACTCGATGCCGACCCAGAACCTCTCCTGCACCTCGGAAGTACTGAGAAACAGTAGAATTCCAATAATCCAGGGGGACGTCGAAATCCACTGCGAAATAAACTGGAAGGTTTTCTCGTCCAATGGAATGGAGATAGCGAGAGACAAGCTTTGCATCTTCAATACCTCCGGCTTTACCACGAGCGGTGTCAGCATTGCTGGGGTTGCTTCCGCCGCCTCGGAACTGCCAGACGAATGCAAACTTGATTCCATTCTTGGCTAGAGAGTCGACGTAAGACTTTGGCGGTTGCTTAGCTCGCATCCACTCCTGACGAGCGGGAGAGCAGTACAGCATGACACCTTCGTGTCCACTTTTCTTCAAAGATTCGACGGAAGGCAGAGCTGCTGAAAAATCAATAACGGTAGCCATAGATCCTCCTCTCTAACCGTTAGTTTTAAGTTGCGCCTTTCGTTTAGCATTGAGTGCCCTGTTCTCAGCGGCTATCTCTGCTTGCGACTTCTTCTTTTCAGGCTGGTTCTTAACACTGAATACTCGAATCAAAGTCATCAGACGATTGAAGTGCCAGTTCTCACATTCCTTGGGGATGCCATAAGAGAACATCCAATAATATACAAGCTCGGATGTGATCGTGGCTTTGTTCAAAGATGGGTTTCGAGTGTCCCGGAACCAGGTCGCGGTGCGCTTAGCTTCTATGTAGTTTTTAATATCAACCATGTTCTCGTAACTAAGACAATTATAAACATCGTCTGGAACATTGGGGGTGATAGTCATAAGTTTGAAATACGAGAGCCATTCTTCTGGAGTCTTTTCATCATCCGTCGCAAACGGCTTCTCGTGTTCTGACTCCCATTTTGACAAAGAAAGGAGAGAATGCTCCATGTCAAGATCAAACTCGTCTGTCACGAACTCATTAGTCTCTGAGTTATACTTCTCAGAGATGACAACCTTTAGATGGAGCATCAACGCCCCTCCTTTGTCTCAGTAGGAATTAAAATTACTGGCTAGCGCCGCCAGACGGGGTGCTATTGGAAGTACCGCCACCGCTGGTTCCGCCAGCCTTCATGGTGGTGTTGTAGAGATCGATGATCTCATGCGGGAGAAGGAGCTTGCCGTCCTCTTCCTTGCTACCGAACAGCTTAGCCTCGACCGCATCCATGAACTTCTTCGGAAGAACAGTGGAATCCAGCTCAACCAAAGCAGTTGGCTTCAGATCATCATGGCCCTGAATAGCCACCGGGGTGGTGGACACGGACCAGCTGAAGGTGATTGCCTCAGGAGAGTCGTTCACAGTAGCGTGAGCTCGTTCGGACGGAGCTGCGGTGGCGCCGTAAACGAGGTGGAGCTTGTAGCCGTAATCGTTGGTCTGCTCATCGTTGCCCTTGATGGTGCGGTAAGCGAAACCAAACTGCTTACGAGGCTGCTGACCAATGGTAATACCGGAGAACGGGTTGGACAGCTTGCCCGCAGACGGAACAACGTAGGAACCATCACAAGCGGCAAATTCATCGGGGTAGGTGTAAGCCTCGATGGTGGCTGCGAACTCCTCAGCGGAGGTCAGGTTCAGGTACTTGATGTTATCCGCATACAGCGGGGTTGGCTCAGCACCGGAAGGAGACTGAGTAACGGTGGTGAGACCATTCCAGGCGACGGCCTTGCCGTAACGACCCTTCTTATCGTCATCCAAGTAAAGGACGCCGTGGTCAACACCAGTTTCATAAGTGCGGGTGCCAGAGGCATCCCAAACAAGCTTCGTCATTGTCTATTCCTCCTAGAAATAGAGTGTAAAAACGTCGTGATACAGATTGTCTTTAACAAATCGGGAATTGTGAGATGCCAAAGACAGTTGCGCGATCTTTTTGGGTATCTTACTATCGGGGTCCCTGGAAATATAAGTCACCTGATACCGATCCCTTACATGGTAAGAAATATTGTCGGCTTTCTTGGTGTCATACGTTTCCAGAGAATATACAATGCATGGGTAAACCATGTTGATGTTAGATGGTGGTTGAAAATAGACCCTGTCGTTACCGAGAATATCAACCAGACGTTTCTGGAGATCCAGCCGTCGGCCCATTATAGACACCACCTAACCGCAAAATAAGACGAGGTCGTTGAACTTCAACCTCGGAAACTTTCCAGAGAACCCCGCTCCATTCAACATACTTCATTTTGAAGAAATGTTCGAACGCAAACGCATCGGCAACAATACTAATAGAGTTGCCGACGGTCAGGTCATCGTTCACGCTCTCGGAGGGGCTGATGTTTCGAGTATCCCTTACAACGTCGCCGTAATAAGAGATCTCTCGAATATCATCGACCCATATGCCCGAGCCTTCAGGTTTTTCTACAGACTCTCCATAGCCAACTTTTCCGAAGAACTTAGGCATATGTGTTCAGTCCTTAGGCGTCGTTCTTCTTAGCCGGAACGAAGGTCCAGTTAGCTACGGTGTTCGGCTCGAAGCTGTAGCCGGACGCAGCATGTGCGTCAACCTCAGTGGTAGCAGTGATCACCTTGTCACCGGTGACCGGGGAACCCTCGATGGTGTACTCAACACCCTCAATCTTCGGGATGGTTACCGTGTTGGTGTTAGAGTTGAAGGACGGGGACTTCGGGGTGACCAGCTTGCCCTTCTGACGGCGAACAACCACAGCAGACTTCGGCTTGGTCAGAGCGCCGGACATACGGGTCTCGATGAGGTACTTGTGCTGGTTATAGTCGATGTCGAAGTCATCGAACATGGAGACTTCGCCGCCCTTGTCAGCGCCTGCAGTGTAATCATTCAGATTGACATAGATAGCGAAGATGTCGGTCTGCTCCATCGGCTCGACGGGGACGATCTCCTTAGCCATCAGCTCAGAAGCAAGAGCATCCTGAGAGGTGTAGAGACGACGACCCATCTTGTCCTTGAGGAGGAGCATGTCGGTCAGGTTAGGCAGAGTGGTGTACAGGGTTGGCTGACCAGATCCACGGTAGTTAGCGCGAGCACGGATCAGAGCCTCGATGGTGTCTTCGGCGTTAGCATCGGTCGGGACGGTAACGCGGTGAGCGTACATCGGGTCATCGTTAGCGATCGGGCGGATGCGATCTTCGTCGATCTTGTCATCAGAGATCTCAGAACGGCCGTCACCGATCAGAATTGCACGAGCAACTTCCTCTTCGAGCATCATGCGCATCTCAGCCTTGATCCAAGCGATGACATCGAGATCGGTAATATCCAGAACGTCGTCGCGATCAAGCTTCTGCTTCTTGTAGATGGTGGTCGGCTCGGTCTTACGACGGAGGAGCTTGATGACCTCTTCCTTCTTGAGGTTACCCTTTACGTAGCCTCGAGCACGAGCCTCTTCGGCAGTAATATCGGCGACGGTGGACTTGATGCGGGAGAACGGAGACTTCTTGATGCCGCCCATCACAGAAGCAACCCACTCGTCGCGGCGCTTCAGGAACTCAGGGGAGTTCTCGATGTTACGAGCATCCGGGAAGAGGAAGTCGATGTCCTCAATGCCGTACTCAGCTGCGTGCTCCAGGAACGCTTCCTTCAGGGAGCCGGTCTTGCGAGCGTCCTTGACGATGTTCTCGACGTCGGAGTGGGACAGGGAGGCGGAGTGCTGGATGGAGTCACCAGAGTTGTTGTTCTGGTTGGCCATTTCGAATACGTTTCGGGTCATTTCAAAAGCTTCCTTGTGGGAGATGTAGGGCGTACCATCAGCGGCGAAACCGGACTGAGCCAGCTCCTCCTCTTCTTCATCATCGGATTCAGTATTGGCCTGATCGCCATCGGCAGAAACACCGGCGTCTTCCAAAGCAGCGCCAATCATGTAGTAGACGACGTTCTGCTGCTCTTCGGTCATGGAATCGAAGACGTCCTGTACGGTCTTCTCGCCGTTACCGCCAGCGTTGTTACCATTGTTTGGGTTCTTAGCCATTTCAGTTTCCTCCTGAGAAACGTTGTTAGTGGTTGACTGGTCAGCGTGCTCCAATTCAAGACCGGTATAGATAACGGCCTCGTCTTCAAGGTACTCGGTGTACCCATCGGAGTGCTGGATATTGACATTGTCAATGAGAGCGCCTGGGTTTGCACCAGACAACACGAGGCTTACCTCTCGAATAAACCCGTGCATTACGTTTCGAGACTTTTCAACAAGTCGATTAGCAAAGATGGACATGGCCGTAATATCGCCATGCTTAACAAGAGATCGAGCGGTGTCTGCGGAGTCGGAATCATTGAAGAAACCGTAAGCGTAAACACCGTCGTCTCGGTTTTCTAGAACAGCGTGACCCAGAACATTGTTTGGATCACTATGCCCATGCTGCCAGACTAGAGGAACCTTGGTCCCGTCCTGGTCGGCGAAAGCACCAGGCATAATAGTTCGACCGTCAGAGCAACGCAATCCGGACTTCGTGGCGTAACCACTAAAATCTGGTTCCATTTTGACAGTCTCCTTTCTTACGTCTATAGCATTGGTGTATCGAGATCTTCATCCGAAGGTGGCGGGGGCTCCTGCGGCTGGGGCATGTTACTGTTCTGAAGCTTGTCTGCCTTAGGATCCGTAGACGGTCGGAATCCGATCGCCGAACGAATCTCGTTAGCAGTGAGAACTTCGTTACGAGTAAACTTGTCCGCAATTTCCGCAATGTTGTTGACTGGAACCAACTCGAACGGATTGAAGCCGAAGAGGATCATCTGGTTTTGACTGCGAGCCGTCTTGGTTAGAAACGTTCGAGTCATAGCCTCTGAGATCGCCTTCATGATTGGCTTGATCGTTCGAGCTTGATAATTCAGCATAGTTTGTTCGGATGCAGTTCCGTCGATGATGTCCTTCGTCAAACCAAGCTGACTGTACAAGAGATTAGTCAAGGACTCAACTTGCTGAGGAAGGTCGTTCTCGATGGATCGATTGAGCTGAGTGATCTTCTCACTACCATCAGTATAGGCAATACCATACTTGCTCTCACGAAGCTGCATCTCAATATCATCTCGTCGTTGTTCAGCCTGCTTTCGGCGGGCCTCAGACTTGATGACATAAGGGAGCTGAATGATCATGTTCAGTTTGTCGGAACCTTGCTGCTCGTCAATAGTATCCAACAAAGTCAACTTATGCATAAGACGCTTGAGCGTAGAGTTCGGCTCATTCATAACAGAATATAGCGGATTCTCTACGATCGCCACATAACTTTTAGGTAAGACAATTTCTTCCCGCATACCTCGGTTCTCATTATAGAGATTAACCTTAACATGCTTCGGATACCACGCAGTAATTTCTCCTACACGTAGTGTCTTGATGTCGTACCCGCCAGTCTTGTCCGGGTTCAGCGTCGTGTCCACCGGAACAATAGCTGCAACACCGTGATCAAACAAAGTCCAAGCAACATCTTGCTTAAAGGCTGTAGATGCTTGATCGATGTTCGCTTCGAAACGTAGACAATTGGTCAAACCACTATCTACTTCTTCCACGAAATTTTCGTTTTCGTCAACCCTCGCGTGTCTGAGGTCGACGGCAGCAACGTCGATCGCCAGTCGAGTTAAGATCGGCGTGACAATCGTACGCTCATTAGAAATGCGAAGTCGAGGTCGATCAGGACGCATTGACTGGTACTGACCTAGCTCATAACTTGTTTCCAGTGGATTATTGTTCTTGTCTTGGAAAGCGTTCCAAGCGTGTTGAATATAATTCTGAATTTTACCCATGCTCACCTCCTTTCTTAAATAACTGATTTAAGATTGTCGAGAAAACTTTCGACGAACCTTTTCCTTGGCGTATTGGCCGGTGAGCTTGGCGCCATAGCGAACAGCTTCATCAGCTAATGCATCCTTGTAAGAACGACCGCCGTCCACCTTCTTCATCATTCGATCAACTTGAGGTTTTGACTTACGAGTTTGCTTTGGAGCAGTCATGTTAGCAACCTCATAAATATTCTTACCGGTAAATTGACTCTGAGAATTAAACTTCTGGCCACGCTTCGCCATTCGATTAAGCTTGACATCGTAAACAGAGTCAACCGTCTTGTTCTTCATCCGATTGCCCAACTTAGCAACCGAATTCAAACCTCGACGAACCGAAGGGTTGTTACGATTGGCATACGCAAGAGCGACGCCACCGGCTACAACTGCGGCAGCCGCAGCGCCCTTGGCGATCTTTTTAGTTTTCTCGTGTTTGTTGGACTCGCTTGTAGACTTGGAAGAACCACTCTTGGACGAGCGACCAGAAGAACTATCTCGACGCTTACGAAGGCCCCACTTCATTCCTTTAACACCGTAGTGGGCTAAGTAATCGTCATAGGTTAAATCCAAATTTTCCATTGTTAAAACCCATTCTTTCTTGCCCAATCTTTAACAGCCGCTCGATTCTTATGGTTTTGAATATTGCGAACAGCTGTGTTCCCAACCTTCGAAACCTTCGCTCGAACCTGGGGGTTTTGGGAGGCATAGTAAATAACAGCGGCCGCTGTGGTCGCCGAAGCGCCTGTTCCCAAGGCTAAGTTTTTAACACCACGAACAGTTTTTCGGGTGTTCGAGCTGGCGTCTTTTCGCTTTCGCTCACGCCTAGCTTTTTGGGCATGGGTGCTCATGTCCTGAGAAGCCAAATGGTTGTCAAAGGCCTTTTTGTAAGTCGGGTCTTTTTTCGCTTTAGCTTCCACGCTATTCTTAATGAGCTTCCGACGTGTTCCAGCGCCTTCACCATAAAACATTTTAGCACGAGCGTACTCTTTGGCATCTTTTCGAGCCTCACGGTCAGTCTTTCGAGAGACACCGGGGGTTCGAGACTTCTGCACACCCCACTTCATGCCCTTAACCCCGTAGTGGGCTAAGTAGTCTTCGTATTCCATTATTCAAAAGCCTCCTTATTGGCTTTGTAAGCTATGTAAGCGTCCATCATGGCCGCCACATTATCGATCTTTTCATCACTACGCTTCTTCAAAAGCTTGCGGTTACCGTTCGTGTCCTCGATGGTGACCGCGTTGCCCATTGCGAAAGACATCAGCTCTTGATCAAACAACAGCATTCGTTCTTCGCTCAGGATCTTCAGCTCACCCAGAGGAACCGACTCGGTTCGAGAGCCCTGTGGGACTTTCTCAATTCCAAACGGACCGTTCTCAACTTCCCATCGTTCGACAAACTCTCGAGCGTTGTAGGGATCGAAGCCGAGTGTACGAACATCAAACTCAGACGCCATAATATAAGCATCTAAGTCGTCGTACACTTCCATCATGTCCAAGACTGTTCCCTCGAGAACATGAAGACTTCCTTCTTTGATGAACTCCTCGTACTTGAGGCGCATTGCTGAAGGGAGCTTGCTTAAAGTCAAAGACGTAATATAGCTTCGAGTCTTAACGCCGAAGGACCCGTCACCCAATGGGAACAAAAACGTGAACGCCGTGAAGTCATCGCCCTGAGACAAGTCGGCGCCCATCGCACAAGGCATCTTCCAGAACTCATTGCGACGATGTGGAAGAGTTTCTTCGTAAGTGAAGAAGTAAGTCAAGCCCTCCATCGGGATCCCGAATCGCTTGGCGAGAATATCATTGCGAGAAGCCGGAGCCTTTTCAGCTCGCTCTACGTCATTGTGATACGTCTCGTAGCTAACGGTCTTGCCCAAGTTCGGTTGAGCCTTAACCCACATACGAGGGTCTGCTACTTCACTCACATCATCCAACTTGTAATACCAGATCGACACATGTGGAGCGTAGAAGTCACCACGAAGGATGTCCATCAACTCCATTTTGATGGTATCGCCTGGTCCGTTACGAACCGTACCTTCCGAGCTGGTTGCGATGATCAAATAGTCATCAACCTTGGAAGCACCCTGTTCCAGTGCACCTACAACATCCTCACGAACGTCACCAGACAGCCACTCGTCCACTGTACAAACTTTGGATCGAGAACCTTGAAGCTTGTCGACAGACATTGGACGAATCTCCGCGATGGAGTCCGTGAAGAAGTTTTCGACGCCCTTCTTGGTAGACGCCAACTTGACTCGGGCGAACTTGTTCGAGGTGTTGTGAACGTTACCCTCGGTCATAAACTTGAACAAAGGACCTCGAGCACGAGTAACCGCAGTTTGGATCGGACTCAGAATCTCCTCAGCCTGCTTCATCGTTGGAGCGGTGACAATCTGCTTAGTCGTAGAGGTATCTACTGTCAGCCAGTAAGACTGATGAGTAGATGAGTACATAGACTTAGCGGCGCCACGAGCCACGATCAAGTATTGCTTAGAAGTTAGTCGCTTCTTGATCCGCTTTGTGACATAACGCCCGCCGTGGTTACCTGGGGTCGGCTGATACACACTTCGCTCGACGAAATAGTACCAACCGTAAACCTGTTCGGCCCACAGTTTGAATGTATCAAGAAGAAATAAGTCCGATCCATCGGTCAAGGTGAGTTCGTTCTCACAAAACGCAATATACCCGTCAATCGCTTGGTCGTCATAGTAATACTTCGGGTCGGCAATCAAAGCGTCGATCCGATTCATCTCCATGGCGATCTCGCGGTTTACAGGGATCTCACCAGACAGTACTTTCTCTCGAAATTCCCCATAGTATTGCGGGGTTGCAGTATTTGAAAGAGTCAAAACTCACCTCCTAAAATTATCGACCGATTGCTAACTGTCGAGCAGTGTAACGACGACGTGGTCGTTCGCCACTATTACTGGTAGCCGCCTGGAAGGAGCTCTTCACAGCGTCCTTCATCGCAGACGTAGCCAGATCCTTAACAACATCCATAGCCATCTCTTGGGCGAAAGATCGACCTTGATAGACTTTGGAATTTTCTTTCTTCAAAGTGTCGTATCGCTTCTCCAACTCCATGCGACGAATTGCTGTTTCTAGCTCTTCGTTGCTCAGAGATCGAGTACCCTTCTTCCGACTAACCTTGTTAATGGTGTTTGTCGTCGACTTATCCTTGGATAGACGATCGTGTGTCTTGTCGAAGGTTCGAGTATTACGCTTCAAATTTGCACGGTTTTGAATCTCGGTTAATTCTTTATTAGAAAGAGATTCAGCGCCATACTTCTTGGCTTTGCTTTCCGCAGCCTTGGCAGACTTGTGGTCACTAGAATGATGTTCAGATCCGCCAGTCTTCCGACGCTTACGAACACCCCACTTCATACCCTTGACTCCATAATGGGCTAGGTAGTCGGAGTAGCTGAGACCCATTTCTTGTTCTCCTTATAAACGTTAACCCGCCATTCAATCTCTTTAATCTGCTCATTGATAGCGTTGGTGATGTTCGAGTTTTGTGGCGGATCAAACAGAAGACGAACCTTAAGATATACGTAACTCTTAACGTTGTTTAGGTTTGGATCATCGCCCAGAAAATCGTTCCACGTTGCAGTTTCATCTTCAATCGAAAAACCTTCTTCGGGACCAACGCCAATCTGGTTTAAGTTAGAGAGAATCGCATTAATATGCATTACGATGTCAACATCGAACGCATCGTAGTCGGCAGGTAAACCTAAAACCTTCTTAGTCGATTTTAGAATACTTGTTTCCACGACTCACTCCTTAGAGTTGGTTAAGACTCCTCGGTGAGCTTAAGCTTCTGGCCGAGAGTCAAAACATTTGGATCCTCAATATCATTCAGCTTAATGAGAACGTCCTTCGGAATATCGTACTTCACAGAAATAGTCGTCAGGCTGTCGCCCAGAACAACTTCGTGAGTCTTGTCGTCGTTCTCCGCACGATCGTCCTGATTGTTCTCGGGTTCGAGGTTGTCAGGTCGTTCGGTGGTGACAGTTTCGAGATTATCGTTAGACATTGGTATTCCTTTCTACCATAGTTTTGTGTCGCCTCGTTGTCGTTCGACAAAAGGCTTGGGAAGGAGACTTTCGTCTCCAAAATGAATTGCATTGTGGGTTCTGATCGTACAACAAATAAGGTTGTCCGTGTCGAAAAGGTAATCAGTGCTATGAATGATGTCATCTGGAGTCAACGGATTAATATGATGCACCAGAATCTTCCCAACAATGGGATGACTCTCGACACCTAGATCACAGCCGTTGTCTCGGACAATAACATCGTTACGAGCTTGTCGCCACTCCGAAGATTTGTAGAACTGTTGATTCAAATATCGGTCGAACCCGAAAGTTTCTCGCCCCACCTCACCGTGCAGGGCTAGATACTTAAACCGATCTCGAAAATCGCTCATTCTCCGAAGTTCTCTATAGCTCCTCTTCATCGTCGATTACCTCTTCAGTGTGTTGACCCGAATAACTACGCATAGCCTTGAGGGCGTCCTCGTAAAGAGATTCAAGTCGTTCGTTCGCAGCCGCAGCCTTGACCTTGGCCGCTGCCACTTTAGTATCCGCCTCGATCTTGGCTCTCTCGAGCCGTTCTCGTTCGGTACCTAGCTTCAAGTAGTGAGTCAAGACTTGTGCCGAGACAGTTCCTTCACGAATTTGTTTCTCAGCAAGATCCAATGCCAAAGAAATGAGTTGGTTTTCTCTTTCTTCTGGTGTTTTAGCCGGACGCCTTGATCGACGACCAGGTTTTGGCATCCTGTCTCCCAATTTGCTCACCCTATCTTATAAAATTACAGCTCCTAATGACTCTTTGAAAAGTTTAGCTGGAGTTTCTTTTAGAATGAATATAGTTCTATGTAGTTGTTTACGGATCCCCTTGCTAGTCCCAAGGGTTCCGACCGACTTTAAGGCGGGTTAAATATGGTTTTGTTCTCTCAAAAATTCCCCTCGGAGAAAAATGAAAGAAGTGGCCGATGAAGAGGGGGGCTGTCTCTTATACACATCTGACGCTGCCGACGAAGGCTTAGGTGTAG